>OQVL01002972.1_pt1 | contig 10386 bp, 10 predicted proteins | sample 1691501 | NCBI WGS metagenome assembly OQVL01 (sample SAMN03418253, study PRJEB22391) | human gut metagenome | biome: human-gut; feature: organic feature; material: feces | host: Homo sapiens | place: Tanzania | collected 2013-01
AGACAGCCGAAATTAATCGACTGTCTATTATTTTATGTATATTAAATATACTGAGATTAAGCCATAAAGGAGCGAATAACTGCTTCGCAATCCTTCTTATCCATAATCTTAGGTACAGGGTAAAGCGGATTACCTTCCTTAAGAGCACGCTCAATAAGAATAGGTAAATCTTCTTCCTTGATGAAATCGAACTTTTCAGGAATATTCATATTCTTGTCAAGTCCTTTGCCGACGCCTACGATATCTGCAAGCTTTGCAAGCTGAGGATAAGCTGCGTCTGCATAGTAATCGAGAACATAAGGTAAAATAACTGCATTAGCCAAGCCGTGAGGTGTGCCGTATAAGCCGCCGAGATTATGAGCAATAGCGTGAACATAACCTACATAAGCGTGAGTAAATGCACGACCTGCATAATAAGAGCCCTTGAGCATATTTTGTCTTGCTTCAAGATTCTTACCGTCGTTGTAAGCTTTTTCAAGATTTTCATGAATAAGCTTTGTAGCAACCTCTGCCTCTCTGATAGTGTCCTTTGTGTTGCTGTGGCCGATATATGCCTCAACAGCATGAGTCATTGCATCCATACCTGTTGTCGAAGTGATGTGTGGTGGCAGACCTACGGTAAGTTCCGGGTCAAGCACAGCATACTTAGGACGAAGACAAGTATCGTTGATGGCATTTTTCTCATGAGTTTCGGGATCGGTTACAACAGCAGCAACTGTTGTTTCTGAGCCTGTACCTGCTGTGGTAGGTACTGCGAAAAATGGTGGAAGCTTTTTATGTACTTTAAGCTGGCCACGCATATCTCTGACGGATTGATTAGGCTTTACAACTCTTGCACCGGCAGCCTTTGCACAGTCCATTGATGAACCGCCGCCGAATGCGATAATGCCTTGGCAACCGTTTTGGATATACATATCCTTGCAGTCCTCAATGTTAGGGATTGTAGGGTTTGGCTGAACGCCGTCATAAACGACATAATCAACGCCGACTTCTTCAAGCTTTGCAAAAAGCGGGTCAAGAAGATGAAGTCCCATAAGACCCTTATCGGTTACAACAAGAACCTTGCTGAGTCCCTTGTTCTTGATGAATTCAGGCAATCTGAGAACAGAACCCGCACCCTCAAGAAGCTCCGGCTCGGACCAATCCATAAAGCACATAGCAACCTTAAATACATTTTGGTAAATTCTGTACCAAATTTTCTTTAAAGTCCAGAGCATTTTCTTTCCTCCTTAAAATATTATCAAATATATTTTACAAAAACTTTTGAAAAATTGCAATAGTAAATGTTAATTTTATCCAAATAAATTAATCAATTTCAATGCCTCTGCGTTTTCTTTGCTCGGCAAGCTCTTTTTCCATATTATCACGATACTCACCCGTGATGTTGTAGAAGAACATAGGAATAATGCAAACAAAAAGCGAAATCGCCGGGATAATCGAAATAATGCTGAAAATACCGTTGCGTACGCCGTGTGTCATTTCAAGCGGATTTGCCGTGATTGAAGCGGAAATGCTTGAAACATCAAGGTCAGCAATGATATACATAAGAATAATAAACGAGGTTGCAATGGCATTGCCGAATTTTGTAACAAAGCTTTGAATTGCAGAGCCCATACCCGTAAGACGAACGCCTGTTTTGAGTTCCATATAATCAAGGCAGTCGCCCACCATTGCAAACGCACAAACATTAATTGTTCCGCAAGGAATTGCACTGATGACAAGAAGCGGAACGCACGCCCAGAAATGCTCATAGCCTATGAACCACATAGCAAGCGAGGATGCCGCACCCAAAAGTGCAGACACGATGACAATCTGCTTGTAGCTGAATTTTTTGATAAGCGGAGTTACGGCTATCATAGCACCGAACATACCGATTGCCGAAGCCGCCGCCATAACTGTTGACACCTTTGAAATATTAGCCTGAAGTGCACTTTCAAGTTCGGTACCTGTAAGGCCCGTTAAATCTTTGCCGATATAAAACGAATATCTTGCAACATGCACCGCACCTGCCTGAAACATATATCTTGCGGCAGACAAAATACCCATAGCGGCAGTGAGCATAAGCGGTTTACAGGTGAAAATAAGTTTTAACGAATTAGGCTGTGACTTGTCTTTTTTCGGCGGAATAGGAATGTTTACACGCTCTTTTGTTTTAAAATACACTCTTACAAACAAAACATTGCCGATAATCGAACAAACAAGTGCCATAACAACATACTTTGTTTTTTCAAGTTCCGTGCCCGAAAGATTAAACTTAGGAAGCACAAAGCCCAAAATCATAAACAGAGCCATAGGCACGGCAGAGCCGACGCCGTTGAAAGTTCTTGCCTTTGAGATAATCGAACCACGCTCATCCGCATTAGGCGTGAGGGCGTTAGGCAAGCTCCAAAACGGAACATCACTGCTGGTATAAATCATACCCCACGCAACATAAGTAATTGCGGCATAAATCATTTTTTGACTGTCTGCCAAATTCGGTGCGTAAAAAAGAAGCATTGTGAGAATCGCCACCGGAACAGGCGTGTAAAGAAGATACGGTCTCATTTTGCCCTTTTTAAGATGTGTATGGTCAACAATATAACCCATAATCGGGTCGTTGATTGCATCCCAAATTCTGGCAAAAAGCATCAAAAGAAGCACGAAAATCGGCGTAACCTTTAATACATTAAGATAAAAATCGGAGATGTACGAACTCATAATAGCGTACACCATACCCTGACCGAGTGCACCTACGCAGTAGGCAAGCCATTCCTTTTTAGGAACATAAGTTTTTGCGTCCATAATATTTACCCCTTTTAACCGCAAAAATTTTAACCTATCCTATAAACATAAAATAACATAGAGATATGGCAAAAGTCAAACATTTATGTTATAATTATGTCATCAAATAAAAGTTGGTGAAATTGTGAAAACAAAAATTCTCGTGTCCGCCTGCCTGCTTGGTGAAAACTGCAAGTACAGCGGCGGCAACAACAAGAACGAAAAAGTTATTGCTTTATCGAACAAATTTGAGATTATTCCCGTCTGCCCGGAATGTTTTGGCGGTTTGCCTATTCCGAGAGTACCGAGTGAAATCAAAGACGGCAGAGTTTATTCAAAAAACGGTGAAGATTTGACAGAAGCGTTTATGTCCGGTGCCGAGCAAACACTTTACATCGCAAAAGAAGCAAACACACCGTGTGCCGTACTCAAAGAGAATTCGCCGTCTTGCGGTTTCGGAAAAATATACGACGGCACATTTTCGGGCAACAAAATTGACGGCAACGGCATAACGGCACAACTTCTTTTTGACAACGAAATACAGATTTTCGGCGAAAGCCAAACAGACAAACTGAGGTACCTATATGAATAAAAAAGCAATGTCAATCATATTATGTGCATTTATAATTATCTGCTCGGTTGCATTTGCATCATGCTCAAAACAGGAAAACAAGGCAGAAACGGCATCAGCCGTGGCAACGGAAAAAGCAAAAATCAAAGACGCAGACGCAATTTCATATATAGAAAGTTATTCAAGCAAACAACTCGGATTGACAGAAGATGACAGAGCAAAATGTTCATTTATGGTGGCATCCGACGGCGAAGAAATAAACGGCAAAAGCTACATTCAGGTTATCGCCGCAATTAAGAAAGAGCACAAAAGCGATGACGGTCAGGCAACATACACTTTTGACACAAAGGGCGAATATTACATTTCGTTTGACGGTGACGAAGTGCTGAGAAAAGACGGAAATTCATACACAAAATTGGAACTGATAACAACAACGGCAAGGGAGAACAAATAATGACGGAAACCGAAAGAATGAATGCAGGTCTGCTTTACGACTGCTCAAAAGAAGAAATTATGGGCACGCAAACGCAATATGTTCAGCATATGCAGGAATACAACACGCTCGGTTTGGGTCACGAAAAGCGAATGGAAGAGTTGCTCAAAATTATGTTTGCCGAGGTAGGCGAGGGCACATACATTCAGCCGCCGTTTTATGCAAACTGGGGCGGTCACAATGTACATCTGGGCAAATTTGTTTTTGCCAACTTCGGCACAACCTTTGTTGATGACGGCAACATCTACATCGGCGACTATGTTATGATTGCACCTAATGTTACTATTGCAACGGCAGGTCATCCGATTTATCCGCCGCTTCGTGAGCAAATGCTTCAATACAATGCAGATGTGCATATCGGCAAAAATGTTTGGATAGGTGCGGGCTCGGTAATCTGCCCGGGCGTTACAATCGGCGACAATACGGTTATCGGAGCAGGCTCGATTGTTGTAAAGGATATTCCGACAAATGTTGTTGCAGTCGGCAATCCGTGCAAAGTTATGCGAAAAATTGATGAGCGTGACAAGGACGTTTACTTCAAGGGCAAAAAAATAGATTTTGACCCCGACGGAAAATACGATGAAGTGAGAAAGTAAAAAAACGAGCTTGAACAAATTTTGTTCAGGCTCATTTTAATTCAAACCGTATTTTTTATTAATTCTGTCAATTTTGGTGATGAACGGCATACCGAAAAGAAAAAGAAACACCGCCGTTGCCGCACCGAAAACAAGGCTGAACACAGCACCGCTTGCATAAATTGACAACGCACCGGCAAGAGTCACCCTGTTGCCGTATGCCGACAAAATCGTTGACATATCAACAATTACGCCGTAAACAACCGTTGCAAGCACAAAGCCTACAATCGCCAAAGTGTATCTGTTAACTTTGAGCTTTTGAAATATCAAACCCGCTAACAAACCGACCGTGCCGAGTGCCACCATTTGGAACGGGGTCCACATTCCCTGACCGAAAATAAAATTTGACACAAAGGCGGAAAAAGCACCCACAATATATCCCCTGTGTGCTCCGAGACAAACGGCTGAAACTATAACAACAGCCGCAATCGGTTTTACCTGCGGAATAAGATAAAATGCCGCACGGCTGACAACTGCAAGGGCAATCAAGGTTGCCGTAAGAGTTATATCTCTTGCGGTGACTTTTTTCTTTTCGTATGACGCAAAAAACGGCAACATTGAAATTATCAATATCACAACCGACACAATGTAATAATTTACGCTGTCGGCAAACAAAAATTGCCAAAGCAAAATAAATGCAAGACTTATAATAATCACAAGAGGCAATACGACTTTTTTCATAATATGCCTCCGTCGTTCAAATCTTTTTCGCCCACATAGCCTGTTGCAATGCCGTTTGTTATTTTTGCCGTGCATGTTGTGTAAAAATTGAGAGAAGTGAAAAACTCTCTCCTCGGCATAGTTGTAACACTTTCGCCGTTTGACAAAAACGAGATATAGTCCCCGTATTCACCGGCAAAATCTATATCGTGAGTGGCAATAACAACAGTTTTGCCCTCATCGCAAAGGCGGTACAAAATATCGGCAAGTCGAACTTTAAGTTCGTAATCAAGCGCCTTTGTAGGCTCATCAAGGAGGACAATATCGGCGTTTTTTTCAAGCACCTTTGCAAGTGCAAGTCTTTGTGCCTGACCTCCGGAAATATCATACGGATGTTGCTTTTTTATATCTTCAATTTGCAAAAATTCGGTTATTTTTCCGAATTCAACTTCATCCTCGCAACGCTCTTTTGTAAACAAATCAAACGGATTTTGGCACAGCATAGACACCTTACCTTCGGTTTTAACCTTGCCGTGATGTGCCTTTAAAACTCCTGCCGCAACCTTGAGCGCAGTGGTTTTACCGCTGGAATTGGCACCCAAAAGCACATTGATTTTGCCCTTGTAAACTCGCAAATCAAGACTTTTGAGCACATCGTGATTTTTGATATAAGCAAAAGAAATATTCTTGAGTCGCAAAGCGGTTTTAACATCTTCAGATTCCGTACGAAGCAAAGGCAAATTCTTGTTTTTCAAAACCTCACGACATTGCGACACGCTGTTTGCATCGTCAAAAAGTCGCATAAAAAGAGGAATTTCACCCAAAAGAAGATTGTGGCTTTGCTTCAAAAACAAAACCGCATTTTGCGGCGTATCTTTAAATATAACCTCGCCGTTTTCGATAATCATCACACTATCGGCATACGGCAAAAGTTCCTCGGTTAAGTGTTCGGAAATAACAACGGTTGTACCGAAGTCACGGTTAAGCCTTTTAACCACGGCAACAAATCTTTGTGCCGACACGGGGTCAAGTTGGCAAGTCGGCTCATCAAGCACTAAAATTTCGGGTTTTGTTATCATTACCGAAGCAAGGTTCAACAACTGTTTTTCGCCGCCCGAAAGGGTTGAAATATCATTATCGAGCTTGTCCGAAAGATTGAAGTAGCTCGCCGTTTCGGCAACCGAAAGTTCGATAGTTTCCCTGCTCAGGCCCATATTTGTAAGCCCAAACGAAAGTTCGCTCCTCACCTTATCGGTGACAATATTTTCTTCAATATTTTGTGCAACATAACCGACATTGCCGTTGATTTTTATACTTCCCGTAAGTGTACCGTGGGGGGCAATTTCTTTTTTCATCAACTTCAAAAGAGTGGATTTACCTGCACCCGAACGACCGATAACAAGGCAAAATTCGCCGCCCGAAACTGTAAAATCAACATCATTAAGCACGGAATGAGTTGATGTGGGGTAAGAAAAATTCAATTTTTCGCATATGATATTTTCCATAAAAACTCCTCCGTCAAATCTGTTATAAGCGGCAAAAACGACAACAGCAAAAACAACAAAAATGCCGAAACATCAAAGGTTTTTGAATATATCCTCGGGTCAATAACAAAGGTTATCCTGTCGCTTGCTTTTGCAAAAATCACATAAAAAAGGCAAACTGCCGACAAAGCAATAAGCACACCGTCGGCAAACTTAAACTTATATCTCGAATACCTGACCGCTTTGGGATTGTATCCCCTCGCTGTCATGGAATCGGCAGTAATTATACTGCTTTCAAGGCTGTATGTCACAAGTGCAGACAAATTATTCAGTGCCGCTTTCAGCTTATTTTTAGGTTTTTTGCCTCCGTCAAGAGCAAGAGCGGCAGTTTCTATATCACCGAGTTTTTTTGTAAATCTCGGAATGAAGCCGAGCACCATGGAAAAAAGCAATGCAATTTTTGGTGCAAAGCGAAAAGCATATATGACTTTTTCGCTGTCAACAACTCTGCCGAAAATACCAAACCACAACACCATAGCCGCCACGACAAAGCCTTGATTTATGCCGTAAAACAAAGCTTCAAGCGTAAATTCGGTATCGCCGATTGTAAAAAGCACGGTTAAGCCGTAATGTGCAAAAAGCATATTAAAAAGCCCGATAACCAATATCATCACCACGGAAAACTTGAATGATGACAAAGCTTCCTTACCTCTGATTTTTACCTCGTAAAGCAGAGCACCTACAAGGGACGGCAAAACAAAAAAAGGATTATACACCGACACAACCAACACAAACATCCCGATAAAATATAAAAAATGAAATATCGGATGAAATTTGCTGAATCTGTCCATATATAATCCTCTCTAATATTCTATGCCTCGCCGTGCGGCAACGCCCTTATCATAAGGGTGCTTTTCTTTTTGAAAAAATGTTACATAATCCGCAAGGTCATATAATTCGCTCACCTTGTTATGCCCGGTTATGATATATTCTCTGTCCGATGAAAGCAGTTCTTTCATACCGTCAACCGTCAAAAACTTTGGTATCAAATCCGAAAATTCATCAAGCACCACAACATCGGCAGATGAATTTTTTATATAATCAAGTGCACCGTCAACCCACACCTTATATTCATCACCCGGGTTAAATCCCAAATTATGGGGCGACGGATAAACCTCAAACTGCAAAGCCGACAACTCACTGCTTTGGTCATTTTTAAAAAACTGAACAAACAGCACACTCATTCCCGCACCGTAAGCACGCATTGCCGCACCGACGGCTGAACAGGTTTTGCCCTTGCCGTAGCCGTAATAATAATGAATCATTTTATTCTTACTTCTTCTTTTGTCTTGTATCTGTAACCGTAATTATCAAGAATGTGCATATTGTTAAGTGCAACGGTTGCACCCTTGCCCACGCACAAATCAGGCATTGGATAAACCTCAACATCAAGCCCGAGTGCTCTTTTAAACAGCTCGTCCATACCGTAAAGCTGTGCCGAACCGCCTGTCAAAATAACCTTTGACACCGTAATGTCCGCAATAAGCTGAGGAGATGTGCGTTCAAACATAATCTGTGCCGCCGCAGTGATTTCCGCAAGAAGCGGCTTCAGGCAATCATAGATTTCCTCACTTGTAACCTCAACGGTTCTCGGCAATCCGGTAACGGAACTTCTGCCGTTTACATTCATAGTAACCTGAGTTTCTCGAGGGACGGCACCGCCGATTTGCTTTTTGATTTCTTCCGCCGTGCGTACACCGATTAATACGGAATGATTGTCCTTCATGTGCCTTACGATTTCATCATCAAAAGCGTTGCCGGCAACCTTAACGGTTTCGCATTGGCTCATTGCGCCTTGGCTGACAACCGCCATATCCGTTGTACCGCCTCCGATATTGATAACAAATGCACCGTTTGGCTGTTGAGGTTCAACCCCTGCACCGAAAGCGGCACAAAGCGGTTCTTCTACAAGGCACACGGAGCGTGCACCCGCAGAAATAATTACTGAGATAATCGTTCTTTTTTCAACATCGGTTGCAAGTGCCGGCATAGACGCAACAACTCTCGGTTTGAATATACTCTTTTTTATAACTCTGCCGATAAAATATTTTATCATCTGAGCAGTCATATTGTATGAGCCGATAACGCCGTTTTTCAGCGGTTGCAAAACGGTAATTCCGTTTGGCTCTCTACCCTCGAGATGATAGGCTCTTCTGCCTGCATATAAAATTTTTTCTGTTTCGGTATCATAGGCAACATAACTCGGTTCGTTAATAACAACGCCTTTACCCGGCACGGTTATAACGACATTGCTTGTGCCCATATCTATTCCAAGGTCATAACCAAACATAATTTACACCATTTATATAACTTATTTTTTCAATACTTTTAAATATTCTACAATAGCATAGCTAAAAAGTCAACAAATCATCATTATCATTGCTCTCAATAAAATATTTGAGTGCACTGAATCGGCGTGACTTTTTGTCATTTTGCACCATCTGCCTTACGCCCTGCTCGTTGCCGACAAGAACAAGAAGTTTTTTCGCCCTTGTAAGTGCGGTATAAAACAAATTTCTGTAAGCAAGTTTTGGCGGAACGGACAGCACAGGCATAACCACGGCGTTAAACTCACTGCCCTGCGATTTATGCACCGTCATTGCGTACGCAAGCTCAAGTTCCTTAACATTTTCAACGCTGTACATAGCCTCTTTGTCATCGTATCGAACATTGATAATATCATTTGCCTTGTCAATTCTTGTCAAAATTCCTATATCGCCGTTAAAAACACCCGTTCCCGTTTCTCCGATTTTAAACCACGGAACATCGTAGTTGTTCTTGATTTGCATAACACGGTCGCCCTCACGAAGAGTATAACCTTTATAGCGGATTTCGTGCTTATCCTTTGACGGAGGGTTAATTTTTGCCTGCAAAATCGCATTGATATTTTGCGTGCCCACCTCGCCCATTCTGCTCGGACAAAGCACCTGAATGTCACCCATAGGGTCAAATCCGTATCCTGCCGGAAGCCTTTGAGTTACAAGGTCGAGGATTTTTTTCTGTGCATTATATCGTGAGTTTTCTCTAAGCAAAAAGAAATCGCTTTCTGCCGAATTGTCAAACTCCGGCATTTCACCTCTTACAACTCGGTGAGCATTTGTAACAATTTTGCTTTTCATAGCCTGACGGAAAACCTTATCAAGTATTACCACAGGCAAAACTCCGCTGTCTATCATATCTCGAAGAACATTGCCGGCACCGACAGGCGGAAGCTGATCTTGGTCGCCTACCATAATCAATCGGCAATGAAGCGGCAAAGCGTCAAGAAGTGCCGCAAAAAGAGTAACATCCACCATAGAAAGTTCATCGATAATCACCGCATCATAGTCAAGCGGATTTTTTAAATCATGAACAAAGCTTTGGGTGTTTTCGCCCTCTTTATACTCCACTTCAAGAAGTCTATGGATAGTTTTTGCTTCGCTTCCCGTAAGATCTTCCATTCGCTGTGCGGCTCTGCCGGTCGGAGCGGCAAGTGCAACCTTGAGATTGCGGTTTTTCATAAGCTGAATTATGCCTTTAACCGTAGTGGTTTTACCCGTACCCGGACCGCCCGTAAGTATAAGAAGTCCCTTTGATACGGCATATTCGATAGCCGTTCTCTGCTTTTCGTCAAATTTTATCTTACTGCTTTCTTCAAAAGCATAAATCTCGCTCGGATGAATTTCATTTTCGCTCGGCGGATATTCCACCATAATTTTTATACGGTCGGCAATTCCTCTTTCT
>OQVL01002974.1_pt1 | contig 10377 bp, 7 predicted proteins | sample 1691501 | NCBI WGS metagenome assembly OQVL01 (sample SAMN03418253, study PRJEB22391) | human gut metagenome | biome: human-gut; feature: organic feature; material: feces | host: Homo sapiens | place: Tanzania | collected 2013-01
CGGATTCCAGAAGTAAACCATTACGACTTTGGACTTTATCATGCTGAGACGCTTGTTCTGTCCGTTCACGTCAGAAAGTTCCACGTCAGGGAAACCGAGTTCGTCAGCATTCTGGAGGCGTGCGCCGAGACTGAGCAACTGCTGGCGTCTCACCGCCTCCTTGTCCAATGCCTTGACATATTTGGACTCAGGATATACGGTCTTGAGCGAGTCGCTGATACTTCTGAAGTGAAGTGCGTCAGTAGCCTGGCCGAAAACAGCCGTACCGTTGCCCACAACCTGATAAAGCACAGGAATGGAGGTCAATGAATGTGAATTGGCGAGAATGTATCTGACTCTGCTTCTGTAATATGCGACAAACTGGGACATGAGTTCCTTCTTGAGGCTGAGGGCCTGCTCTGAAGACTGGTTCATGTCTGCAAGTTCAGCTGCGGTGGAAAGGAATTTGTCATTGAAGTCAGCCTCATCTTTCTCGATTTCCATGAGTTTCAATGTCTCGTCAGAGCCTGTGACAGAATACTTTCCGAGGGTATCCGAATTGACATTAACCTTATCCCCTTTCTGGAGGAGGAGGGAGCCGATGCGGGTGTTCTTATAGAACAGGTAGATGAATTCCGGCTGACCTTCAGCGACCTGAAGCTTGTATGTGTAGCGTCCTTTGTCGTCGGTCTTCACTGTGTCCAGCACCTTGTAGTGGTTTACGTCAAGGAGCTTTACAATGACTTCAGACTCAGGTGCTTCAGCGAGGACACCTTCAATTCTTGCAGACCTGTTGCAAGATGTGGCCGCTGCAACCAGTGTCAGGAGCGCGGCGGCAATTCTATAACTTTTCATATTCAGCGAGGATTGAAGATGCGATTTCCTGGAACTCTTCCTGACTGAGCTTGAGTTTCTCCTTCCTGAAGTCAATGTCGCTTTCCTGCTGGAGAGGGACCAGATGTATGTGGGTATGAGGGACTTCCAGTCCGAGCACACATACGCCGATTCTCTTGCACGGCACTGCCGCCTGGATTGCGAGTGCAACTTTCTTGGCGAAAGCGCAAAGCCCGAGATAGGTCTTGTCGTCAAGATGGAAGATGTAATCATCCTCTACATTCTTGGGGATGACGAGGGTATGGCCCTTTACAAGCGGATTGATGTCCAGAAAAGCATAGAACTCGTCGTTCTCGGCTACCTTGTAAGAAGGAATCTCCCCTTTTGCAATTTTTGTGAAAATAGTAGGCATAAGGCTACAGAGTTATATCCAGAATCTTAAATTTAATTACTCCAGAAGGCACTTTGGCCTCCACAATCTCACCCTTCGTATGCCCGATGAGAGCCTTCGCGATAGGAGTGGTGGACGCGAGCTTGCCATGAGCGAAGTCAGCCTCGGTCTCACCTACGATGGTGAATTCCATGACTTTCTTCATGGTCATGTTCTCTACCTTGACCTTGTTCATCATCTGAACCTTGTCGGTTCCTACCTGAGACTCATCTATAACCTTGGCATTTGCCACAAGATTCTTAAGGTTCACAATCTTTATTTCAAGCAGCGACTGTGCCTCTCTTGCCGCATCATACTCGGCATTCTCTGACAAATCACCCTTCTCCCTAGCCTCTGCAATGGCTGCAGATATGACCGGACGCTGAGCCAATGCATCAGCAAGATCTTTCTTCAGTTTATCAAGACCATCCTGGGTCATGAAATGAACTTCTGCCATAATATTGTTAATTTAAAATGTTTTTCAATAAGATAAACAAAAGGAGTCCTGCCGATAGACAGAACCCTGACCTTTGCAAATATAGTGAATTTTAATGAAAAGCGAGAATCTGACGCAAAGATATTTCAATCCTTGAACTTGGGATTCAGAATTGCGTCATAAATTATCAGCTTTTTAGGATCAATCTTCTCCATGACAGGCTTTTCTGACACTCCCTCTACCTTACGGGATGCCGGCCTGAGGCCTTCAGGACGACGAGTCTCAGTTTCGCGGACACGCATACCGGAATTCTCCGCAACAGGCGCTGACACCACAGGAGCAACAACAACCGGTGCAGGGGTCTCCAGTACAGGTTCTTTCCACGGCCGCGCGTCCGGTGTCTGCCCCGACGGACATTCATCCTCGACAACAGGTTCTTCCCATGGCATCGACGGTTCCTCATCATCCTCTACTACAGGCTCCTGCCATGGTCTGGACGGCTCTTCCTCGGGTTTTTCATCCTGCGGAGCCGTCGTCTCCCCATTCATTTCAGCAAGAATGCTCTTGAAGATATCCTTAATGTCTTCTCCGTGTTCCTGTCCGCCCTGCAGAGGTTTCTTGGATTTGTTCTTCTTCTCCTTGGCGGAGATGACTGCTGAAACCACCGGCAGACCGAGAAATATGACTATCGTCAATATGTCGTAAAAACTCATAGCATCAATTATATCGTTCCGGTAAATATAATCATTTTTTGGACACATTGGGAAGCAGCGGGGAACTTTCGCCCACGCACACTATCTACAGGAGGCTGCGACAGAGATTCCTGTCCTTGTCAAGCTGCAAAGTAAGGAGAGCCAAATCATTGAATTTCACCTCATTCCTTATCTTCTTAACAAAGGAAAGACGGATGTCAAGACCATAGATATCCTCATCGAAATCGAAGATATTGGTCTCTATTGTCAATGCATTTCCCGAGCCCAATGTAGGACGCACGCCAATGTTGCACATACCGTCCCACTGACGGCCAAGTGTCTCTACCTTAACGAAATAGACCCCGTTCCCCGGGACAAGTTTCAACGGCTCATATAACTGCATGTTGGCAGTCGGAAAACCTATCGTATGTCCGAGACGATTGCCGGAGATGACAACTCCATAAAGCTGATAAGGATAGCCCAACATGGCATTGGCCTCATCAATGTTACCCTCTGACAGGGCATTCCTGATCTTGGTTGAGCTTATTACAATGCCGTTGTCTGTCTTGAAACTCATTGGCCTGATCACTTCAAGTCCAAGCTTTTCCGCGATTCCGGCAGTCTGTTCCGGAGTACAGAGGTCCGAGCCGATTCTGTTGTCATAACCCACCAGCACGGCCTTTCCGCCGAACTTGGCAATCACGTAATCCCGAAGGTAATCCTCTGTCGTCAAGCGGCTGAATTCCCTGGAGAAAGGAATGACCTCAACTTTGTCAATGCCGATATCCGCCAGCAGCTTCTTCTTCTCTTCCATCGAGGTCAGCAGGCGGAGATTCCTGGCATCATTCTGCAGCACATTCCTCGGATGAGGCCAGAAAGTGACGACCATGCTCTCATCACCACGTTTCCTGGCCTCCCCCAGGAGTTGCTGCAAAATAAAACGGTGCCCGAGATGGACACCGTCGAAAAATCCTGTGGCTATAACCATCTTACGAGTCCGAAATCCTGTCTGTGAGGCAGCAGCGGATTCTTTGGATAAATCCTGGTTGCCACCTGGTACATTCCGGTACGCTCTGGAAGGATGGATGCCTGATATTTGACAACGCCATCCTTTGCCTCGGTAACATTGAAATCACACTTGTCCTGGATGTGGAGCTTGCCGTTGTTGTCAGTTACGGCGAAGAGCATTTCCACTCCGATATCCTCCGGTTTGAGGTCTCCGATGTTCAGAACGACCTCTGCCTTGAGCGCGTTGCTTGGAGAAAGTGAGTATGAAGAGTCCGGCTGAGTGTATGAAAGTACCTCAATGTTAGGCCATTCCCTGCGCACCTGCTTCTTCCATGATGCGATTTCGCGTGCAACCTTGTAGTCATCAGCCTCCAGAGATGCTGCCCTGACTGACTGCGGAGCATAATACTGGTTCACATAGTCAGTGAGCATTCTGTTTGTGGTGAAGTTGCAAGCTACCTGGGCAACTGTATTCTTGATATATTCAATCCATGCTTCTGAGTGTCCGGTGTTCTTGTCAACATCGTAGTAAACAGGAGCGATTTCATTTTCGATTGTGGTGTAGATGGTCGCAGCATCGAGCTCGTTCTGATAATACTGGTCATCATAAGTCCTCTCGAGTGGGAGAGCCCAGCCTGCGCCCTTCTTGTAGCCTTCTACCCACCAGCCGTCAAGCACTGAGAAGTGCATTACGCCGTTCATGGCAGCCTTCTCTCCTGATGTACCTGAAGCCTCCTGCGGTCTTGTAGGGTTGTTCATCCAGACATCGACACCCTGTACGAGTCTCTTGGCAAGTGAAATGTCATAGCCCGGTACGAAGACGATCTTTCCGATGAACCTGTCCTGCTTGGAGATTTCCACAATCTGACGGATAAGGTCCTGACCTGCCTTGTCTGCCGGATGTGCCTTTCCTGCGAAGAGGAACTGAACAGGCATCTTAGGGTTGTTCACGATTGCATCGAGCCTGTCGAGGTCAGAGAAGAGCAATGTCGCACGCTTGTAAGTTGCGAAACGTCTTGCGAATCCGATTGTGAGCACGTCATCACGGAGGGTCTCCTTGATGGTAACCACCTGTCTAGGTGAATAGTGGTTTGCCACGGCAGGATTTGAAAGTTTCTCCTTGACGACATTGATAAGAGTCTTCTTCAGTTCTTTCCTGGCCTCCCAGATCTCTTCGTCAGAAACCTTGTAGATTCCTTCGAAGCACTTCTTGTCGTAGTGATGTGTCTGGAATTCAGGGCCGAACACTTTCGCGTGGATAGCCTTCCACTCCTTGGCAGCCCATGTAGGATAGTGGACTCCATTGGTAACATAGCTGATATAGAGTTCCTCAGGAAGATATCCAGGGTACATGTTGGCGAGGATCTCCTGGCTGACCTTGCCGTGAAGCATTGACACGCCGTTCACATTCTGTGAGATGTTTGCAGCGAGAATGCTCATGGAGAACTTCTCGTTGATGTCGTTGCCATTGAGCTTTCCGAGACCCATCATTGTCTCCCAGTCGATCTTCAGGCGCTGCGGATAATGTCCGATGTATTTTCTCAACATTCCTTCGTCGAAGGCATCGTGTCCTGCAGGAACAGGGGTATGTGTCGTGAACAGTGATGATGCACGTACAACTTCCAGTGCCTCAGGGAATTCGAGATTGTCATTTTGGATATATTCACGGAGTCTTTCGAGTCCGATGAATGCGGCATGTCCCTCGTTGCAGTGATAAACCTGAGGATTCAGGCCGAGAGCACGGAGGGCGCGGACACCGCCGACACCGAGAAGAAGCTCCTGCTTGAGTCTGTTCTCCCAGTCGCCGCCGTAGAGGTGATATGTAACCTGACGGTCCTCGTCAATGTTTGCTTCGTAGTCAGTATCAAGGAGATAGAGGTCTGTTCTGCCGACTGCCACCTTCCAGATGCGGGCTGTGATTGTACGTCCAGGGAATGCCACGCTGGTAGTTACCCAGTTGCCGTCCTTGTCCATTACAGGCTCAGCAGGAATCTTGGAGAAGTTCTGCGCGTCATACTTGGCAACCTGGTCGCCCTGTGCAGAAAGTACCTGTGTAAAATAACCGTAACGGTAGAGGAGACCTACTGCGACGAGATTCACGTTCATGTCGCTGGTTTCCTTCAGATAGTCGCCGGCAAGAATACCGAGACCACCGGAGTAGATGCTCAGGGATGAGTCGAGACCATACTCCATGCAGAAGTATCCGACAGAAGGGTCTTTTCTCTCTGCCTTGAGGGCCATATATGCATTGAATTCCTGCATAACGCTCTCATACTGTCCGACAAATGCGGCATCCTTGCTGAGTTCATTGAACCTCTTGAGGCTGACAGTATCGAGAACAACCATCGGGTTGTGTCCGCAGTTATGCCAAACTGTAGGGTCAATGGCTTTGAACAATGCCTTGGCGCTTTCGTTCCAGCACCACCAAAGGTTTTTAGAGAGGGTCTCAAGCCCGCTCAGTGCATCAGGAAGATGCCTTGTCACCATTACACTCTTCCATGAAGGTGTACTTACTTGTATCTTTTCGTATTTCATAATCGGTTTTTCTGCCGCCTCCGGATAGGCTCCGTTCACGGCTATCACTTTGTCAATCGCTTTGGAGTATGCCTCCTGATAATATTTGATCTGGTTTTCCCACAATGCTATAGCCGAAACGTCTTTAGCATTGGCCATATATTCATGCTTCTGGTCGTCGGTCATCAATGCGGCTTCGCGGATTCTCTCCGCTACGGCAGCAACGACGTCATTGTAATTGGAATCATTCCTCTCCACTACTGAGATGCCAGGGTGCTTCTTGCTGTAGTGAGTGTCCACCCAGACACCGAAACCGGCAAGGCTTGTTGTCAATGTCGGTATCCTGAATGCCAGACTTTCGAGAGGTGTGTATCCCCACGGCTCATAATAGGAAGGGAACAATGTCAAGTCCAGACCGATGATGAGGTCATAGTACTTCATATTGAAAATGCCGTCGTTGCCATTCAGGTATGACGGAATGAAGTATGTCTTGATGTTCGCTCCCGCAGCATTGTCAAGTCCGAGTTCCCTGAATCGCCTGGTTATCTGGTCATATTCAGGATTCATCAGATAATGAGACACTTGAGTCTTGTAAGAAGCATTGCCCTTTCCGGCAAGCTTGGCTTCAAGCTCTTTGTCCGGTCCGTTGTGGCCGGCAGGAATCATGATGAACGCGTGGATTTCCTTTCCGCGGAAATCCAACTTGCGTATTTCATTGGCGGCGTCGATGAAGACATCGATACCCTTGTTCCTGTATTCGTATCTTCCGCCGATTCCGATGAAGACGGCGTCCTCCGCAACCTCCTCTCCGGACATTGCGGAAGCCACCTCCTTCAGTCTGAGCCTGGCGGCTCTGCGTTTTTCATCATATTCTTCCTCTGTAGAAGGAGTGAAGCTGTTCTCGAATCCGTTCGGTGTCACCACATCGACAGGTCTTCCGAGGAAGTGCTCACATTCGCGTGCCGTGATTTCGCAGACTGTAGTGAATATGTCAGCATTCTCGGCAGACTTCTTCTCCAGGGAATAAAGAGCCATCACATTGAACTGACGAGCCTTATCTTCCGCGTTGTATGACTCCATGGAATCGTACAGCGGCATATTGTTGCCTGCGAGACACCTGCCTATTACCGTGGCATGTGTGGTAAATACCGTGGCAACCGGCGATTTCCTTGCCTTGAGGTACAGGATACCCGCACCTGTCTGCCACTCGTGGAACTGTGCAACTACCTTCTCGGATGAGCTGAGATAGAAATTGCAGTAACTTTCGATTACTTTACCTGCAACATATCCGAAAAGGACGGATTCCTTGTAGTCCCAGTTTCCTGTGATGGAATCTACTTTGTAAAGTTCCCAATATTTGGCCAGAATCTTATCGGTATCGGTAAGAAAGTGTTTGAAATCCACGAGGATAGCCACCGGATTTCCAGGTACGTTCCACCTTCCTATCCTGAGTCTGAGTCCGCTCTTGGCCGCCTCGACTCTCCAGTCCTGCCAAAGCAGAGGATCCTCACGGAAGTCAGGGTTGGCATCGGTATCCATCCATACGTCAGGACCGACAAGAATATGATGTCTCTTCAGCTGTGATTTGAGGAACAGCGATTTGGTCGCGATGACGGTATAGATTCCGCCGATTTTGTTGCAGACTTCCCAGCTGACCTCAAACAGATAATCCGGTCTGTTCAATTCTTTAGTCATTATTCACTTTTCTTTTTAACGGCTTTCTTTACGGCCGGCCTCGAATTTTTCTTCTCCTTTGCCGCCTCCGGTTTCACCGTTTTACCCGCAGACTTTTTCGCGGCCTTCACAGTTTTTTCAGATGTCAAGGTCGTCTTAGTCTTCTTGTTTTCAGCCGGTTCCGCTTTTTTTGCCGGCTTCTTTTTCTCAGTTTCCTGATTTTCGGAAGTTGCAAATTTAGCAACAGTTGCGGAATATTCCTCATCCACCCTGATAATAAAATCACTCAAAACGTTCATATAGTTGATGAACGCCTCATAAGGGGTGTCGTAAGGGTTGAAATATTTGTGGACTTCTCCGTCTGAGAAGAATTTTGTGCACATATAATAGAAGTGGTCGCTCTCCTGCAGATGGCCGAAATCATTGTAGAGTGCAGGGTCATTGACAAGAGCGAGCTTCTCATACTGGGCGTAAAGCTTGTTGTAGGCCTCCTGCTGGAGCTCGTTTCCGAGCCATGCAGTAACGTCACGCGCCTCGTCAGCCCATGAAATAGGCTCCGGAACTTCGAGTGAAGACACTGGTTTGCAAGCTTTTGCGACCTCTGAAGGGGTGCTGAAGCGGAATGTGCCGTCATTGAGGATGGTCTCAGGGAGGAACTTCATGAAGTCGAAGATACCTGAAGCGGCGTTCTGGTGCTCGCCGAAGGTCTCGTAATCCATGAACAGGTTGATCACGTCACCTGCAGAGGTATTGATGTCATTCTTGAGCCATCCGAGATACTTCTCGGCAGTAAGCGGCCACTCTGCCCAGCTCCTGTCAGAGAATCTGAATGCGATATCGTCGCTGAGAGAGTAGTTTCTGAGAAGGAGTTTCAGTCTGTTCTGCCTGTCATCGGAATATACGAAATCTGGGCTTCTCCATGCGAGGATGTGTCTTGCGCCCTCGGTAAGCATCGTGTGGAATCCCATGTCGTAAACCTGCGCACCGATAGTGTCAGAGTAGATGAGCTCGGTATTTCTGAATGTCACCGGAGTAACTCCGAAATAGTGCTCGATGGCAGCCTTATGCTTGAGGACCTGGTGTTTGAACTCAGGCTCTGAAGCGAGGGAAGCCAATGAGTGATAATAAGTCTCGCAGAGGAACTCGGCGCAGCCCGTGTCCGCGAGTTTGCGGAAACTGTCAATGACTTCAGGTGCATATCTTTCAAACTGCTCCAATGCTGAACCGCTTATGGAGAAAGCCACCTTGAATGCGCCCTTGTGCTGATTGATGAGTTCAAGCAGGAGCTTGTTCATCGGAAGATAGCACAAGTCGGCCACTCTCCTGAGAATGGTCCTGTTGGTGAAGTCATCATAATAATGTGAATCCTTGCCGATATCGAAAAACCTGTAAAGTCTCAGTCTGGTAGGCTGATGGATCTGGAAATACAGGCATAAATTTTTCTGGGTCATATCTATATCATTTTATTTTACAACTGATTCGTAAACGCTCTTGATTTTGGCGGCGGCGTTGTTCCATTTGAGGGTATTGACCTCGTCATAGCCGAACTTGGATGCAAACTGGGAAAGTGCAGGATACTGCAGAAGAGCATAAATCTCGTCCGCCATGGCATCCACATCCCAGAAGTCCACCTTGAATGCATATTTGAGGACCTCGGCAGCACCTGACTGTCTGGAAATGACAGAAGGTACTCCTGAGCGCATAGCCTCGAGAGGGGAAATTCCGAAAGGTTCTGATACAGAAGGCATTACATATACATCTGACAATGCAAACATCTTCTGCACCTCATTTCCGCGGAGGAATCCTGTAAAGTGGAACCTGTCTGAAATTCCGAGCCTCGCCACCTGGCGGATGGACCTGTTCATCATATCTCCGCTGCCGGCCATCACGAAACGGACATTGTCACATCTCTTCAGCACTTTGGCAGCAGCCTCGATGAAATACTCAGGACCCTTCTGGAAAGTGATTCGGCCGAGGAACGTCACGACCTTGTCCTTCACACCCTTTTCTACCTTGACTTCACTTCTTCCGCTGAAATCCACGGCGTTATGCACGGTAACGACCTTTGCAGGATCAATGCCGTACTTCGTAATCACGATATTTCTGGTAAGGTCGCTCACGGTAATCACTTTGTCAGCAGCCTCCATTCCGCGCTTCTCGATTTCATAGACGCGAGTGTCAATGTTATTGTCACTGCTTCTGTCGAAAGATGTAGCGTGAACGTGTACTACGAGAGGTTTTCCCGAGAGCCTCTTGGCAGCGATTCCTGCCATATAAGTAAGCCAGTCATGCGCATGGATGACATCGAACTCATCCTTGTGGGTCATGGCGATAGTTCCGCCCACCATAGCATATCTGGCAACCTCTTCCATCAGGTTCGAGCCGTATTTTCCGGAGAATTTGTAGGTATGACCATAGTTCACGGTAAAGTCACGGACCTGACGCTTCCTGTCTTCTTCAACGAGAGTATGGAACTCTTCAGGATCAAGGTACGGAACCATGTTGGTACCGATATGCACGAACTGCACCTTGTCGAGGAAGTCATCCACGTTCATGGTGTCCGTAATCTCAACAGGGACATCACTGGCATTGATAATATCCGCAGCACTCTTATCCTCATCGCCCGATCGTGTGGCTGGTTGTTACTTCACTCTCCACAACAAAGGGCGTAAGCTACCAGCACTTTTTCCCGTCACACTGGACACTTGGAAATTATCACCAGCTGTTCTTTGAAACAGATACCGCGGCGAACTTCCCGGCATGGTTTAAAAATACGTTTATCATAGCATTTTTTACCTGTATTGTTTCAT
>OQVL01002975.1_pt1 | contig 10375 bp, 9 predicted proteins | sample 1691501 | NCBI WGS metagenome assembly OQVL01 (sample SAMN03418253, study PRJEB22391) | human gut metagenome | biome: human-gut; feature: organic feature; material: feces | host: Homo sapiens | place: Tanzania | collected 2013-01
TGCCTCCAGAAGTATTATCCGATGTATTTCCGCTATCGCCCCATGAGTTCTTCACTTTGTAGAATTTGTTGCCGTTGGCATCTTTGTAAATTCCCACAATGTGCATGCCATGGTCTTCGGTTGTTGAGGATTATGATAAATTGAAAGGTTTCGAGCGGATTGAACATGCCAATCAGGCGGTCATTCGTCCGGAATTTGTGAAAATCTCAAAGAGCGGAAAACTGGACCGCTATATCAGTGCCGCCGAAACCGGCGTGGTAACGGATGTGGTATTCCGGGGAAATCGAATGGATGTCACAGTGGATATCAATGGTATTTTGGTTGTTGGTGAGCGTTCTTTGGAAAAAGATTTTGTTTCGGTTGGCGAGACGGTTCACGTATTGATTTACCGATTATATATCTTTGATTCGAAGCAGACTTATTTGATGGAAAATAAAGAGATGCAGGAAAGAGAAGATGTATTTTACATTTAACGGGGAGGATACACCATGCAGATTGAGAACAAAAAGATATTGCATACGGACATTCTTATCATTGGCGGCGGAACGGCAGGGTGCTATGCGGCACTTACGATTCGTGAACAGTCCGATTATTCGATTGTCATTGCGGAAAAAGCAAATATCAAACGAAGCGGCTGTCTGGCGGCCGGTGTCAATGCCATTAATGCTTACATTGTGGATGGAAGAAAACCGGAAGATTATGTGGAGTATGCGAAAAAAGATGCGGACGGCATTGTAAGAGAAGATTTGCTGATGACGATGTCCGAAGGGCTAAACCGTGTGACACATAAAATGGAAAACTTAGGACTTGTTATTTTAAAAGATGAAAATGGGAACTATGTTGCCAGAGGAAACCGCAACATAAAAATAAATGGAGAAAATATGAAGCCGCTTTTGGCAAAGGCGGTAGAAAAGTTAGAGGATGTCACAATTTTAAACCGGATTAACATTACCGATTACATTGTGGAGGAGAATGAAATCAAAGGAGCTTTCGGCTTTTCGATTGAAGAAGGTACCGCCTATGAGATAAGGGCAAAGAAGGTGCTCTGTGCGACCGGCGGTGCAGCAGGTTTGTACCGGCCGAATAATCCGGGATTTTCCCGCCACAAAATGTGGTATCCGCCATTTAATACCGGAGCCGGTTATGCGATGGGAATTCGCGCCGGAGCGGAAATGACAACATTTGAAATGCGTTTTATCGCACTTCGCTGTAAAGATACAATTGCACCGACCGGAACGATTGCTCAGGGTGTTGGTGCGAAGCAGGTGAATGCCAAAGGAGAGGTGTACGAAGATAAATACGGTCTGACTACATCGGAGCGTGTCTACGGCACGGTGATGGAAAACTTAGAGGGACGCGGACCGTGTTATCTGAGAACGGAGGGCATTACCCAAGAGCAGGATGAGTCGCTGAAAAAAGCGTATTTAAACATGGCACCGAGCCAGACACTCAAATGGCTTGAATCGGGCAAAAATCCGAGTGAGCAGAATGTCGAAATCGAGGGAACCGAGCCTTATATCGTTGGTGGCCATACAGCGAGCGGCTACTGGGTTGATACCGACAGAGAGACCACGATTCACGGTTTGTTTGCCGCAGGAGATGTGGCAGGCGGATGTCCGCAGAAATATGTGACCGGTGCGATGGTTGAAGGTGAAATCGCAGCTAAGAAAATAGTTTCTCAATTGAATGAGGAAAGAGATAAAGAGAAGGCATCTGATGAGAGTGCAGAGAAAAAAGTTCTCGATGCAAAGATTACAGAGTACAACCGCTACTTATCAAATGAGGGCGGTATGTATGAGACGGAAGCACTGGAAGAGGCAATGCAGAAGGTAATGGATGAGTATGCCGGAGGTATTTCCACTCATTATCAATTCAATGAAAAACAGCTTGCGCTTGCGAAAGAAAAGATAGAAAAGATAGAAAAACTTGCCGAAAATGTAAACGCCGGTGATATGCATGAGTTGATGTTTGTGTATGAATTGAAAGAACGTCTTACCGTGTGCAAATCGGTAATTGCTCATCTTTTTGCAAGAAAAGAGACAAGATGGCACAGTTTTGATGAAAATTTAGATTATCCTAAAAAGAGCGGTGACTGGTTAAAGTATGTTAATTCCAAAATGGAAGATGGCAAAATCACCGTATTTGCCCGTAAATTAGTTGGAAGGGAGGAGCATTATGAGCATCACGATGAATCAGGCGCTCTGCAAAGGCTGTAAAGCCTGCGAGCAGGTATGTCCGGGAAGCCTTATTAAAATGAATGAGGCAGGGAAAGCCTATATCAAGTACCCGAAGGACTGCTGGGGATGTTCCTCTTGTGTAAAAGAATGTCACTTCGGTGCGATTTCCCTCTACTTAGGAGCCGATATCGGCGGTATGGGAAGCAAAATGACAGTCGACAAAAAAGGAGACAAGCTGTACTGGCAGATACACAGACAGGATGGCGAAACCGAGCAGATTGTTCTAAATACGAAAGAGTCCAACAAATATTAACGAGGAGAAAAGAAAGGAAGGAAAACGATATGAGTGAATTATCACATCTGGATGAACTACCGTCATCGGCAATTTCTGTAATCAAGATACCCTGAGGAATACCAAGAGCAGTAGAAGCAGTTTCGTCAACTGCAACACCCACAATACCCAGTCTTACTCTGTTTTCAACATAACCGTATTTAATAATATTGTTTACAATTGTTTCCACAGTATCGGTAGGAATTGCAAAACCCATACCTTCATATGTTGCAGAGTTAATCTTAGCAGTTGTAATGCCTATTACTTCACCGTAAAGGTTACATAATGGACCACCACTGTTGCCCGGATTTACTGCTGCATCTGTCTGAATATATGATACTGTACTGTCGTCTAATGTTCTGTCCTTAGCCGAAACAATACCCTTAGTTAAGCTATTTTGAAAGTCAAGTCCACCGGGATTGCCAACTGCAATAATATCTTCACCGACTTGAAGATGACTTTTCTTAACAAAGTGTACAGGCTTTAGATTTTTACCTTTAATTTTAAGAACTGCAAGGTCTGTACGGGTATCATATCCAACAACATTAGCAGTATATTTTTTGCCATCATTATTGATTACCTGGTATTTGTATGCTGTCTTGCTGTCACCGATAACATGACTGTTTGTAACAATATAACCGTCACTACTAACAATAATACCTGTACCTTGACCCTTAGCATTTTCTTCACTTGGAGTACCCTCATCATCACCATCATTAGAATACTCCTCTTCTTGTTCTTGCTGAGGTTCCTCTATATTTTCTTCTTGAACTGAGTCTACATCATTAGTTTCTCTTTCTTTACGTTGTTCCTTTCTTGGCTTGTCATTAGACTTGCTTGAATTATCATCATCACTACCACCCGCCAACAGGACAAACACACAAAAACAGAATACGCTAAGAATAATTTTAAGAATTGATTTCATATCTTTCTTTTATTAAACGATTTATAAAACATATATATTTATCCCCTAACCAAATAGCCATCAAATAGCAGAACAAATCTACGATATCAAATGTACCTGGAATCCACTGGGGAATTTGTAATAACTCTGAACCAATAGCAACAACAGCCAAAGGTAAAGATGCCCAAAGACTCTTTTTCACATGAAAGTTCCAAATTGCCCCCATTAAAAGAATATAAGCGAGCATCCACAACCCATCAGGCAAAGAATACACTAACCAATTATCATAATGACCTTGAGGTCTGAGAGAAACAATGAAGTCGTACACTCCTAATGATTGACACCATCTGAACATCACCAGACTATCACTACGATACAATAGATAGAGGCAACCTCCTATGAACAAAGATGTCAGTCCCAACCAAATGGTAACCAACCGGAATCGCCAAATCAATCCTACATGACCTCCAACTCCTTTAACTTCTCTAACTCCTTGCTCCACTTCTGCCATTCTGTTTGATTTTTTGTATTCTTATAGAATTTAACCAAATTACGCACTGCAGAAATTTGTTTTGGTGTTGCATTAGCTGCTTTTTTCCACAAGTACTCAGCCTTTTTGATATCCTTAGCAAGTCCTCCTTTTCCTATGGCATACATTGTACCAAGATAACCGGATGCCAAAGAGGAGCCCAACTGGTCCGCTTTCAGATATAATTGAACTGCTGTATCGATATCAGCAGCTACTCCATATCCTTTTTCATAACAAAAACCTAACCAGCAATATCCATCCTTATCATTCAACTCACTTGCCTTTTTATAATACGAAAACGCCTTTGAATAATCAACATTTACATAACGTCCAAGACGAAATGCATTGCCCAATTTAACAAAGACATCAGGAGACTGCAAGTTCAACCTGTCACAAGCACTAAGCTGATAATAAAAGATAGACTTACTTTCGCCTTTTTTTTCATAATAATGCGCCATATTCAAAAATACGCCACGCGCCAAACCAGAAAGATGTACATTATTAAGCTGAATATCCTTAATTCGTAAGAAATAGCTATCAGCCTTAGCCATGTCCTTTACCTCATCATAATAATACATTCCTATCTTATAAAGACCATCATCCGAAAGGTTTACAAGCATTTTTTCATATCCTTCTACAGCTTTTTTCTTATTAACCTCTTGATTATCCAGCCCCAAATATGTATAATCCAAGATTCGCTCCTGAGCTTTTGCATAGCCAAGCGACTCTGCCATAAGGAAATAACGGTATGCTCTCGAATAATTCTGTACAACACCTTCCTCTTTTCCCTCGTAATAAAGCTGCCCCAAATTAAAATATGCCTTTGCGTTGTTCATATCACAAGCTTTGTGCAACCATTGAAGTTTCATATTACCCTTCGAAAGATCAGCTAATTTAAGCATGGCATCAGCATCACCATTGTCTGCCAGTTTCTTGAGCCATTCCTTCTTACTACTATTATCATATGTTACATCAACCATTTTTCGACAGGCCTCCATATTACCTTGTTCTGCTGCCATCTTCCAGTAAGTAATAGCAGTAGGAAGAGAAGAAATAACACCCTTGCCATCATAATAGCAACAGCCAGCCTTATATTGTGCAAAGTCATCGCCCTTATCAGCCAACTTTTTATATTCATTGAAAGCCTTACTGAAATCATTAGACGCAAGACGGTCGTCTGCATCCAAAGATACACCAGTAAATCCCTTCTTCATCTCCTTACCAACATCTACTGAGACCGTCATAGTCTGTGGCTTATATTTTCTTTTCACAAAACTCACTTGATACTCGCCATTGAGAGCAATTTGTTCACCAGTTCTTATCTTTTGTTTTTTAGGTTTTGCTGCACCATTAACTGGAGTAATCAGAAATTCTGCATTAAGAGGATAAGTAATGGTAAGTAGTCCATTGTTTTTCAAGTTGTAATCTCGCTGCATTACAATATGCTTGATAACAGGAAGTTGGTCTATTTCAAAGGTTCCTTCATAACTATTGTACCCTTGCATACTTACACAGAAGGTGTGCTTACCCTTATTCAAAGGCAAGTCCAAGCCACCTGTATCATCAGTCTTGTAGCTTTTTCCATCCACAATAATCGGTACATTTGGCATACCTAATTCAAAAGTCGCACCTGGGGCTTTTTCTGGCATTTGTATCTTCATTACATAAGTATTTCCGCCTTTCACTTCATCAATATTAAATTGAGAGAATTCTATTTCTGTAGGCATCGTATTCTCCGTTGATATCATCAAACGCTGAGTTCCATCAATGACATTGACATAGTACTCATTCAATTTATGCTTAGGTTGGCCTATAATATCACCCTCAAACTTAACCGTTTCTGCCAATATCTGTACCTTTATCAAGGCACACATATCACCATTGGCGTCTTTAATATTTTCATGTTGAGCTGTCAAATCCGTAGGGTCAAGTACAAAACTCTTTACCTTAATATCCTGTGCCCAGATTGAGCATTTGCACAACAAGGCTAAAACTATTGCTACATATTTTTTCTTCATTTCAAAACACAAATTTAATAGAACTATTCTATATACCTACACACAACATCAATATCTCTGAAGTCTCATCAAGTCATCAAGACTGACCGTCCCCTTCTTGATTGCAGGAGAAAAGGCAGGTCTTGCAGCTGGAATCGCCGTATCATCATAGAAACGCAAGTCCAATGTCTGTTCAACATCTGTCACCAGTACTTTCATTTCTTTTTGCTGTCCATTAAGCATAGCGGTAAAACGGTATTTCTTCTTACTCGGTGGCAGCCAAATTCCACCTATTCGTCCTTTGTCTTGTCCCATGACCAATATATGGGTTCCAGGATTAGATAAAATGATAACATGACCATCCTTAGGAACAAGTTTATTCTTAGGAAAGAACACAGGCTCACCACTCAAATTCACTTTTCCTTGATAAGAAATATAGTGAGGGGCTGAGATTAAAAAATCATATACCCCATATGGAAGATTTACCTTTACCAGACCACCAGTTTGGCTTTTATAATCTCGACCATCAATAGTCAAAATTCCATTTTTTGGCAATTCTGCTGTAAGCCATGCTTTTCCAGTATTTTCATCCATGGATGGCATATCAACAACCAATACATACACACGTCCACCTTTTACATCCTCAACCCCAAAATCACTAAAGTTTACACCCAAAGGATGCGTATGCATGGGCGAAATCTTCAAGAAAGTACTTCCATTAACAAGCCACACCTCATATTCATTTACCTTATGAAAAGGTTGTCCTATAATATCACCTTCAAAACTAACCTTGCTATCAACAATTTGAACTCTCACCAAGGCACACATGTCGCCATTCAAATCCTTAACATTCCGCTGCTGAGCTGTAAGATCTGCAGCATCCAACGCAAAGCTTAGAGCCTTAGCATTCTGTGCCGTAGAAGCCACCCCACTCAGCAAACAAAAAAATAAAACAGATAAAAACCGAATCATATTTTTCATCACTCTATACATTTAAAGAAAACCATTAGATAACTCTGAAAAGCAAGCTTTAAGGCAACTTAAAATCACCCATTTTGAATGCTTTTTCAGTTGTAGGCTGCCATGTACGAACTAAAATTCGCGGAGCTTCTTCGTTAGTAAAATCCCATATTAAAAATACAGTTCCCTCATCACTATATCTTGCAGTATGCCATTTCTGGCGAAGGGTAACTCCATAATAATTAGGCTTGGCACCATGACGAATTACAGTATAATCTTCAAACTTAACATTGACATAACTATTACTTGCAAACACCTTGCTCAAGTTTGAAAGATACTGCGACTTTGTCTGCTGCACATACTTCACCTTGGCCTGATCTTTCATACCCATATCCGTACGTACTCTCTGCATAGTCATCTTACCTGTTATAATGATAGCATCATCACTGAAGATGGTCTGCATGAATTTCATATTCTTGTCACAATAAGCCTTGGCAAAATGCTCACACCAATCAATGATTTGCATACGACGATCCAAATCACCTAACTCTTCACCTTTTTTTAAAATTTCGGTGTACATATTCATTCCCAAGGTAAAATTGAAATCAACGATTTTACCAGTTTTATCAAAGTCGATATAAATTTCTCGGCGTTTTTCTCCGTCATATCCACTTTCTTCCTTAGGATTCATAAGTACCCCGATATTCTGTATGCGAAAACCTCCAGACTTTCCTGGAAGACTTATACAATGATCCACAATATCATCATCCTCGATAGAGAAATGAACCTGTTCCCATGTCATCGTCAAGCTGGCAGAAGCATCATCCGTGATATCTATACCGGAAAAATTAACATCAGCATTGACAACATTTGCCTCATTTATGGCACTCAACAAGGACGACATCTGGTGTTCCATCTTAGTCTTCAAAGTTCCTTCTTCTATTCCATCTGAAAATTCAAAGTTCACCTTTTGCGCATACCCTGAAAGTATGGCAAAAAGTCCAAACAAAAAGCATGATAACTTCTTCATATCTTTTCTTAATTATTTAGATAATTGAAACCAAATAGCATTCTGGTCTTGTGACAAATAGGTGTCCAATTTTTCACTGATACCTTTATAATAATTATAACGCATATCAGAGCCTGGGCTCAATATAGCTGTCACATTCTTACCAGAATCATAAATAACCCAAAAACACTCACTATCATTTCGACATTCATTTCTCAATCCAAATCTTTTAATCTTATATTGGTTTTGTAATTCAGAAAGTCTCATCATCAATTTCTCTGCTGAAGTTATATGACATAGCTCTTCCACAACTGCCTGCTGCCATTTTTCCAAAGAAATTGCAGAACTATTCTGACTTAGGCTCGCCGCTTCTGGAGACGGAATATTTCGGGACGGAATAAATACGGTTTCTACTTGGGGAAAACTTTGGTCTGCGTTAGAAACTGTTTGGTGCTTTTGCTCAACTTTACGAACAGCAACTACTGTACTTATAGGCTTAACTGAAGCATCTTCATTTTTTCCTATACAAACAGACTTTTCAACATAAGCAAGAATCCTAACCATCCCATTCCTATCCATTTTCAGATACTGCACGTCTTTCAAGTCTGTATCTTTTACCTTTACGTTTGTAATCGATTTTTCCACGCAATAGTCATTGATAAGTTTGGCTAGATTGATGTTAGCGGCATTTTTGGCCTCATCTTCCCGTTCCATTGTTATATCATAATAGAAATATTGCTGGGAACGCTTAATCTCATTGAAACTCTTTGACGTAACAGTTTGAGCCTGCAAAGAAATTGCCGACATTAATAAAACCACAAACAAACAAAATATTTTTCTCATGCTCATTTTTTCTTTTCTTCAAACAAAAACTTCACTTTAGATATAGGAACATAGCAATTCATACGCCCAGTAATAGTACCACTTTTAGAAGTTACATTGGCAGTATTGAACGTTAGCTTAATAGCATGTCCATATCCTTCGTCTCGCTTCAACATCAATAATTCAGCCGTATAAGTCTCATTTTTTTTATCTATCATTCCAAAATAAGCCTTACATCCCTTGGACATAAAATAATTCAAAAGACTAACAAGTGGTACATTCACCATTTCGCTTTTAAAATCATACATTACCAGTTTTACTTGTGCCTGTATATTATTGTCAATACTATTGGTTGTAAGCAGATTGGCAAAGCTCTCCACTGGATGTCTGTCAGAAAACAACAACTTATACTGCTCATTGCCTTCCTGGACATAATAATTATTACTATTCAATGTTGCTACATAAAAGCTATCGCCTTTAAGGACAAAATAATTAGGCTCAAAAAGTTTGACTAACATACCCTTGGATATCCCTCTATCAACTTTTGGTTGTATAACACTTACTCTTCGCAAGTCATCCAACAAACGTCGTTGGTTTTCGACAAGATCTGTTCCATGATAAAGATTATAGTTAACAGGAAAACAGACGGAGCAAAAAACCTTACCATTCTGATCCCATGTTGCTCGGCACATTCTATCTTCCCGATTATCAATAGAGAAATTAACATTGGGCATTGCCCAAATAGAAGACAACTTATAAATGTTTCCGACAGTAAATATCACATCATCCTCATAGAGTTGACGCTCCACACTTTTCGTTCTCTTAAGAGGTAGATTTGCTTGCAACGCATATCTTTCCAAAAAATTATAGACCGGTGAAGGAGCTACAGCACGCATTTCTTTTGAGAATAAGGAATATCCAATATGCTCAACTTCTCCACCAGACACAATAATACTAAGAGGATGGCTCTTATAAGATTGTTGAGCTATATAAGAGCCGTCGCTCAAAGTATCTAATACGGTCTTCATTTGCAAAGATTCTGCCATTTGAGACAACAAGTCCGATTGATAACGATTCTTTGCAGAAGATGCAAAAGGCAAGACCAACAAGACTGTCAGTCCCAAACCTATTTTACAGAAAATTTGCTTCATATATATAAAATGTATTAAAGACGTTCAGAAAGACCTGTTAAGAACTTACGTTCACCATTACTACGAATCAACTGTCCCTGCTGTAGTACACCATTTTTGAACTTGGTATTTGAAATACGATCACCAGCCTCTATCGTCACACTATTCCCACTACCATCCTTCAAGTCGATACTATAAGAACGAGTTACTGTAATGATACCACCTACACCATTAGGTTTACCACCAGCCATTGGTCCCTCATACTTACCACATTTTAAATTGGCTCCATTAGCTACAGGAATTGGAGCCAATTTGGCAGGAGTTGTTTGTTTAGAAACTGCCTGAGCAGGAGTACTCGTCGGAGTAGGCGCTTCCACAACTTTATCACTCGCAGATTTGTTTGTCTCTTCCTGTGTTTTTTCCACAGGTTGAATTTCCGTGGTATCAGGAACAGTGATAACAGAAGAGTCAGGAGCTGCTACATTTTCTTGGACAGGTTTCTCAGAATCAGAACCT
>OQVL01002980.1_pt1 | contig 10367 bp, 10 predicted proteins | sample 1691501 | NCBI WGS metagenome assembly OQVL01 (sample SAMN03418253, study PRJEB22391) | human gut metagenome | biome: human-gut; feature: organic feature; material: feces | host: Homo sapiens | place: Tanzania | collected 2013-01
ACCCAGTGTGCGCAAGGCATTGCTGATTGTGGCACTGACGCGCGGTTTTGGCGCAACATGGTCAAACGCACTGCGACCGGTGATAAAATCGTTCAGGAATTTTACATAGTCCGCTTCGTCTTTGTTGGCGGTTTCTTTGTCTTTTAGCGGTGCGCCAAATGTTTGACGTTCCCAATCAGCCTCTATCTCGTCTGGGGTCATATCGGCATAGAAATTCCAGTTTTTGTTGTATTCTGCGGCATGTTCCTGGCAAAACCACCAATACTCGCGCAGGTCACGCGATTTAGGTGCGCGACACGTACCGGCCTTGGTGCAGCCTGTATGATCACATTTTCGTATCATTTTATATCGTCCATTGATTTTGCATGTCCCAGTGGGTGATGCATAACGACCGTTTCGCGTAATTGTTCAGGCATCACGTGGGTGTAAATTTGTGTTGTTGAAATATCTTCGTGGCCCAGCATTGTTTGTATCGCGCGCAGGTTTGCACCACCGGCCAACAAATGCGACGCAAACGAATGTCTTAATACGTGTGGTGATACGCGATGCTGGTCAATGCCGGCCAAAACAGCACATTTTTTCAGTATCTTGAAAAATCCATCACGGGTTATGTGGCCGGATGCGCCACCACCAGGAAACACATATTTTGATTTTTCATCATCGCGCACGGCCAGCCATTTTTGCAATGCAGCGATTGCGCCTGCGTGCATTGGGACAATGCGTTCTTTGGCCCCTTTGCCATGAATCAATAATTTATCGCCCAGAATCGCCGTCAGTGGTAATTCGCACAGTTCTGATACGCGCAATCCTGACGCATAGACCAATTCAATCATTGCACGCAGACGGGTTGCATTTTTTATATCGCCAGCTGATGAAATCAGTAATTCTATTTCGTCCACAGATAAAAATTTCGGTAATGGGCGTGACCGTTTCGGCAGTTCCAGATTTGCGGTTGGGTTTTCGCTGATAATTTTTTCCAGCATTAAAAATTTATAAAATCCACGCAGTGCACTGGCATGACGCGCAACCGACGAGGCGCAATCAGGCAGGGACGCCAAATAGTTTTGTATGTCATCACCCGTCGCCGTCATCAGGCCACCTGGCAATGCAGCGTCGGCGGCACGCAAATCAAAGCCATAACTTTCTAGTGTTTTGGCACTGCGCCCTTTTTCTGCGGCCAGGGCTTCTAAAAAAATCTCTATATAATTCATGGATACAATACGATTTCTGTTACGTTCTGTGGGGCAGGAAATGATATTGTCATCAGCACCACCAGAACAATTATCAATCCCCAGATAATAATTTTTTTACGTGTTGAATTTTTACGTCTGTTATTCAGTGGCATATAAATTCCCCCTTTGGGTTAAATGGTATCAAAACTGGTAATAAATGTGGCCGCTGCCGCAATTATTATTAACTGGGGGGCGACAATTGCCAGTATTGCAGGTAATGCGCCGGTTGACCCCAATGCGTTAAACATGTTTGTTAAAAAATACAATGCGAAACACGTCACAACCCCCAGTGCGAATTTTGTCCCGAAACTGTAGTTGCGACGTTGGCGCGTCTGAGAAAAGGCGACGCCCAATGTTGCCATTGCAATCAATGACAGTGGCAAGAACAGCAGAGTCCAAAATTGCACCAAGTGTCCACGCACCGGCGCACCGATTGAATTCATTTTACGTATAAACGACGGCAGTTGCCAAAAAGAAATCTGGTCTGGTTGCAAATAGCGATCCAGAACCGTGCGTGGTGTCAGGCGCGTTTTGACTGACCAATCATGCTTTTTTTCGATACCGTTTGCGTCCCATACGTGCGCAGATTTTGCAGACATGCCATCATCGTCCAGGGTAACGGTTTGTGCCTCTACCCGGGCGGTCAGTTTAAATGATTCGTTCTGGACATAAATTGTTGCATTCTTGAAATCCAAGCCATTGCCAGATTTATGCATCGTTTTGGCCTTCATTGTAATGTATCCGTTGTCAGATGACTCGCGCAGCCAGATTGCACCATCAATCAATTTCAGATGGTCTGATGTAATGTTTTTATTGCTAAGTTCAACAGAATAAGGATTTATAACAGTTGTAGCAAATACACCAATCAATGTCGCACCAACCAAGAATGGACGCGCTGTCTGATATGGCGACAGACCTGCGCTGGATACAATCACGCTCTCGCTGGATTTGGTCAGATTATATGATGCCAGTAATGTTCCCATAAATACAGCCAGTGGTAAAAACAGGGGCACGTATTCCAACAATCGTACCCATGATTCTGCCATTGCGGCCAGTGCCGTTGGATTTGACGGCAGGCGTTCTACAAATGTCACCGCGAAAATAATTCCACACACGACCAGCATAACAAGCCCAACGCCAGAAAAAAAACGACGCATTAGGAATTTGGTCAAAATAGCAGTTCTTAACATAACCTGGAAATTATAGCCTGTTGATTTGATAATTGCAAAATTAAAATGAAAGCGTATAATTCTGGATACTATTACAGATTCAAGGAATACGCAAAATGGAAAAAAGACCGATTTCGCGCGCCGGGTTTGACGCGCTGTTAAAAGAACTGAAAGATTTAAAAGAAGTCCAAAGACCAGATATATTGAAAACTGTCCAGTGGGCGCGTTCGCTGGGCGACTTGTCGGAAAATGCGGATTACAGTGCGGCCAAGGAAAAACAACGCCAGATTGACAAACGTATCCAGTTTATCGAAGGGGTAATTGAAAATGCGGCGATTATTGATATTGACTCTTTGTCAGGTAATCGCGTTGTGTTTGGTGCGCGCGTTGTTGCCGAAGACGAAGATGGTAACCGTATGCAATGTCGAATTTTATCGGATATTGAATCTGATGGCCGACAGGTCATTTCATGCACATCGCCAGTAGGACGTGCAATGATTGGGCGTTGCGTTGGCGATACGTGCATTGTTAAATTACCGTCTGGTGAAAAAGAATACGAAATTTTGGAAGTGAAATTTAAAGAATAATTATAGATATGCCTGTTCGTTTGTTGCCAGATTTTTTGATAAATCAAATTGCCGCCGGCGAGGTGGTTGAACGTCCCGCCAGTGTGGTCAAAGAATTGGTTGAAAATGCGCTGGACGCGGGTGCAGACCAAATTATGGTTGACGTTGCCGATGGCGGTCGAACAATGATTTCTGTTATTGATAATGGTTCGGGTATGTCACGTGATGACTTGTCGTGTGCTGTGCAACGGCACGCGACATCAAAACTGCCAGATGATGATTTATTAAATATCAATTTTATGGGTTTCAGGGGCGAGGCTTTACCCTCAATTGCGTCTGTATCTGACATGACTATTGATACCAGAAATTCCACAGATATTAATGGTTGGCAACTGAACGCGACAACTGGTGACATCAGACCGTCTGATTGGGAAATAGGAACGCGAATTCGGGTGTTGAATTTGTTTGCACGGACACCTGCGCGTCTGAAATTCTTGCGTACAGACAGGGCAGAAATGATGTCTGTGTTGGACGTTGTGCGTCGTTTGGCAATGGCAAGACCAGATGTTGGATTTGTATTAAACAATAAATGGCGTTTCCCGCGCGATCAAGATTTACGTGACCGTATTGTCGCTGTGATGGGCGATGATGTTGCCGGTCGTATGATTGCCGTTGATGCGCACAGCACGACAACGGCTGGATTGGAATTGCACGGATTTATATCAGAACCAACATTGCGTCGTGCATCGTCGGTTGATCAATATCTGTTTGTAAATGGTCGTCCTGTCCGGGACAAGGTTTTAGTTGGTGCGTTGCGTGCGGCATATATGGATGTGATGCATGCACGCGAATTTCCACTATGTGCACTGTATCTAACGGTCCCACCGCGCAGTGTGGACGTAAATGTATCGCCCGCCAAGACCGAGGTGCATTTTCTAGAACCGTCGCATATTCGCAGTTTTATTATAAAAACATTGCGTTCGGCATTATCGAAAACGATGAATGTTGCGCCATCAATTGATGTGGCACATCACACACCAATGGAATTTGCCAGGGCAGGTGCGCAAAAAATAAATTTTGGCTTGCCCCAGTCTAATATGCGTGTGTGCGAGCCGAAAACAATGGCCGAATTTTCAGAAATGAACGAAATATTTTCGGCGTCCGCGGTTGCCCCCGCGATGACGCCTGCATCCGCGCCCGTGGCGACACCTGATGGCGTAGTCCCTAATATGCCACTGGGGCGTGCAATTGGTCAGATTGGTAATAAATATATCTTGGCAGCATCTGGCGATAATCTGGTGGTTGTAGACCAACACGCTGCGCATGAACGTATTACGTATGAACGCCTGCGTCGACATGCGATAAAATCGCAGCCATTGCTGACACCGATAGTTGTACACATGCGTGATACAGATGTCGCGGCGATTATGACGATTGCAGATGAAATGCGGGTGTCAGGCCTGCACATTGATGCGTTTGGCGATGACGCGATTGCTATATTCGAGAAGCCTGCCGATTGGGATTTGAATTGGGCAAATCTGTTCCATGATATTGCAGACGAAGTGCGTGCGAATGGCCATTCGTGCCAATTGGACGAAAAGTTACACTTAAAATTGGCAAATTACGCATGTCACCACAGTGTGCGTGCTGGTCAACGCTTGGATATGCAATCTTGTGATGCGTTATTGCGAGAGATAGAACGAACCGAACGTGGTGCGCAATGTAATCATGGGCGACCGGTGTATAAATTTATCCCGATTACAGATATGGACGCATGGTTTGAACGCGTCTAGAATTATACCCAGAATCAATTGTTTTTTGCCTGGACACTGGGGCTTTTTTTTACTATTCTGACACCATAAAATAACAAAGTCACACTAAGGAGAAATATCATGGAAGAAACCACGGTTGTTGTTCAAGAAGGTGCAAACGCGGCCCAAGCGGCCACTGGTAATTGGTGGGGAATGTTGCTGTATTGCATTGTCGTATTCGGAATCATTTATCTGTTTATGGTGCGCCCGAACAAGCGTCGTATGGCCGAATATCAGAAAATGTTGGATTCTTTAAAAGTTGGTAATCGTGTAATGGCGGCCGGCATTTATGGGACAATCAAAAAGATTGGCGACAAAACCATTGAAATGGAAGTGGCCAAGGGTGTCGTTATAGAGGTTAATAAAAACGCCGTCGCTAGCGTTGAATAAGCGAGAAAGGGTAATCAGATGTTTAAAAAACTGGCAATAATTTTTGTCGCGGTGTTTGGTGTGTTACTGGCGGTGCCAACAATGTCGCCACGCCTGGCACCGTATTTCCCGTCGTGGGCACAGCCAATCCCATTGGGGTTGGATTTGAAAGGTGGGGCTCAATTGTTATTGGAAGTGGACACAAATACCATGTTCCAAGAAAAAGCGGCCCAATTGTATGACGAAACGCGTTCCGCTTTGATTAATCGTGACAAGGGGGTTATTCGTTTTTCAAACCTGCGTAACAACGATGGTGTTGTGTCGTTGGTTGTTCGCGATGATGCCGATGTGTCGCGTGCCAAAGGCCGATTAAAGAGTGCGCTGGGTAATACGGTTGATATAGAAACGTCAGGCCGGACGATTACATTATCTTATTCGGAAAAACAAAAAAATGAAATGACGCAAGATGCTTTGGCGCGCAGTATCGAGATTGTTCGTCGTCGTATTGATGCGCTGGGGACCAAAGAGCCATCTATCCAATCTCAGGGTGGTAAGTATATCTTGATTCAGTTGCCTGGTGTTGACAACCCAGAGCATATCAAGGAATTGATTGGTCAGACGGCCAAGATGACGTTCCATTTGGTTAATGAAAATATATCGGCGGAACAGATTGCATCAGGTCGTGCACCCAGTGGCACGCAATTCTTGCCAATGATGGACGCGCCAAATCAATTGGTGCCGGTATATTCGCGTGTCGAGGTGTCGGGTGAATCATTAAAAGATTCCCAGGCGGACTTTGACCAGAATAACATGCCGGTTGTAACAACTGCGTTTGATGCAACGGGTGCACGCAAATTTGCAAAATTGACCACTGAACATGTCAACGAACGTTTTGCAATTGTGTTGGATGGACGTGTGTTATCTGCCCCAACAATTCGTGAACCGATTCCGGGTGGACGTGGACAGATTTCGGGCGGATTCACATTGCAAGGGGCCAAGGATTTGGCGGTGCTGTTGCGTTCGGGTGCATTGCCAGCACCATTGCAGGTTATTGAAGAACGCACCGTTGGCGCGGGATTGGGGGCTGACACAATTGAAGCTGGTAAAATCGGTTCCGCAGTTGGTGTTTTGTTCGTAATCATATTTATGTTGGTTGCGTATCGCGGATTTGGTTTGATAGCGGATATCGTATTGCTGGTCAATTTGGCGATGATTATCGGTATATCGGCATTTCTGGGCGCGACACTGACATTGCCAGGAATTGCGGGTATCGTATTGACTCTGGGTATGGCGGTGGACGCGAACATTCTGCCGTTTGAACGTATCCGTGACGAGGTTCGTGAAGGTGTTCCGACCCTGCGTGCGGTAGAATTAGGGTTTCATCGTTCAACCAAGACTGTTCTGGACGGAAATCTGACCAACCTGATTTGCAGTTTGATTCTGTTCCAGTTTGGTGCAGGCCCAATTCGTGGGTTTGCGGTAACGCTGTCCATTGGTGTTATTACAACATTGTTCACGTGCCTGTTGTTGTCCAAGGTTTTGATTGACTGGTATATGAACGGTAAAAACAAGAAAATCAGTTACATCAGAAATAAATAAGGAATAAATACTATGAAACTGCATTTTATGAAATATCGGAAACTGTCATACTGGGTTTCTGGAATATTGGTTGCGTTGTCGATTGTATCACTGGCGTTTCATGGCCTGAATTATGGTATTGATTTCGCGGGTGGCATTTCGATGGAGGTTAAACCCATTGCAGCCAATTATACAATTGACAAAATGCGCAGTGACCTGGCTGCGTTCAGCCCTGAATTGCAATCTGTTGATAATGACGCGATTTTGGTGCGTGTCGGTTTGCCCAAGGGGGCAACCGATGCACAACAAAACGCACGCGTTGCGGACATTAAACAAATCTTGGGTGACAAAGTGCAATATTCCCAAGTGCAAATCGTCGGTCCAAAAATTGGTGGTGAATTGGTGCGCGGTGGTATATTGGCGATATTGGTATCGTTCGTGCTGATGAGTGTGTATATCTGGATTCGCTATCGTGGTGGATATGCCGTCGGTTCGTTTGTGTCATTGGTGTTGGACTTTATTTTGATGTTTGGGTTCTTTTCCATTACTGGGCTGGAATTCAACCAGACATCAATCGCGGTTATCTTGATGGGAATTGGTTATTCTATCAATGACAAGGTTGTGAACTATGACCGTATTGATGAAAATATCAAAAAGTATCATAAAATGCCGATGTCAGACCTGATTGACCTGTCCGTGAACGAAATGTTGCACAGAACAGTTATGACCAGTGTGTCAACAATATTGGCGATGATTGGACTGTATTTGTTCGGTGGCATTATGTTGCAAGAATTTGCAATTGCGATGACGTTCTCGGTTGTGATGGGAACGCTGACCAGTATTTATATCTCGAACGTAATCTTGTATCACTTTAATTTACGTGACACCAAGTATTGATATCAATGCCGCATCGCCACCCATGGGGGACACACAGAGAGGGGAAAATAATATGAGATTAAAAAAATTATTTTTAATGTTATGTTTTTGTTTAGCGGTGCGGCCTGGGTATAGTGACAGTCTGTTTTTTGAAGATGAACCAATCCAAGACGGCATGCCTGTTTTTGAAATGTCGAAAACATTTGCCGATATTTATGAAAAATTGGACGGGGTAAAGTGGGGTGGCAAGAGCATAAATGTCGCGATTGAAAGTTTGGAAAATTTGAATAAAAACGCACATATTGCAGCCACAGATGAACGCGTAGTTTTGGTGTGGGGGGATAATATTATCGCAAATTATCCGCGTCCGCGCAGTGGTGATTGGAACGGGTTCGGTGAAATAACCACCGCATTAGTGTTAAAATTACGCGCAAATGATTCTGAATTACATCGTGCCAGTCCGTCCGAAATGTATCAAATGGTTGTGGACAGTTTAATGCGTGGTATTGATGAAAACGGGCGTTATATTTATTCTCGTGCGGCCGAGGTTGTCGAAGATGGGCGTATCTTGACCAGTGTTGGGCTGACAGGGGTGCGTGATGGGCGTGGAAATTGGCGCATTCATGGTGTGTTCAAGGGGGCACCCGCAGACGTTGCCGGAATTCGTGCCGGTGATTTGATATCTGAAATAAATGGTCGTGCGGTTGCCGATATGTCAGATTCCGAACTGGAATCTGTGTTGGCAGGATTTAATTCTGGCACGTCCAAGATAAAAATACTGTCGCCGTCGGGGGCGCGTGATGTCGTGTTGCGTCGTGCGACGATTGTTTTGGCCGATGCGGATGTTGTTCATAGAAAGGCAAGTGGCGAAAAGTTCGGTGACGTTTTGGAAATTGTTGTGCACCAAGCGTCAAATAATGCTGTATCCATTGTGAACGAGGCATTGGCAACGTATCCGAAACTGGGCGGGATTGTGTTGGATTTGCGTGCCGCATCGGGTGATGACGCGGTTGCAGCGGCAAAGTTGGCGGGATTGTTTATCGGCGCACACCCTGTAATGCGTATTCAAGAAACTGCGGCTGAACAGGTAGAGGTTGTTCCCGGCGGTAATGCGGTGACAAATGTGCCAGTTGTGGTTTTGATATCGGATCAAACACGTGGCACGGCCGAGGCCCTGGCCGCTGCATTCTATGAATATGGGCGTGGGGTTCTGGTTGGAACGCCAACGGCAGGAAATGCGCGTATTGCAACCCGTCTGGATTTAAATGATGGTGGTGCGCTGGAACTGTTGAATAAATCAATTCAGACTGGTACCGGGCGCAGCATTGATGGGCGCGGGGTGTTTCCGATTGTGTGTCTGTCTAATATTCGCAGCACAACACAACAAAATGCGTTTTTCTTGAATGTATTAAATAATGATTTTAATGCACGTGATTTTAATAGTGCGGAAAATATCAATGTTGATGATGTGCGTCGTGGTTGTCCGGTTATTACCAGTGGCACCGATGAAGACGCGGTCGCGGCGGCCGTTTCGGCCAAAATATTGACCGATAAAAGTGTTTATAACAAATTGATTGCCAAAGAATAGGAGGCAAGGGCGGATAATGTTTTTAGCAGAAAATAATAAAATTAAATGGAAATTATTAGGTATAGCAACTGTCGTGGTTGCGGCACTGGTGGCGTTGGGAATTGCGTGGTTTGATAAACCGCTGTATCTGTTTATGCGCAATTTTGACTGTGTTGCATGGGGGTGGATTGATAAAATTTTTGACGCAAAAATGTGGGTTGGGGCATCGTTCGTTTTGATGTGTGCTTTTTATGGAAAAAAGATTGTTGAAACAAAGCCTTGTTTTAAAAATTCGCAAAATCGGTTTAGCGTTTTCGCTTTTTTTCGTGATTTTTTTGTAAAGACAAAGAATAGTTATGCGTTTTTTATATTTTGCTCTGTCTTGTCTGCATCCGTTTTTGCCAAGGCGTTAAAGATTATGATTGGCCGTGCCCGCCCAATATTTTTCGAGGCATTGGATATGACCGGATTTTTCCCGTGGTCAAATGAGTGGGCATTTAATTCAATGCCATCGGGACATACAGTTGCGACGTTTGCAGGACTGGTTATGTTGGGAATGTTGGCACCACGGGTAAAATGGTTTACATGGACATTGGCAATTGTCGTTGGGGCGTCACGAGTTGCGTATGGGGCGCATTGGCCAACGGACGTTCTGCTGGGGGCTTTTATTGGTATGGTAATGGCAGATTTTGCAAAGTCATTGCTGAAACGTTGGCAATCAAAATTTGAATAAATATCGCGCCAAGTGGCGCGTTTTTTTTAACATTTTTGTTTAATTTGTGATAAAATACCGAATATGGAAGGACAATCGAAATTTTTACCAGAACGCGTTACTGGCGCGTTAAAGAGTTTTGCGCGTCGCATTGTTGGTGGCGCAGTGGCAGCGTTGGGACTGTGGGCAATATTTGCATTGTTGTTTTTAAATCCATATCTGGACGGTTTTTCTACGGCCAGCACGCTGGGGACGCAAACGTTGATGGGAAATGTGGCGGCATTTTTACGTTATGCGATTGGCGTGGTGCCAGCATTGTTTTTATTACTGTGTATCGTGCGTGCAGGTGTGGCACGTGTCGCAAACTGGAATGAAACGGTTGCACCCGAATACAATCTGGTGCGTGTGTTTGTGACGCTATGCCTGGGGGTAGCGGCGTTTGGGTTGATTTTCCCTCGGGGTGTGTTTGGTGGACTGGCTGGGGCGA
>OQVL01002981.1_pt1 | contig 10367 bp, 10 predicted proteins | sample 1691501 | NCBI WGS metagenome assembly OQVL01 (sample SAMN03418253, study PRJEB22391) | human gut metagenome | biome: human-gut; feature: organic feature; material: feces | host: Homo sapiens | place: Tanzania | collected 2013-01
TGTGATAGCGGAAAACTGTGTAGGCGCGTCTTGCAGGGCTTCCAGCAGCTTTGCAACGTCCTCTTCTTCCAGTACATCTACATCCGCTTCCGTTGCTTTGGGGGCCTCTACGTGCTGGCAGGGGTTTTCTTGCAGCAACTGCCATTTCATAGCACGGGCAAACACAGAGGATAGCATACGGTGATAATGCTGCTGTGTGGATCCGCTGAGCTTTCCACCCGCCCGGACGTGTTCGGTAAACGCTTTGGAGAAGATCATCCCGGCGGCAGCGGCTACCTTCTCGGCAGTCTGGCGGCTGACAGGTTTGCCATTGCACAAGCCTCTCGCTGTTTCTTCGCCTATCCCAGCGGCTTTTCTGACGGCGGCGCGCTGGCCACGCGGTAGCTTTTTCAGCAGTGCGGGTGTAGCCACAAAGGTGGAATCTTGCCGCACACCGGTTTCATCGAGATTTTTATAAAAACTCATCAAGTGCGCGGGCCGGATTTCATCAAGACGCATGTGCCCCAGTGCTGCAGACACACGCGGACGCATTCTGCGATAGTCGGAAACGGTTTTCGGTTTCAGCTGCTTTACAGCGTATTCAGAAAACCAGCGATCAAGAAAATCGTCAAATTTCACGCTGGAATCAGCAAGCAGGCCCTTCTTTACGGCTTCTTCAAATTCAGCTGCCTTGCGCTGCACGTCTTTTTCAAGCTTGCGGCCGCTCAGTTCCGCCGGGGGTGTATAGGTTATACAGCGGGTGACGTGTTTCCCGTCAACGCCATACCCGGCGGAAACGCGGATCAGATAAGAGGTGGAGCCGTCTTTTTTAGTCCGTTTCGTGATTTGAGCCATAAAAACCTCCCTTTGGTGTGTTCATACAAATTTTACAAATGGTGAATTTGAGGCTTCACTTGTAAATAAAGTAAACAAAAATCCATAAAATCAAGTAGAAAATATTCTATCGTAAAATTCCAAAATGTATATAAAACGCGCGCTAGAATGCCCTGAATCGTTCTGGAACGATGTAGAAAACTAACAAAAATAAACTAGCAAATTGTCTTTTGGGTAAATGTGAAAAATGTTTACATTGCGAGAAATTTTATATGTAATTAAATTACATGTAATCGATATTTACAAAAACTGGAAGTTCGTGTATCATGGAGGCACAACAACATTGATTACAAATGTTGTAGTTTCATTATAACGGCTTGTTGAGCGATTGACAAGCCCAGAAAGGGTGATTTTATGAATTATTTATCCAGAATGAACAGGCCGAATAATGATATCCGGGATGCATTGATGAGAGCAGGCCTTTTTCAGTGGCAGCTGGCCGCAGAGCTTGGCTTGTCAGACGGGGCACTTTCTCGCAGGCTCCGGACTGAACTGACCGCCAGCGAAAGGGAAGCGTGTTTCAAGGCCATCGAGCGCATGGAAGCACAGCGGCAGCATCAGGCCGAAGGCCGGGAGGCGTGAGAGATGGAGAGTAACACGGTCCAGTATCCATACATGGCTAGCGTCAAGGAAGCAGCCGATCGTTATGGGGTGTCAGCGTACTACGTCCGTAACCTGTGCCGTACGGGCCGGTGCCGCTTCGTTGTAGCAGGGCATCGTTGGCTTGTAAACATGGATTCGCTGGCGAAATATTTTGCAACGGGTGATCCTCCCCCGGCAGCGCAGAGCCAGACCGTGCAGGGCATCAGGCCAGTGGGGTGAGAGTGTGGGCGAAGAATATAGAACTGACGGTTTCACCTTTTTTGCGTCCTATTACGATGGTGCGAAGTTTCTTGCACCTGAGGAAAGAACAAAATTTTTTCTGGCTATCTTAGACTATGCTTTTGAAGGCATCGAGCCAAAATTTGACAGCACACAGCTGAGCATGGCATGGGCGCTGACGGTTCCAACCATTGATTCAGGAATTACGAGCCGAAAATACGGCAAGATGGGTGGACGAAAGCGAAAAGCCAAAGACGAAGACCCGAACGAAAAGCCCGCTTTGAATGCCGCTCTTGAAACGGGGGATTGTAACCACCCTTTTGAACCCCCTTTTCAAAGGGTGGAAAGTAACACCCCTGACAATCCAAATGAAGAGAATAGGAAAAGAAAAGAAGCAGAAGTAAGGGACGTTGCCCCAACTGCTGCCGATTCTCGTGTCGATGTAGAACTCGCCAAAATCGTCCAGCACTACCAGCAAGTTATTGGGGACTTCCCACGTTCGGCGCTGGACAAGCTGCAAAAATGGCGGGAAGTATTCCCGGCGGATGTGTTCTGTGCTGCTTTTGATGAAGCCGCGGAGGCTGGACACCGGTCATGGAAGTACGTGGACGGTGTGCTGAACGGTTGGCAGGCAGACAATGTGCGGACGCTGGGCGATGTAGCAGCCCGCCGGGAGGCTAGGAAAAAGCCTGAACAGAAAGAGAGAACGATGCTTCGATGAATACACAGAAAGTATTGCTTGGCGCGCTGATGGCACAGCCAGAGCTTGCACCGTATTCCCTGCCGGAACTGGATGTAAAGCACTTTGCACAGGATGTGCAACCCGTGTTTGCAGCTGTGGCCGGATTCTGGGAAACGACTGGCACACTGGACGTTGTGCAGATCTGCGCGCAGTATCCGCGTCTGAAAGCCGCAGTCATGGAATGTGCGGACGAATATGCCGCCGAGTGTATCCGTCCGACCCGCACCAACGTGGAGAAGTGGACGCAGATTATCCGGGAGCAGGCCGCGCTTGTACGCTTTCAGGAGCTTGCATTCCAGTCTGTGGAAGAATCCACGACCTTTGCAGATCTTCCCGAGCTTTACGACCAGATGGGCGAAGCCCTGACGCTTGACCGGGAAGAACAGGACTTTAAGTCTATCGGCGATTTGGTAGATAGCTACATTCGCCACCTTGACGAAAAGGCTGTGTACATTCCGACCGGCATCCCGGTGCTGGACAAAAATCTGCACCTGTCCCCCGGCAACCTGTTTATCATTGGCGGCAGGCCGTCCGCAGGCAAAACGGCCCTGTCCTTGCAGATGGCGTGTGAACAGGCCCGGAAAGGTTACAGGGTGTGTTATTTCAGTTTGGAAACTGACCCCGATACTTTGACAAACCGCATTGTTGCAAACCGGTTGGGCGCATCTCTGGCTGATGTGAAAGCAAAGGCCGTGCCGGTGGACGAGCTGGATTTTCTGGCGGATCTACACAAATGGCCACTGTTCATCCGGTCAGCATCCGGCAAGAGTGTTGGATGGATAAAGGGACAGGCCAAGCGGATGAAAGCACAGGTTATTTTTATCGACTACCTGCAACTGCTGGCAGACGGAAAAGCAAAAGATCGCTACCAGCAGATTACTGGTATTTCCATCGCTCTGCACGAGTTGGCACAGATTACAGGAATCCTTGTAATAGCGCTTGCCCAGTTGAGCAGAAACGCTGCACAGGGCCTGCCCAGCGTGGCAGACCTGAAAGAAAGCGGTCAGCTGGAACAAGATGCGGACGCAATTTTACTGCTTGCAGCAGATGTGACATCGAAAGGGCACCCAGAGCCGCACTATCATTGTGCGCTGGAAAAGAATAAGGAAGGCCCTGTCGGCGATATTGCTATCACGTTCGACAAACCCCGCCAGCGCTTTCTGACTGTTACGAGTGAGCTTGAAGGGAGATGAAACACATGAAACACGATCCAAACCGTCCGCGCCGCCGGGAACCGTACCACTACACCGCGGAGGGCGAAACATACATCGCCAGCATTCTGTCCATCCTGCAGCGCGGCCAAAGCATTCCGGTGAAAGTGTTGCAGATGGTTTACCGTTTGTTACTGCCGTATGGGCCGAGTGGAGACTCGAAAAAAATGAACTGCAAAAATGGAAAACCGCCCTGTGTGCTGCGAACACACAAGGCGGCAAGAGCGGGTCGACGCATTGCATTTTTAATGTCTTCCCGCCTCCATTATAGCATATTTGAAACCTGAATGGGGGAATGAACTATGAAAATTTACGATGTTTTACCGCAGGGCGAAGAAAATGCGCTATCTGGCAGTGAGATTGACAAACTGCTTGGAATCACACCGCGAGAACGCCGCGCACAGGCTTCCCGGGAACTGGCGCAGGGCCTGCTGGTGCTGTACACTTCAGAGCCGCCCGGCGGCTATTTTCGCCCGGATTCTGGCGAGAAGGGCCGCGCAGAAATCAAGCGTTTTCGTGAACGTGAAGCAGCACGGGCGCGGGCAATCAATGAAAAAGTGCGCGCTGCTGACGCTGTTTTGAAGCAGTGCGATGGTCAGACGCAGCATGAAACGCCGGGAGAAATCTAATTTTTTAGAAAACGGATGCAAAGGCATCCCCAACGTATGAGGTACTTACCGTGAAACTGAACTTATCGAAACATATGAAGTCTAAACCCCGCACCCCGGCCTACGTGGAGGAAGTCTATCACAGAATCGAGGTCGAAATGTGCACTGCCCGCAATGCTGTTGTCGCTCTGGATCTGCGCATCGGGCACATCATTGCAAAGTTGCCGCCGGAAGATCAGGCAGAGGTGGAAGCAGCATTGAAAGATTACAATGTGACTGTTTGCACCGCAATCAGCAAGGCGGGTGGATTGCTGGCGGCACTGGATCCACGTGATGTGGAAACATTGCCAAAGGTCTGGGCACCATTGGACGATCCGCGAAACCCCAAGAGCAGCATTGCTGCCCGAAATAATCCGTAACTGCGCCCCCTCTCGACACGCCGCCGGGAGGGGGCATTTTTCACATGAAATATCATTGATTTTTGCCCGGCGGAATAGTGCTTTTTCGTTGGAGAAATGGCAGAAATATGGTATAATAGAGCTGTAAAGTTGTCTGATTTTGATAAATTTACAATATAAAATTTTAGAAAGGAGATTTTGCTTTTGAATCTTTTTGCTCTTTCGGTTGAGCTTGGAATGGATACCTCGGAATTTGAGCGCGGCATTTCACAAGCCAAAACCAAGACGGCAGCCTCAGTTACTGAAATGAAGTCGCAATACAAATCGTTGGCAGCTTCACTGGGCGGCTATCAGAGCGCTTTTAACAAGGCTGCTGCACAATACGGCACATCGTCCCAAAGCGCGCAGAAATACAGCGCAAAGATAGCCGAACAGAGACAGAAGCTGGACGAATGTCGGAAATCGCTGGAAGCTGTAGGCGTTTCAGTGGAAGATGTTGGCCGGAAAATGGAACGTGCCTCCGCTAAAACAGAGAGCCTTTCCGTGCCTTTTTCCGGGTTGAGTAAGACACTGACAGGTGCTTTTACAAAATCACAACTGATCGCAACAGCAATCACCAGCCTTGTAGGAAAATTTGCATCTTTTGGAGAAGGCGCGTTGAAGCAAGGCACGGATTTCAACCAGACAATGGAAAAATACCGCGTTGCGTATACCAACATGCTGGGATCCGCAGAACAGGCGCAGGCCGTTTTGAACCAGATCAAGCAGGATGCAGCACACACACCTCTGAATGTTGATTCGCTGGTTCAGGCAAACCAGCTGCTTATCAGTGCAGGCGTAGATGCGGGCAAGGCCCGCAGCACGATTCTGGCGCTGGGCGATGCAGTATCGGCTACAAGTGGAGGCAATGATGCTTTGTCCCGTATGGCTGCAAACCTGCAGCAGATCAAAAACGTGGGCAAGGCCAGCGCTGTGGACATCAAGCAATTCGCAATGGCTGGCATTGATATTTATGGCATTCTGGCCGACTACACGGGAAAAAGCACCGCTGAAGTGCAGAACATGACCGTTACATACGACCTCTTGACGGCGGCCCTGCAAAAGGCATCCGAAGAGGGAGGGCGTTATTATAACGCAATGGAAACCCAGAGCCAGACAATGAGCGGCCGCATTGAAACCCTGAAAGACAATTGGTCGCAGCTGCTTGGAACGCTTACAGAAGGCCTGACGGAGACGGAAGGAAAACTCGTAACAGCTGCTTCTGGATGGGTGCAGCGGCTACAGGAGGCCTTTGAGACGTCCGGTGCAAACGGTCTGATGCAGGCGGGTGGTCATATTGTGGACGACATTGCAACCGGAATTTCCGACGGTATTCCCTCTCTTGCCACACAGGCAGCAGGAGCTGTGCAGAATTTTGCCCTGTATCTGCAGGACAACACAGGCCAGATCGTGGATACGGGCGGACAACTGCTGACCAGTTTGGCAAACGGGATCCTGAGCACGGCCCCCATAGTTGCGAATGCTGCTGTACAGACGGTTTCTTCGCTTGCTGTGGAGCTTTGGAACAATGCAGACAAAATTTTTACAGCTGGTGCGGATTTGCTGGGGAAACTGGTTGAGGGCTTTTTAAGTTTGACCGGCAATGTAATTGAAGCTATCGGGAACATCACTGCGGCGATTGTCACAAAGATTTTTACGACGGATTGGGTGCAGATCGGCAAAGATATTGTTTCGTCTATCGGTCAAGGCATCCTTAATGGAGTTTCAACAATGTCCGGACCGCTTGATCGGCTGTCGTACAAGCTGAACCATGCTCTAGGTAAAAATGGCTATGAAGAAAACACATTTGAGGCATGGGCCGCTGCCAACGGTAAAACGTCCGAGACCAGATACCAGCAGGGCAGCCCGAAAGATGTTGCTTATTGGAAGCGATACGGAGACAGGCTTGCCCGGCAATACGGCCTGAATGAAACAGGGCTTGATATTGGAAGCGACGGAACGGACACAACGTCCGGAGGAGATACCACTAAAACTACAAAGGCTGGCGCCCAAATTGAAACGGTCATTTCGTCCATCTCCAGCACGGCTACAACCACCGCACAAAATGCGCTGGGCACCGTGACCACCAGCATCCAGACCCTTACCGAGAAGGTTAAGGACAGCGCGGGCAAAATCAAAGATCGCGTAACGACTACCACCACCGAGACCGGCAAAGAAATGGTTAATGGCGTTGCGACTACCTACAAGCAGGTGGAAACAAAGGTCAACGGCACGGTTACAAAGGTCACAAAGACCTATGACGACATGTCGAAAACGCTGCTTGGCACCTTTACCAACGTTTCCGAAACCACCTTTAACGGCATCACAACAAAGGTGCAGCAGGCGGTGGAGAAGTACGCGGACGGCAGCGAGCATATCAAGCGCACCGAGACCGAAACCGGTGAGCGTATCGTCAACGGTGCAGCCGAGACCTATGAAAAGGTCGTGACTTACATTGACGGCGTAAAGGACAAAGTCACCGAGACTGCAACGGCGGTTGATAACAGCGTCAAGGGCATGCAAAACCGCATTGACCAGTATCTCAGCGACGCGTCCGGAGAGCTGAATAAGGGCATTTTTGGCCTTAGTAAGAGCCTCATAAGCGACATCAAAAATCAGGATTGGAGCGGCGTTGCGCTGGACGTGACAAAGCTCATCTGGGGTGAAGTGTCGCAGGAGCAGCGCAAAGTGATCTCTAAGTGGCTCGCGGACGCGCTGGGTGCAGTCAACGAGGGCTATTCGGGCGGTGGAATCAGCAAGGCGCTGGGTTCTATCCAAAGCATTTTCACAAACGGCATTACTGCCGGAGTGGATGGCACTACTACGTCCGTAAAAGCGTTCTCTGAGATCGTGCAGGGCCTTGCAGGCTCCGGCGGCGTGGGCGGAGCACTGGGCAGCATCGTGCAGAGTTTTTCCGGCATGGCGGGAGGCGTCACCTCCGCACTTGGCACGGTGGTGTCCTTCATTTCCGCAAACCCGGTTCTTGGCATCATCCTCGGCGTTGGCGCTGCGGGCGCTGTCGCTGGCGGCATCGGGCTTGCGCTGTGGGCTAAAAGCAGGAAGAATAAGAGCCCTGTCAGCAGCTACAAGAGCCCGTTCGATGACGCTGGTGTGTACGACAGTCTGGGCACCTTCTCCACCCGTGCGGCCCTGCAGTACCGCGTCACCGGCCAGCAGTCCATCGTTGACCGGCAGACCAGCATTCTGGAACGCATTGAAGGGATGCTGGACGAGCATCTGCCCGACATCGGCAAGGGTCAGGTGGTCATGGACTCCGGTGAGCTGGTGGGCGCCCTGTCGCCCCGCATGGCTACAAACGTAGATGCACGCATCGGCGTGACGGTAACACGGAAAGCGAGGGGTGTGTAAAACCGCCGGGAGGCGCAAAATAAGAGCCTGACAGGAATTTGTAAACACGGTCACGCGCGCCCGCGTATCGTGTCATTAAATTTCAACCCGGCGGGTACATAAGGCCGTTGTCACTCTGCGTGGCAGCGGCTTTTTCTGTGCCGGGGTCGTGGAACGCGACGGGGGCTACTGGGGCGTACCGGTACGTCGCGTTTCACGACATACCCCCAGTACCTCGCATTTCACGAGGTACCGTCCGTAAGCTGGTGCTTGTTATCAGCTGGCACGACCTAAGTTCGGATGAGGTCGCCCTGATCGACCCCATCGCTTAAAGGGTGTCACGTTTCATGACTCCCCTTGACGGTTGAATTTTAAGCTTTCCTGCCTAGTAGCCGATTTTTCGGCCACTAAACAATATCCTCTGGCAGCTGAATTTTCAGCCGCCGGTTACACCCTACTACTTCCCGGCGGTGCTTACCCCAAGCTAGAAGATGTGGCCCGGGGTTTGGGTTTTACGACCGTTGCCACAAGTGGCAATGAGGTTATTCGATGGGCAAGAGTCCATAAATACCTTTCGGATTTGGGCATCGACACTAATGTCGATGGCAAATTACCAGAGTACATCTCGGAGAACATCTTTTACCACCGGGGAAGATAGTACATTGCCGGTACTCCGTAAAACGCAGAGTACCGGTACGTCGTGAAACACGACATACCACCTGCCGACAGCAGGTCATCCGCAAGGGAGGTGGCGTTTTACCGCCCCCTTAGGGCTACGGCGTTTCACCATATACCTGTGCAGGTGATTTCCCATCAGTGGGTAGGTCAATACCACCCCGCTGCCCTATTTCAGAGCGTACGGTGCCCCAAAGCAAGGCACCCTTGCAAGGGGTGAACGAATCGTTATCCCCCCTGTCAAAACGGCAGTCCAGCCCGGCGGGGTATCGCGTTTCACGATAGCCCTAGACCCCGTTCCATTTTGGAACGTACCCCCTACTCCGCATTTCACGGTGTAGGGGCGTTCCGTTTTGAAGTGTCCTTTATCTGGTGGCCGAAAATCAGGCCGCCAAAGATCACAGCGCAGTTTTGCACGCTGATTCACAAGCTGCATATCTGCCGGGGGCCTCCTCATTTTTGAGGAAACCGGGGGTGTCCACGCTTTTGTGGAGACCCAGAGCATCACGGTGACGCCGCCGGGATGTTTTTCACTCGCGTACATCTTCGCGACACCACGAAAACATAAAAGCAGCTATTCGCAAGAATCCTTCCCGTAAATAGCAGCACAGACCATTTTCGACACCTCACGAAAATGGTAGACAGCACAAAGCCCCCAGACCGTGACAGCTCACGTCTGAGGGCTTGTTTTTGCTTTGTGCGCTCAGAACGGCAGAAATGCCCTTGTAAGCGCGTCTTGCTTTATTCGATACTCTTACCGTTTGAACTGCTGGAAGCGCTCTGCGCAGTCTCTGCGGGGCTTTCTGCGCTTTCTGGCCCGGCGTTGTAGATGTCCAATGCTTTCAAGGCCTCTTCTCTGTCTGCATAGTAGCCGAGTATATCACCGGCAACGTTCTTTGCGACATACGGCTTGGCACGCTTCCCCTGCAACTTGTAGACCGTTCCTGTGCCCTTCTGGCGGCGCTTTCGTGGGGGCTTTGGTCTTGCCTGCTGCTGCTTCCCGCACCACGGGCAGAACAAGGCCTCTTCCGGGATGGCCTTACTGCAACAAGGTCGGATACACGCCTTTATCCGGCCGGACAGCTTGACAGGGATAGGCACGGCAGGAGCCTGTTTTACAGGAAGCCTCATGCGGCACCATGCGCAGAAAACAGAATCCGTGTCGGCAGGAGTTTCCCGGCGGCATCTGGGGCACGTTGTACGCTCTCCATCCCATACCAGCGGTGCATCCGGGTCTGTGTTCTGGTTGGGTTGTTTCTTTCCGCATGACGGGCAAAACTTTGCGCCTTCCGGGATCTCTAGCCTGCAGCGTATGCACTTCATGAAGAATCATCCTTTCCGGTGGCACAGCCCGCCGGGGCTTATTATTCCCGGTAGAACTCGCCCAGTGCTTTGAGCAGCGGCAGAAAATCGTTGCAGATCTGTGCAGCTACATCTTCGGCGGTCTTTTCATCGTAGACGTGGGAGGTGATGTTGCGGGCCGTGATGATCTTGTTCCATGCGTCCGCGTCCTGAATCACTCCGGCAGCAAAGGCTTCTTTCAGCACGGCGCGCGGGGTGGCAATGGGCGTTGTGCTGCCCTGATCTTCCAGATACTCCTTGATGGACTTCCATGCCAGTTCCACCGTAAACTCAAACCGCTGGATAAGAC
>OQVL01002982.1_pt1 | contig 10366 bp, 6 predicted proteins | sample 1691501 | NCBI WGS metagenome assembly OQVL01 (sample SAMN03418253, study PRJEB22391) | human gut metagenome | biome: human-gut; feature: organic feature; material: feces | host: Homo sapiens | place: Tanzania | collected 2013-01
ATAGCTGCATCTTTTCCCGACGCGAGACGCGTCGCCCCCATTAGAGGTAGCGTTTGGTGCTTGAGTCTGTTCGCAAGTTTACGTTTCACCCTACAGCAATATATAACAATGTGCCAATATGCCAACAAGTAACGCTACGGCGTCAGCTCATTAACATATTGGCACATTGCCATATTAACTCATTAGCACATTATCCTACAACGGGAACGACATGCCAATGGCGATGTTGCTGTTGGCACGGTTGAGAGGAATGCCCTGCTTGCTCAATTTGCCAAAGAAGCGGTCGGTACCGATGGTAAAGTTGAAGTGCTTGGCGTGGAGACTGGCCACAAGACCACCCTGCACACCTGTGCTGGTAAAGCCCATGCTCAACGAGGCATCGAACCACTTAACAGGTGCCACGTTGGCCGAGAAACGACCCTGGTGGTAGCTGTGGCGACCCGCCATGCGGCTCTGATAGAGGAAACCGAAACGCAGGTTGCGATAAGCCGGCAGCGTATACTCGGCACCGAGGCTGAGGGTAGCAGCCAAGGCACGGGTGGCCGACTTCACACCATCGTCGTACACGGCAAAGGCATCGCCAAGGTCGTCGCCAAGGTCCTTAAACTGGTCGCCAAGGTCGCGGCCGTCCTGGTTGATGGGTATTTCCTCGTCGTAGTTGCCATTGCCAAAGCCCTCAAATTCCCAATGGCCGGCCGATGAGGCGTGCTGCGCATTGCTCCAGTTTATAAAGCCCAGGTCGGTAAGTGCTGCGCTCACCGTGAGGTCTTCCATCACCTTGTAAGTGGCACCCAAGTCTACGGCCATACCAAAGCCAGCCAGACCGCCCTTAAAGTCGCCAAGCTCCTTGATGCGGTGGCGCGGCAGTTCGCCGGGCTGCACATCCTCAACAGGCTCCGTCTTGTCCGACTGCTTGAACTCGGTTTTCATGATCGAGGCCACAGCCTGCACATCGCCGCTCACCTGCCACTTGTCTTCGGCCAGCTGGAAACGCACGTCCTTGCCCGACACATCGGCATAAGCCAAACCAAAGAGGAACTTGAGTTTGCCGCCCACAGTCCATTTGTCGTCAATTTTGTGCGAGTGGCCCAAGCCCAACTCGGCATAGTTTTCGGTGCGCACACCCAGGTTGGTAATGTCGTACTCCTGGCTGCCGATGTTCTTCATAAACTCAAACAGCGTTTTGGGCAGACACAGATTGGTGTTGGAGCGCACATTGAGCTCTACCGAGTTGATGCCGCCAAAAGCCTTGAAGCCAAAGCCGAACAACTGATATTTGAGGTTAACCGAAAGGCGGTTCTTGTCCTTCAGTCCGCCAAGGAACTCACCAGCGTCCACATTGGGGTGCATAAAGGTGGTAAGGGTGTTGCCATTCTCGCCGTAGCCCTGCCAGTCGGGCCCCATTTTATAAACAAACTTTTTCAGTCCGATGTTACCCGTTGTGCCCACGCTGAAGTCGCCCAGTGGCAGTAACGGCATCGACACATACGGCTTGTCGAGCAAGGCGGGGTTGATGTCGTGGCGCGAGGTCGAAGAGTTCATGAAGTAAGTGGTGCTCACTTCGGTCTGTGCCGCAGCAGGCAGTGCCAGCATGGCGGCCAGTGAGAGTATATGACGTAGTTTCATATTGGTCAGAGTATTGTATTAGACTATGAAAGGATTTAGTTGAAATCGGCAATCACACCCGCATGGAGCTTGATCTTGATATTGTTAAGCTTGAGGTACTGGGTAGACACCAACTTGTTGCTGCCAGTAGCGTCGGCATGTATGTTGAAGCACAACTTGTCGATGCGGCTGAGCAAGTCCTTGTCATCAAGTTTGGCAGTAATCTTAATAGGTGTCATCACCTCTGAGCCACTGCGCTGCTTCACCTCGCCATTCATGGTGTAGGTGCTGCCGTCGCCCGGAGCCACATGGGCCTCGGCGGTGTTGAACTCAACAGGCAGTTCATTGCCGTCCACATCTACAGCCTTCAAGCCCACAAGCAGCTCGAGCGGAATGGTGTTGTAAGCATCGGCCATCACCTCGAGTGTACCGGTGGCACTGAGGTCCTTGAGGTCGCTGTGCATGCTCTCGGTAGAGTCGTTGTACACCACCTTCAAGCCGCGGTCAAACTCAAATGGCACAAACACGCTGTAGTCGGCATCAACATGATAGTCGCGGCCAAGCTGCACGGTGTAGTACTCATCCTTTACGTTGATTTGATTGTCTCTGAGATTTACCTCCAGGTAATCGGGCAGTTCGGTAATGAGGTCGCCAATGTTAGCCCTGTTCTCCACCGTGGCAGCACCAGCCTTGGCCCCTTCGGGGTCGTAGGGGGTTTTGTCCTTATTGCAGTAGTACACATAGTTGTCGCGGCCCATTTCCATCACGCCCTTGTCAAGCTTTACTACCTTGGTGGGGGCACCGCTTTCAAAGGTGCCATTCTCCTTCACAGCTGTGAGCGTACCCCTCATGTCAATGCCCACGGGCAGTGTGCTCATGTTGGCATGGAAACGTATGGTGGGGTTGGTAGCCACAATGCGCACTTCCTTGTCCTGCAAAAAGTCGGGCAGGTCATTGCTCACGTCGATGCGCTCGTTGTCGGGATTGATGGCCGGATTAAATTTACCCGTCACCTGGTTGATGTTGAGCACATTGTTGGGCACCTTTATGTCGAGGCGCACCGAAGCCTGGTCGCCTACGTTCATGCTGAGCTCGCGGCCGGCACGGTTTTCAAAGAACACTTGCTCGGCGGTCATTCTTATATTAAGCTCAGCGGGTGTCAGTTCGATGCTGCCATTCTCCACCATGCCGTTATGTTTGGTTTGGTCGAGCGCCACCTTGTTGAGGTAGACTGAGCAAATTTCAGGATTGTTGCGGTTGTAGTTGTATATGCCGCCGTTTTTTGTGTACACAAGCACATTGCCTTCTTTCAGTTCCCAGCCTGGAGCCACATCGGTCACACCGAGGAATTTTGGCAGATAGAGACGGATATTTTTAAGGCGTGTCACACCCAGGTTGAGTGTGGCGGGGTGATTAGCCTCGGTCAGTGTCAAGGCCACCTTCGATTTATACAGGTCGATGGTCTTAACCTCTGTCACGTCTTTCACATCGGTAATGCTGAAGTCAATCTTTTGGTTACCCTCGGCGCTGCCGTGCATTTCAAAGTCGTCCGGTATGGGCAGTGTGCTGCCTTCTGTTACGGGAATGCCGGCATCTCTCAGCTGCTCGTATACGTCGTTGTATTGAAGTACCGGCGCGTCCATGTCGAGCTTGGTATCGTTAAAACTGGTGGTCATGTTGTCCACCTTGACGTTGAAGTTTGAGGTGCCGTCCTTCACCAAGTAGTAAAGTCCGTTAGCCTCGGTTTTCACCGTTTCGTCTTCGTCAATAATGTCGGCCAGCGCAATGAGGTCGGTATTGCCAAGTTTCACACCGAGTCCTTCGGTGTTAAGTTTCATGGTAAGGTCTACTTTATCGAGATCGTAGGAATCGTCAATGCAACCAGTGAACAACAGGGTTGTTCCGGCACAGAGCATTCCCGTTACCAATAAGTGCTTGAATAGTGGGTTTGCCATAATCTGTAGAGGGGTTATAGGTTAAAGTAATGTGTTTATTGTCGCTATAAGTTCTGCAAACAGACTTCTACCATACGGGCCAGTGTTGTGCCTTTAGGTATAAATAAGTGTTTGCCTTATGCCACAAAGGTATAAATATTTATTGTTATTAGCACGCCTTAATCTGCTTTTTATTAAAAATAATTTAGTTGGTGTGCATAAGTGGTAGAAAACACGGCATAGGTGGTAAAAAATAGACGTTGGGCGATGTTCATTCATGCCGTGTGCCACCGCCCGACAGCCGTTGCCCAATGGCCTCTGCCCCCCTGCCGCGTCACGGCACTGGCTGTGCCGATTTCCGGTTACGGGGGAGCGGCATTTCTGTTACGAGCGAGCGGCATTCAGTTTGCTCCGACAGAAATACCGCCCTCCCGTAACAGAAAACCCGCTCGCCCCATGCCGTAACCGCGCGGTGGGACACGGGGCGAAACACCCTGGTATGACCACACTGCCAACAAGGGGGCGAACTATTTTTCCACACACCGGCTCATTCCCTCATATACTCATTATTCTATTTTCTTTTTTATTCTATAGATTAAAATTAAAGATACCTATGTTGGGTATATATGGCTGTGGAAAGTGTGCATAGTTTTTTAGCCCAAAATTTGGTCAGTAAGTTATCCCCGTTTTGCACGGGGTTACTCACATTTTTATCCACAGCCTGTGGTTGGGGCAAAATGCCTATTTATAAAGGTGGGTTGGCGGCATGGGGTGTGACTATTCCACACCCTGTTGAAAACTTTTAGGTGTACAAAAAAAGTTTGTGGAAAGTGGCCGAAAACTGTGGACTATGGTGGTGAAATACTGCGTAAAACGTTGTGAACTCGTGGATAACCATATTGGGCCATACGGCCATGCGGGGGCGTAGGTTATCCCCACCCCTCTCCACAGCTTTTCCACAGTTTATGCACGGGGTTATCCACGGGTTTTCGTAACTTTGCAGGCAAGACGGGTACGGACTGAAAGGCCCCAAGCAACAAACGCGAGCACTAATGGGGGCGACGCGTCTCGCGTCGGGAAAATATGCAGCTATTATTTAGTAGCGTTCGTATTTACCTCCTTTCTCTATCCCGACGCGGGACGCGTCGCCCCCATTAGTGCTTGCGTTTGTTCGCAGCGCGTTTTATTGACATCATCGGCTGCGGCTCAGCAATTCAAGCAAACTTGATTGCATTCGCCTTGCACGATGATTCAGACCGTGCGAACCTAAATCGGAAACTTCAATAATATACAAGCAATGCGAAAACTTACTGTTGAGGATCTTAACCGCATAGACGTTGACACCTTTAAGCAGGCACCCAAGGTGCCGCTTGTGATGGTGCTCGACAACATACGCTCGGTGCACAATGTGGGCAGTGTGTTGCGCACGGCCGATGCCATGCGCATTGAGGCGGTGTATATGTGTGGCATTACGGCCACACCGCCTTCGGCCGAGATGCACAAAACGGCTCTTGGGGCCGAGGACTCTGTGACATGGCGCTACTACAACGACACGCTGCAGGCTGTAAGCGAACTCAAGGCGGCGGGCTACGTGGTGCTGGCGGTGGAGCAGGTGGAGGGCAGCCTTAAACTGGGTGCCTTCAAGTTCGACCCTTCAAAACGCTATGCCCTGGTGATGGGTAATGAGGTGAAGGGAGTGCGGCAGGACGTGGTGGACGCTTGCGACCAGGCTCTCGAAATTCCGCAGTATGGCACAAAGCATAGCATGAATGTGAGCGTGACGGCTGGCATTGTGATGTGGGAGGCAGCGAGCGCGTTTCGTTAATGTGGTAATTTCTCAATTATTGGTGTCCGGTAAAACGTAAGCATGTGAACGGACTCAAGCACCAAACGCTACCACCCAACGCGACCTCTAATGGGGGCGACGCGTCTCGCGTCGGGGTAGAGAAAGGAGGAAAATACGAACTCTATTAAATAAATCTGCATCTTTTCCCGACGCGAGACGCGTCGCCCCCATTAGTGCTTGCGTTTTGTGCTGCCTAATGATGCCATTCTGTGATAAACTCAAGCACCCAACGCTACCACGCGTCGCCCCCATTAGTGTTTGCGATTTTTGGCAGCGCGTTTTTAAGCAACTTAAAATGTTCCAAGAAACGGTCTCGCTTTTGATGCCAATTTCTACAATAATTCAACACCTATTTCATGATAATCAGTTTAGACCTTGATGGTACGCTTACTAATAGCGAAAAGAAAGTAACACCGCGCACACGCCAGGCACTGCTCGATGCTGAGGCCAATGGGGCTGTGCTGGTGCTGGCTTCGGGACGCCCCACTTATGGCATTGCGCCGGTGGCCGAATGCCTCGAAATGGAAAAAAGCGGCGGCTATATCCTGTCGTACAACGGCGGACAAATTGTGGACTGGAAAAGCAAAGAGCTTATCTATGCCAAACACCTGCCGGCACAGGTCATTCCGGTGTTGCACCAGTATGCGCGCCAACACCACTATGCCTTGCTGGGATATGTGGGACACGACATTGTGACGGAAATGCCTGACGATGAATATGTGCATGAGGAGAGCCGTATTAACAATATGGCTATACGGGGTGTGGATAACTTGCTCGAGGCCATTGAGCCGCAACCTACCAAACTGCTCATGACGGGACACCCCGACGACATGGTGCGTGCCGAGGCTGAACTGGCCGATGTGGTGGGAAATGACATGGAGGTGTTCCGATCGGCTCCTTTCTTTCTCGAACTGGTGCCCAAGGGCATTGACAAGGCGCAATCGCTCATGCGCTTGCTGAGCCTCATTGGGCAGCAGCCGGCCGACATGATAGCTTTTGGCGACGGCTATAACGACCTTTCAATGTTGCGACTGGCCGGCATCGGGGTGGCAATGGCTAACGCTGCCCCCGAGGTGCGCGCCGAAGCTGACTTTGTAACGCTCTCGAATGATGAGGACGGAATAGCACATTATTTGGAGAACCAGGCGAGCGCTGCTGCCCGCTGATGTGAAAGTGTGTCAATACTCAATTTGTGCGGGCTGAAAGCCCAATGATTGTCCATAGCCCTGGGCAAGCGATAGCGGCACCCAGGGTTAATGTGTGTAGGAACAGTTACGCCCTGTAAGGGCAAAAGTGAATGATAATCATTACTTTTGCCCTTACAGGGCGTCATTGCATCACATTACGTATAACCCTGGGTGCCGCTTTGCTTGCCCAGGGCTATGGACAATCATTGGGCTTTCAGCCCGCACGAATTGAGTATTGACACACTCTCATTTTGCTCGCAGCGCGAGCGTTGCTTACTTAAATATCACGCCATAGGGGTGAATGCCTGTGGCAATGCGCTTGCTGAATGCACCATTGCTGGTGTATACGTTGATGTAGCCGGGGGTGGAATAACCATTAGAGCCGTTGTCAGAGCAAACATAAATGTCGCCGTTGGCCGGGTTCACGTCCATACAGATGGGGGCAAAGGTGTACTCGGTGGTGTTGGCGGGAGTTTGCAGGAAATTGTTGCTCAACTGTGCGCCAGTGGCCGCATTGTACACACTGCTGCTGATGGTGGTGGTGTAAGTGCTCCAGTCGGTCACGGCATGGATAACATAGAGCAAGTCCTGCTTGCCCGTAGCGCGCGATGTGCGGTTTTGAGTGTTGGTGGCAATATAAGTACCGTCGCACAGTGCCGACACATTGTCGTTGGCATCAATCTTCCACACCTTGTTGGCGGTGTAGGGCGTGGTAACGTACACATTGCCCGAGTTGTCGGCAGCCATCTCCCAAGGGTCGGTAATGCCCTCGTTGGTGATGCTCTTCACCTTGCTGAAGGTAGCTTCGTCAATTACGGCGATGGCCGAGTTGGCATAACCTGCGCCATAATTGTTGGCATCGCTACAAGCCACGTACACCTTGCCATTGGCGGCAGCTATGCCATAAGGGTTGGGGCCTACAGCCAGCGGGGCCGACTTGGTGTAGGTAGTGGTGTCGATGCGGGTGACAAAGCCGTCGTTGTTGCTGATATACACATGACCGTTGCTGGCGCATACTGCTTCAGGTTGGTTGGTTTGCACACTGGCTATTACGGTAGCAGTGTTGGCGTCGAGCACCCATACGAGGTTCGAAGCGAACACTGGCACGTACATCTTTGAGCCGTAGATGATGGGCTTTTGCGGTGCGTCGCCAATCAACTGGCCGTTAGCCTTGAAGAACACACTGTCGGTTTTGGTGCCGTTCTGTGCAATGAAGTCGAGCGCACCGGCCACGTTGCCATAAGAGTTGCCTTGGTTGATAACGTACATGCCGGCTTCACCGCGCAGGGGGTAGATAATGGAATCAGCAGGGGCAACGGAATCAGTAGGGGGATTTGGAGCTGGAGGAATAATGGGTGCGGGGTCATCTTCAGAACAAGCGGTGAAACCTACCGCTACGAGCAGCGCAATGGCTGCAAACTTGAGTTGTTTAAGCATAATTGTGATATTTGTTATAATTGGTATTTGATGCTGAGTCGGTAGGAGCGTCCGGGCATGGGGTAGCGCCCGATTACCTCATAGCGTTTGTCAAAGGCATTTACCAAGTCGGCACGCAAAGTGAGTTGTGAATGACGCAGTTGCAGTGTACGGTAGAGGGCAAATCCGCACTCTGCGTAGGCCGGCAAATTGGTGTTGGCGATATGCTCATTGTTACACCAGCGTAGTGAGGCGTACGACACACTGCCCACCACAGCTACCCACGGATTCTGCCAGGTAAGCGAGGCCGCCCCGCTGTGCACCGGGGTGTAGGCCAGTTGTTTGTGCCAGGTGGAGAGTTTGGCCGACGTGTGGTCGGTGCTGTGCTGAAGGGTGTAGTTGGCAGCCAGCAGCAAGGTGTGGCGTGGCACAGGTTGCCATGTGCTCTGCAGCGTGACGTCGAGTCCGGCGGTGCGCACATCGCCCATGTTGACCGTGCGCCACACAAACAGGTTGTAGGGCACCGACACGATGCGGTCGGCCACGCGGTTGTAGTAGCCATCGGCCGTAAGGGCCACCAGTGGCCACCACTTGCGGTTGGGAGCGGCCTGCATGGTGAACCCTGCCGAGAGTTGGCGCGTGAGTTCGGGTTTGAGGGTGGCAGAGCCCAGGTGGTAGTAATAGTTCTCGGTGAAGGTGGGCATGCGGAAACTCTCCTTGTAGCCCGCCCTGAGGTAGAGCCATAGCGGTGCGCGCACAGCCAGATACGAGGCCGTAAGGCTCGGGGTGAGGCGTTGTGCGTTGGCCGCAGCTGTACCGTGGCGCATGTGGTTCCAGTAGCAGTGCAGTATGCCGCGTGCCATCAGTTGCCAGCGCGCGGTGTGCAGTTGCAGCGCCAGGGCTTGCAGCCAGGTGTCGCGGCTCACGGCGTGGTCAGTGGGCAGGTTGTTGTTCTGTGAGGCGTGTGAATAGTCGGTACTGTAGGCGGCTTGCAGCCATGCCGTGAGGTGCAGTGCCGCCCCGGCTGTGGCGTATGCCTCGCGCTGCCAATAGTTTTGGTGCAGTGCGCCGCCGGGATATTGCCCCCCTATGTCGGTGTACTGGCTTGTTTGCCAGTTATATTTAGCTGCCGCAAAGGCACTCAGCCGTTGCCACTGCTGCTGCCAGCGTGCCTGGCCAAAAGCCGTTTGCTCGAGCAGGCGCTCCGTGCCATTGTTCACATAGTAATGCACCATGCCGGGCAGGTGGCGGTAGTTGTGGTAAAAGTAAGCTTTGGCGGTGACCATGCCCCCGTGGCTGAGCGTTTGCCTCACATTGGCCTCGGTGGTGACGCGCTGCATGCGGCTGTTGTTACGAGTGAGGTGTGAGGTGGTGAGTCCGTTTTTCAGCGTAAAGGGATAGTTGTTGTCGGCAAAGAAGTAATTGCTGCTCACATTCATGGCTGTGCCGCTGCGCCACGCCTTGTTGAGCGTGAGGGCGGGTGCCCAGGTGTTGAACGAGGCTTGTTGCAGTGTGGCAGTGGCGTGCCATCGGTGGTCGGGGTTGAGGCTCCAGGGCGTGTGCATGTTCACCACGGCAGAGGCCATGTTGCGCACCGGCACGAGCAGTTGTGCGTTGTCGAGCGTTTGCAGTTCGATGTCCGCCAGATTGTCAATGCAGAACTGTCCCATGTCAATTTGCCCCTGTCGCGTGTCGGTCACGGCCAGTCCGTCGTAGCTCACAGCCGTGTGTCCGGCTCCCAGTCCGCGCACGCTCACCGTTTTGAGTCCGCCTGCCCCGCCGTAGTCGCGCAGGTTGACGCCCGCCATGCGCCGCAGCGCGTCGGCGGTGCTTGTGATGCCACGTCGCATGATGTCGGCCGAGTCGATGCGTTGCACGGTTACGGCAGTGGCCAGTCCGGCCACGCGCCGTTGGGCGGTGACTTCGGCAGTGCGCAGCGTGTCAGGCTCCGCCAGTGAGATACATGCGGATACAATAAGGGCTATCAATGCTTGATGTGTGTAGTGTGTTGGGTGATGTGTTGTAGCCAGCCCCTCCTCGGGAGCCTGGTCGTACGTCACCGGCAAGTGTGTTTGCCAGGGCCGGCGGCAGGTATTCTGGCTTATCCCCCGGCAGCTCCGCCTTCCCACTTTGGTCGTGTCGACACAAAGCAGTGGCCACATTGGAGCGCCGGAACAAAGGGCATACAGCAGCGGGACTGCACGGGATTCACACCCGTTTCCCTAATCCGTCGGACTTATTGTGTGCAAAAGTAATAAAAATAAGTCAATATGCTAATGTGGTAATGTGACAATGTGCCAATGGGCTGACGCCTTAGCGTGACTTGGCAGCCGCTAACGCGGTAAACAAAAGGGCTCATGGTGAGTTGCATACTGAGA
>OQVL01002988.1_pt1 | contig 10359 bp, 5 predicted proteins | sample 1691501 | NCBI WGS metagenome assembly OQVL01 (sample SAMN03418253, study PRJEB22391) | human gut metagenome | biome: human-gut; feature: organic feature; material: feces | host: Homo sapiens | place: Tanzania | collected 2013-01
TAATATTGGTAAGTGCAGTTAATGTTTTAGCACCATCCTCAATAAGTTTTTCTCCAAGATGCTTTCCAACTTTCTGAACATGAGATTCAATATCGTTTTTAAGGTAGAATTCCTGGCAAGCAACACCAGCGGCACATGCCAACGGATGACCAGAATATGTAAGTCCGCACGAAAGATACTTGTCGTCAAAGAAATGCGCAATTTCGTTCTTTACGATACAGCCGCCCAGCGGAATATAGCCAGAATTTACGCCTTTTGCAAAAGTTATAATATCTGGAGTTACGTCAAAATTCATGTATGCAAACATTTTTCCAGTTCTGTACCAGCCAGCCATAACTTCATCGCAAATCATCATGATTCCAAATTCATCACAAATCTTGCGCACACCTTTTAAGTAGTTCTTCGGATAGATGATAATTCCGTTTGAACCAACTACAGTTTCAAGAATAATTGCAGCAATTCTGTCGCCGCCTTCAAAAATAACCTGTTTCACCGGAAACGATTTCAAAAAGCGATGACGGCATTCCATTCTCCATATAAGCAAAGATACGAAGAAGTGCCTTTCCAAGGCTAGTTTTTCCTGTTGCATTTGCTCCCATCAGAATAACAGCTTTTTTATAGCGAAAACGCTCCCTGTCTTTCAGGTGTTCTGCCTCAATGAAGGAATTTACAATCTTTTTTGGATAGCTGAAATTGATTGTAAAATCGTCAAACCTATATATTTTTTCAGTACCAGATTTAAGATAACCATAGAATCACCCTTTTCATTAGTTCTATATTTACGAACTAACGGCATCATATCTGTATTATTTTTTCAACTGGTAATCTATCATCCAACTGTAATCGTATTGTCTTTAACAGGATTGATAACTTTCATTAATAGCAATCTGATCGTTTTATTGAACTTTTTCTGACGTTATATCGTGAAACACTCAGTTTTACTGAAATCAGACCAGTTACAATTAACTATGCAGGATGAATTGCTTGGCATTTCTGCTGCCACACAGAACGGAAAGTGCATAGCAACATAAGGCTCGTTAATCATCGGGAATGTGGTTTCTATATAATTTCCGACACCTTTCTGTAATTGTTTAGCGAATATGGATAGTAACATACTCCAATCTTTCTTCGTCTATTTTCTCAACGTCATATCACAAATTTATGATGTAACTATCTTTTATCTTTTTGAAAGTTGAAGACTTCATCAGATATAACTCACCGCAACTTCTTGTCATTGCAACATATAATTTGTTCAGCGTTGAAATCTTTATTTTTTCAGGATTAAAGTTTTCACTATCAAGGTTATCCAGGCTGCTAGTCAAAATCACACAGGCAGAATCAACAGTATCTCCCTTAGAATATGACCAATTAAGTGCTTGGAATGAATAATTCGCAGCTTCCTGGAAAACCAATTTTGTAATTTTATTGTTGTTTAAAACAGATATGGCATCATCATCGACCCAGATCACAGAACCCTTATGTTCTCCGTTTGATGTAATTTCAATCCCCAGTTTATGACTGACATAGTTACATACATCAATCGAACACCGACGAGATTTTGCAAGTGTCGATGCATCTACGGTAAATCCTTCTTTTATGATGCTCGCAACAAAATCATCATAGCTGACTTCGACTGTCTTGTTTTTGAATGGTTTTCCAGAATTATTCGTTGCGGAAACAGAGTGTTGATGATAATCGCCTACAAGCACAACATCGTTAAGTTGTTTTGCCAGTGCCATAATCAACTTATAATCATATTCTCGAAAATCCTGAAATTCATCGATCAGCACACAATCGTAAAACATATTCAGCCGTGCAGCTGCTCTCTTAATAAGCGATTTTCGATTTTTCTTCACCTGTAACACTAATTCGGACAGGGTTGCACAGTAATATTGTCCCCTCATAGTGACATAGTGTGCAAGCTTATCTTTTTTCTTATAAAGCGGATTGGCAACAGGCTTTCCCTTGCTATTCTTTATTGTTTGTGGTGGAGGATCTACTGTACAAATTCCACGACTAACAAACTTAGGACACCCGAAGTGTTCAGCTATGCTCGGTTCATAAGGAAGAATCAATTGATGATACACAAATGCATCAAAAGTTGTTACTGTTGTAAGTTCCGGAACACATCCATGTGCATCGCATAGTTCTTTTCGGATATTGTGGATGTTCTCGTGGGTAAAAGCCAGTATTAAGTTACGCTTTGTCGGGTCTATCTCATGGCAGATATAATAGGTTTTTCCCGCACCGGCTACCGCCAAGATTACTCTCTTAGCCATCTAATAGCCTCCTCTATGTACTGCGGAACGGCAAATTTTTTGCCGGAAGTAAGCATCGTATATGCCACATCAACTTTGTTGTTTAACATCTTACCTAACACCGCACCGTAATCCTTGTCATGGAACTTATACGCTGCTTTTGGCTGAACGTCAATCATCTCATCCAAGGTATCTTTATTCTCTTTGTAAATACAGGCTTCCCAAGTCCATTCGTCTACAGTTGCACCCATGAAAATGTGCTGTAGATTGTTGGTTTGATTAAAAGAATCCGCTTCTGCTATTCTATCACCTTTCTCATCATTATCTGTAACAACAGCAATTTTCTTATCCGTTGCTTTTGCAATTTCGAGATAACGATTATAAGAAATACCATTGCAGGAAATCACAGAAATACCATCTTCCTCGACGGTGTGACCTGTGATTTGATTGTAGAGCATGGGAAGAAGGAGAAACTCTGTCGCACCTTCAACCAGGATCACTTTTTTGGATAACAACAACTGCAAAAAGGCGTTGTCATCTGCTCGGACAAAGAATTCAGCTACATCAGATTTAACACCCCTAAGGCTTTTAACTTCATCCTCAGTGATCCAGATCACATTATTCAAATTCAATCGACTGGCAATCATGTTGCTATGAGTTGCCACGATGATCTGCGAATTTTCTTGCTGATCTGAGATCTGCTGAAGCATTTTTTTTAGGTTCGAAAAGCTAAGATGGTTCTCTGGTTCTTCCATCAGGATAACATCCAATCCATTTGCTCTGTCCAATGCAATCTGTGTCTTAATAAGACTCTCCATACCGCTTCCACGATTTTCGAGAGCAATGGAGTCTTCATAAATAGACAGCACCGTTTCCAGAACAACCTTCTTGCTGTCTACACCAAACTTCTGATTTTCACTGAGTGCAGGCAAGCCAAGATTATTAAATGCTTCAATCAACTTATCTCTAAACTCGTTCCTAGCTTTCGCTTTCGTAACATCATCATATCTGCTTGTAAACAAAGTCCTATTAAAGTAGTTAAATGACGGAGCCGATGCGCCGCTCGTTGTGTCGATAGCAAGAAACTGAAGTGGTCTTTTAATCATCTGATATGTACGATTGGCAAAGGTTATCCAAGTCAAGGAATAGTATTCATATGGAATCTTCCCTTCCTGAATGGATTGTTCCATACCGACTCCGAGTTCCTCATCATACTTGCATTCGAAGCGAATGCCGAATTTCTCAGCCTGCTGTTTTCTCTGTCCGTATACTTCTCCATAGAAGTAATCTGCATTTTTAGTTTTCGGATCAAGTGACAGCTCTACCTCAATTAAAATTCGAGGTAGAGTCTTGACACTTGGATTTGCTTCAAAATCCGCCACCATCTGCGTATTAAACAGATCTCGCAGAATGGATTTATCAGTATTGCGATACTGTTGATTCAATACCGTCTTGATTGCATCCAAAATAGTGCTTTTGCCAGCTTCATTTTCTCCAACAAGAATATTCATATGTTCATTAAATTGCACATTCAGAGAAATAAATTTTTTAAATCCCTCTATATGTAGTGATTTTATATGGTTCAAGTAACTGACCTCCCATAGTGTAAGGGTAAAATAATTGAATTTTATCCGGCTGCGATTTTCAACTTTGCTTGTCCTGATCTGCATCGATTGGAAACTTTTTTACAAATAGTCATCTTTAGCAGTAGTTGGTTGCTAACACTGACTGGTAACCTAGTCTGTGCTGTTGCCGCTAGATGTCGTAGTAAAGTATAAATTTTAACTGTTATCGCGCAAGTTCTTCATAGGTTTTAAAGCGATTCTGATAATACATCTCGCACTTGAAGACATCCCAGCACTCTTCATTAGATCATTGTTGATACCTCTATTAACTCATAACCTACTTCATCTCGATTACATTCTTAATATTATCCTAACAGTCTTTCAAGATTTCCAACGATTTATTATATCGCTGTATTTACCGCATTATCTCTCACAGCATTAATGGCTTGCATTAATGCTGTTCTTGTTTTCGCATCAAACAGTCTGATAAAGCTGATCGGTTTATCAAACGGTGGTCTTTGCAAATCCGATACATTATCCATATAACCATTTTGTTCAATATGATTGATGATCTTATGCACAAAGGCAATTTGCCGCGGATTGAGCGATTCATCATTGATGAACTTAGAAAAAGCCTGCATCGCCGCTTCATGGTCAAGTTTTGCTATCTTACGCACTAGAAGTCCAAACGGGGTATCTCCAAACTCACGTTCATAATCGTTTTTGCTGCCAAGTTCACTGGTAAAAATACGTTCCAGTTCTTGATAATCGTCATTTGTCAGTTTAATATTATGTGTCAGTTTATGAATTACCAAACTGTTACCATGCTCATCAATATATCGATTTACTTTTTTCCGATAATCTTCAAAATCATACGCAGAATCCAGCTGTTCACCGTCTTGCTGTGAGATAATTGGATCAGTCAACCGAGTAATAATCGGCTCTTTTCCGGCATCAGAATCAAGAAACTTTATCAATTCTCGAAGTTCCTCACGAATTTTTTCAAATAGTAAAATATCATTGGCATTCCAAAAATCGTCCGAATTGATACTTTGAATCAGATCAAGTTTTTCTTTTATCTGTGGGATGCTTGCTTTTTGCTCCAATGCAGAAGCAATACTGCACAGTTGTTTTCTCGCATACTTAAATGCAGGTGTATGTTCTGCCCATGCAAGCATCATACCGTACATAAAATTATCAAATCTCTTCGCCAATTCATCTGTATCATCCACTTGAATCAACGGCGCAATATGCTGTAGCAATTCACCTTTATCCCCTTCGCTAAGTAAAGCAAATGCAGATTCTTTTTTATATTTCTCAACATATCGAAGCTTCAGCTTTACAGCAGTCAATTCTGTATTCAATGCTCTAATCTGTTGTAGACAAGTATCACTAAGAACCTTTCTCCAATTGCGGTAATCTTCTTCCGCATAATCATTCTCTTGTAGTAACGAAATCAATCGGACTTGTTTTCCGAAAATATTTTCACTCAGCGTCTTAGTTTCCTTGGATTCAAAACCTTCCTTATGCGCACGAAAGTATTCAAAATTTCCACAATAATCAAAAATCAGAAATCGTCTTTTGTCCGTATATTCGCCGTCAATCCGGTCAATACAAGTAAGTCCTTTACATAAACGAGTGCCACGTCCGATCATCTGCCAAAACTTTGTTTTGGAATGAACTTTTTTAAAGAACACCAGATTCACACATTCAGGGACATCAATGCCGGTATCCATCATATCCACGGAAACTGCAATAAAAGGCAATTTATCTGCTATTTTAAAATCATCGATAACAGTCTGTGCATATGCATCATCATGTACTACACGCTGCGCGAATGTGCCTTTATACTTCGGATACAGCTTATTAAATCGTTCTACGATAAACTCCGCGTGACGTTTATTCTGTGCAAAAATGATCGTTTTGCCAATACGATCACCACCAGCCACATGAATCCCGCGTTCCATCAAATCCTGAAGAACAGTATCCACAGTCAGTTCATTAAAAATAAACTTATTCATAGCAGCAGACGAAATGTATTCCGGCACAAAGCCATCTTCTCCAAAATCCTCCTCGAATCGTTCCTTATCTTTTTCCGACAGGTCATCATAGACAATTCCCTCATCAAGAAATTTTGTATGCACTTCATAATTATAATACGGAACCAATACGTGATCCTGATATACAGCAGTTTCATAATCATATGCATAGGTCGGCACACCATGCTCCATTTCAAAGAAATCATATGTATTTCGATCTACTTCTGTTTTTGGTGTAGCAGTCAGACCAACCATAATCGCATCAAAATATTCAAAAATCACTCTGTATTTTTTAAAAATACTGCGATGACTTTCATCAATAATAATCAAATCAAAATGCGCCGGTGTAAATAACCGTGTGCCGTCTTTGCTCTTAACATCATCAATCGCATTGAGCATCGTTGGATATGTCGAAAATACAATTCTGGCATTTCGATCATCTTTATTTGTGCAAAGATTACACAAAGACATATCCGGCAGATAATTTTTGAAATCATCTTTTGCCTGCTTTACCAATGCAGTACGATCTGCAAGAAACAATATATTTGTTACCTGTTTTCCTCTGCTGAGTACATCTGTCAAGCTGGACGCTGTTCGTGTTTTTCCGGTTCCGGTTGCCATAACGAGCAGATGTTTACGAAATCCATTCTGAATCTGTTCACATACCGCACGAATTGCTTCTTTCTGATAATAACGATCCGTGATCTTATCATCAATCGGTACGGTCATTAAATCCAGATGTTCCGAACGGCGATTCATCAGCTTCTGTAAATCGTCTTTGCTGAAAATTCCGCTGACAGGACGCTGTGGTGCAGTTTGGTCATCCCAAAAATATGTTTCAAATCCGTTGGTAGTAAACATCATTGGACGACGGCCAAATTTTCGTTCCAAGCAATCCGCATAGAGCACAGCCTGTTTTCTTCCGCTGTTTGGGTCTTTACTGGTTCGTTTTGCCTCTACGACGGCCAGCGGCATACCGTCCTTGCCAAACAAGACATAATCACAATATCCCTTTTGGCCGACTGTTCCCGCCATATCTTCTACAGGATATTCTTCTTGCACATCAGCATCTGTTCCGGTAAATTTCCATCCCATCTGCTTCATGTCAACATCAATATAAATTTTCCGCGTTTTAAATTCGGACAAGTCTTGAGATTTAAACGTACGATTCTGCTGATGCTCTCCCTTTTCTGCGGTATACTGCGCTGCCATTTGCTCAATCTTTTTTCGCAGGGCTTCGATTTCAGCATCTTTTTCATCGAGTAAGCTTTCCTGTTCTTTGATTTTCTTTGTATCAATAATTACTCGTTCTGTTGGAATAAGATTTTCGTCAAATGTCCGTTCTTCATAGTGCAGACCATAGCAATAATCGACCCACTGAATAAACTCAAAAAGTCCCTTTAGAGATGCAAGTGCATCACTTTTCTGTACACTTTTTTCTGTATGAACAGCTAAATTACCTAGTTTTATAACAAACGGCAGTTTTCCCCATGTATTGTAATCCACAGCAAACCGAAAACTCGGTTCATGAATCAACGACTGTAAATTATCCTTATACGGCATTTGCATCGTATTGTCAGCGGAATAGACCCATTTCACGGCAAGTTCAAGTGCTTTTCTGCACCCTACCGCGCACATAGCAGGAGCGGAGGAGTAAACTCGTTCCGCTTCAATGGCCGCCGGAGCAAACAACGCATATTCATTTGTACTCTTTAAGAACTCAAAGTTCGACATTACATCCACTCCTGTTTATATATTTTTATCAGTTGATGGCATAGTTCTTCAAATTTCTGACTGCAATATTTTGATTTGTCGACCTGTTTGACGAAGGTAGCAAACTGTTTTTGTAATTCTATCGGAGGAAGTGGTAATGCAAACCCTTCTACCTGTTTTTTATTTACCTTGGGGAGATTAGTTCTATTACTAAAAGTCAAAATATAATCTAAAAAATATCGACTTCTTAATGTATAAGCTAGATATTCTCTAACACACACATCAGACTTAGCAAGTATCGGATATGCATCGGCTGAACAAACTCCTTTAAAACTGGGCATTGCAACTTTATTTAAATTAGGCCGAATCTTACTATAAATAATATGTTCTTCCGTAAACAAATATTTTCCACTAATCACACCGTCTTCAGCGACGGTTTTATAACCCAACAATTTTCCAGTCTCTTTTTCAATGCAATCAATGCCAATATGTGGATAATCTTTATATTTTTCAAAATCATGAATCATATTTGTATCAATCACTGCACAGTCCGTGAATCCTACAACTTTCCACATTTTATTATTGATTTTTAAATCACCAAACAATTCTACAAATCGGGACTTGACGAGCTGATTTAAACAACTGATTTCCTTATATCGTTGCTCTATAAGATGGTCTATTTTATCGAGTACCCGAACAATCTCATCTTGTTCTTCTCTTGAATATACACGAATTTCAAGCTCTTTTAGAGCTTTAAAGTGCCTACTATAACCTAAATTAGGAATTCTTGCTGCTTGCAGTGCGTAATATAGGTATTTAGTGCTATCCTGTGCATTGGTTGGACGAAGTATCTTTACACCATCTGCACCGATGAAAAACGGTTCCTCTATATATTTAATTGCTCGTGTGTGATCTCCAAATATAATTGCTGGTACATCATCAAACACACCTTCTCTATTGTCCCATCTTCCAGCAATTAATTTTTTTCCCTGATCTATAATAGGATAAGAACCAATTTCTTTATACTCTTCTTGAGAAATTTTAGTTCCCTTTTTCGTAACATCTCTGTAAAAATCAGTAAACTTTCCCACAAACATTACGCTGCCACCTCTCCGTAAAATCGGGATTTTACAAGTTGCTCAAAATAATCAAGCTGCTCCTGCCGATCAACAATAATTGCTTCTGCCTTTTTTATAATTGCCACAATCTCATGCTGCGTCTGCATGTCAGGCAACCGTATTTTCAGTGCCTCTAAGTCAGAAACCGGAATGCTGCGACGACGTGCGGTCGTTCCGCGCAATTTATTTTTATAGTACTGCATGGATTGCGGACTATGCAGACACAATTCAAGAAAATCAGGAAGGCCGGGACTTTCATCTTCGTGGTATCAATCTTGGATGCAAGCTCCATCAGGGTTGAAGCTCCCTTCTCTATGGCGGCAGCCCCTCCAAGCTTTATTTCTACGAGTCCGTAAGCCCCATTGCGCAGATGTATCACCGCGTCACATTCAAGTCCGTTCTTGTCACGATAATGATATACCATGCCATCAAGAGCGTCGGCATATACCCTAAGGTCTCTGACGCACAGCGTCTCGAAGAGCAGACCAAAAGTCTCCAGGTCATTGACAAGGTCTTCCGGTCCTAAGCCCAAGGCGGCTACAGCGATAGACGGGTCCACGAAATATCTTGTGTCAGCCGAACGGATGGCTGTCTTGCTTCTCAGATTAGGTTTCCATGCCGGCATGTCCTCTATCACGAAAATCTTTTTCAGTGCGCCAATATAGCTCTGCACCGTCTTGTCGGCCAGCGTTTCGTCATCATTTGCCATCATATCCTGGCGGATAGCCCCGATACTGACCTGACCGCCCTGGGAACGGGCGTATGAGCGCAACAGGAGTCTTGTCCGCTCGCTGTTCCGGCTCACTTCATCCACTCTTGAAATATCGGTTTTCACTACGGCATCATAATAGTCATAAGCCTGACGCAATGCAGCCCTTCTGTTTTTTGAAACAGAACTTGGCCATCCTCCCCTGCAGACGACATAGGCAATGTCTTCAATCTTCAGTTTGTTGAATCCTGCAATGTCGGGATTGCCCCGGAACAGTTCGGCAAGACTCACCTCGCCCGTTGACTCCCCCGACTCCCATAGTGTCATGGTCCTCATCGTGATCCATGCAAAGCGTCCGGTCCCTGTATGATGGATATTCTCTGTAGATGCAGGCACGGCCGAACCGGTAAGGACATACAGCCCCTCTTCGCCCCGATGGTCAACATCAAAGCGGATAGCATCCCAAATCTGCGGTATAATCTGCCACTCGTCTATAAGTCGGGGATTGTCTCCCTTGAGAAGCATCTTGATTCTCAGATCAGCCATTTCGATATAGCTTTTTTGATTGTCCGGATCGGCCATATACAGCACGCTCTTGGCCTGTTGCTCTGCCGTAGTCGTCTTGCCACACCATTTAGGTCCCTCGATTAATACCGCCCCTACTTCTTCAAGCCTGTATTTCAATAGTTTATCCGCAATTCTTTTCTTGTATTCCTTCATAATGACAATCTTGAATGTTGCATGCAAAGATATGAAAATATTCAATAAACACCAAGACTTCTATACGTTTTTACCTAATTTGGCCGAGAATCGTTACCCAATTTGGCTGAGTTTTATTACCTAATTTGGCTGAGAATCATTACCCGATTTGGACGAGAATTACAGGAAACTACAACCTTATTTATATTAAGTAAGGCAGTTTTGCCGGCAAATCTCCTTGTCTACTTGTCTACTCGT
>OQVL01002994.1_pt1 | contig 10354 bp, 12 predicted proteins | sample 1691501 | NCBI WGS metagenome assembly OQVL01 (sample SAMN03418253, study PRJEB22391) | human gut metagenome | biome: human-gut; feature: organic feature; material: feces | host: Homo sapiens | place: Tanzania | collected 2013-01
ATTTCATGCCGAAGCAAAAGCGACAGGTATTTCCTTGTGAAGTCCCTGCCGCTTTTCATTTATCAAAAATCAAGGAGGAAAACACTATGAAGCTGAACATCAACGAGAAGAAAGCCCTTTACACCTTCGGTTGCCCCAACCACAGGGCAACGGTTGACCGTCTGCAACTGCTGGCGGCTATCACACCCGACCCTGTTGCCGGAGAGCTGTTCAACGACCTTGCAATCAAGCTGAGTGCCGAGGAAGCGCACGACTGGTATCGCTGCTTCTACCCCACGCTCCGCATGGAAATGGACAGCTACTATGAAGCGGAACTGACTTTGCGGCTGGCAGAAATCAGCAGCTACGATATGGAGGACGATTATGGCGAAGCTGACCAAGTATGAAAAGGAAACCATTATCCTGTTCAACGAGGGCGAGGACACGGCAAGCATCTACACCTTCAACGCCGGATTGAAAAAGCGGCTGGCGCTGTTCGCCAAGAAGTACCCCGGTCTCTGCCGACAGGAAAAGACCCATGAGCAGGGCGGCGTTTCCTATGTTCTGGACAAGTCCAGGCTGTCTATCCGTCTGCAACCGCCCATGAGCGAGGAACGCAGACGAAAAGCAAGCGAGAACGCCAAGCAAAATGGATTCAGGAACCGGACGGAATAATGTAGCGTTTAGGGGCGATATGCGGTCAAAATGTCGGGCTTGCATCCGATGTTTTGACCGCAACAACACATAGAAGCACCGCCACGCCGGTATATCTTCAATATCCAAAATATGTTGCAGGCGTAGAACACGCATTGCACATGGCATATAAACATCTGATTTGTAAATGCAAAAATTCATTTGCGTTTACAGATTTTCAATTTGCGAATCTGGTGGCAATCTTCACAAATGTGTGCTATAATGTGACTATGTATTTTGATAAGGGGGACTTCTCAATATGCGCATCAGCTATAACAAGCTCTGGAAGATGCTTATTGATAAAAATATGAAAAAGAGTGATTTGAAAGAAAAAGCCGGCATCAGTTCTGCGTCCCTTGCAAAGCTTGGCAAGGGAGACAACATTACCACAGATGTTCTGCTTCGTATTTGCGAGGCAATGGATTGTCGGATTGAAGATATTCTCGAAACGGTTCGTGACTAACCAACACTAAAGAATTTGATTAGGAGGTTTTGATATGACCATATTGGGCAAGAAACAGATGTCTGAAGAAGACATCAAATTGAATTATATCACTCCGGTCATTCTGAATGGTTGGAAAGGTCACATAACAATGGAGACCAAGATTACTGATGGCAGAATCAACATCAGCGGCAATATTGTGGCTCGCAGTAAGCCGAAATTTGCCGACTATATGCTTTATCTCAACGATGGGAAGCCAATTGTCGTAGTTGAAGCAAAGGATATGAGCAACGGTTTCCTATCGTTAGAAAACACTAAATATATTTCAGAAGAAGAACATAAAGAATTGTATGCACGATGCAAGTAGGGAGTGGCCATACAAGAATGTAGAACCAGTTATCTTTGCAGAGGAATATAAAGAAGACGAATTTGGAGAGTTGCGAGATTATAAATGGTTCTGCTTTGATGGTGAACCAAAAGCATTGTTTATAGCCACAGATCGTGGTAAAGGTCATAAACAAACACGCTTTGATTTCTACGACATGGATTTCAATCATTTGCCTTTTACAAACGGACATCCTAATAGTGATAAGAAAATAACGAAGCCTCTTGGGTTTGAGAAAATGAAAGAATTAGCGAGTATCTTATCAAAAGGTTTCCCTCATGTAAGGGTTGATTTCTATGATGTGAATGGTACAATTTATTTCGGTGAGTTTACCTTTTATCATTGGGGAGGGATGATGCCCTTTGAGCCTAAAGAGTGGGATTATAAGTTCGGAAGTTGGATAAAATTACCTCCTAAAATGATATAAAAAGATGGCTCAAACATTTCTTATACGGCTTGATGATGCCTGCCCTTCTATGGATCAAGAGAAATGGGGCAGATTGGAACTGATACTTGACAAATATGGCATAAAGCCAATGGTAGGAGTCATACCACATAATGAAGACCCTAAACAACAAATAGAAACAGAAGATTCTTATTTCTGGGACAAGGTAAAGAACTGGGAAGAAAAGAACTGGGCAATTGCATTACATGGGTACAATCATGTTTATTCAACGAAAGAAGGCGGTATTAATCCTCTGTGGCATAAGTCGGAATTTGCCGGACATCCTTTAGATATTCAGAAAGAGAAAATAAGAAAAGGGGTCGCCATTTTTCGTAGTAATGGTATAAACCCCAAATACTTCTTTGCACCGAGTCATACCTTTGATGAGAATACACTTCTCGCGTTGAAAGAGGAAAGTGATATACGTATTATCAGTGATACAATAGCACTTAAACCATATATGAAAGATGGTTTTGTGTTTATACCCCAGCAATCTGGGCATCCTATAAAATTGCCTTTCAATGGGATTTTGACAATATGTTATCATCCCAATACGATGACAAATGATGCTTTTGAGGAGATAGAGAAATTTCTTAAAGTACATTATAATGATGCTATTGCCTTTTCTGATTTGGATTTGAGTAGTATTGGCTCAAAATCGGTATTTGACAAGTTCTTCTCTTTTCTTTATTTTTTGAGACGGAAAATTTGATAGGTGCAGTAGTTCATTCAGTTCAAGAAAGGAATATGAAAATAGTTTTTGTTGTTAATGTTGATTGGTTTTTTGTTTCTCATCGCTTGCCTCTCGCTAAACATGCTATTGAAAGAGGTGACGAGGTGTATTTGTTGACCGCTGACACAGGGCGTAAAGCTGAGCTGGAAAGCATAGGAATACATTTCGTGGATATACCTTTTGAGAGATCAGGATCTAATCCCTTACATGAAATTAAATGTATTAAGGCTTTGCAGCGAGCTTATAGAAAAATAAAGCCAGACGTTATTCATCATATTACCCTAAAGGCTTCTTTGCTTGGTTGTTTTGCTGCTAAAAGAACAAAACAAAAAAGTGTTGTCAATGCAATTAGTGGTTTTGGTTATATGTTTACTGAGGGACGAAAGGGGATGATGCAAACTGTAGTGAAGAAACTGATACATTTGGCTTTCAAAAGCAATAGTTTTTCGTTTATCCTTCAAAACCCAGATGATATTAAAGTTGTTAGGAATATGAAATTGGTTCCAGATAATAACATCTTTCTCATAAAGGGATCTGGTGTGGATTTAAATGAGTATAAGTACTATGAACCTCAAAAACACGATAAAGTAAACTGTTTATTCCCGGCCAGAATTCTTAGAGATAAAGGTGTTGTAGAATTTATTCAAGCAGCGATGCAATTGAAGGATAAATACGAAGGGAAAGTAGAGTTTGTATTAGCGGGGGATTGTGATGAGGAGAATCCCGCTGTTCTTCATGAAAGCGAACTCAAATCAATGCTTATTCCTGGTTATATTGAATGGGTAGGCTATCAGAAAAAGATGATTCCCGTTTATATGTCATCGGATATTGTGGTTTTACCATCATATAGAGAAGGGCTGCCCAAGTCGCTCATTGAAGCTTGCGCTATAGGGCGTCCAATAGTAACTACTAATGCAATTGGTTGCCGGGAGTGCGTTAGTGATGGAGAGAATGGCTTCCTTGTTCCTATTAAGGATTCAAATTCTATAGCTACAGCCCTTGTAAGGTTGTTCAATGATGAAGATTTGAGACTTCGAATGGGTAAAAAGTCAAGAGAACTCGCAGAGCGAGATTTCTCTATAGATTCTGTGGTAGAAAAGACATTTGCTATTTATCTAAACTACTTTAAGCAATGAGGATACTTATAACAGGAATTCATGGTTTTGTTGGAACCAATCTGGTTAATTATCTATCAAAGGACAATATTATTTATGGACTTGATATTATATCGCCACCTAAAGTTGGTGTTGGATATACTTTCTCATGGGACGTTCTTGATAAGAAGGATGGACTTCCTGAAATAGATGCGATTATTCATTTGGCAGGAAAGGCTCATGACACGAAAAACAAGTCGGCTACAGATGTGTATTTTAAAGTAAATCGGGATTTGACTATCAAAATCTTTGATTACTTCTGTGCGCATCCCAATATTAAAAAGTTCATATTCTTTAGTACTGCTAAGGCGGCGGCAGATAGGGTAGAAGGCGTTTTGACTGAAGATGTCGTACCTACGCCTGTTGGCCCTTATGGTGAAAGTAAGATTGCTGCGGAAAACTATATTCTTGGCTCTATGAAGAACCGCCCCGAAGAATTCAAGGATAGAGACGTATATATCTTCCGCCCCTGTATGATTCATGGACCTGGCAATAAGGGTAATCTGAACTTGCTCTATAATGTTGTAAAGAAGGGAATACCTTGGCCTCTTGGTGCTTTTGAAAATCGCAGGACTTTCACCTCTATTGAAAATATCTGTTTTGTAGTGAATGGTGTGTTGACCATGGATGTTGAATCTGGTATATATAATATGGGTGATGATGAGGCGCTATCTACCAATGAACTTATAGAAGAGATTTGCAAATCATTAGGTAAGAAACCTCGTATATGGAAATTGCCAAAAGCTATGATGAATGGTATAGCAAAGATTGGCGGGTGGTTACATCTTCCACTAAACCCTGATAGATTACAAAAGTTGACTGAGAATTATATATCTTCAAATGCAAAGATCAAAATGGCATTAGTAATTGAGAAGATGCCTATAGCAGCTAAGGAAGGATTAAAGGTAACACTTGATAGCTTTAAACACGCTTAATGGGATTAGATATCAAGATACGTGCGTTCTACGCGTTAGTAAAAGCCGGTCTTTGGGAAACCAAGGTGCGACTCGAACAATATGGAACAATAGACTTCAAGGAGGTTTATCGATTGGCGGATGAGCAATCGGTTATTGGCCTTGTGACTGCAGGTATAGAGCAAGTTGAAGATATTAAAGTTCCACAAGTCGATGCTTTGATATTTGTAGGCAGTGCTCTTCTGTTAGAGCAAAGAAACTTGTCAATGAATGTCTTTATTGCAGGTATGTTGCCGCAGACTGCTAAAGCCGGAATTAATTGTGTGTTGGTTAAAGGACAAGGCATTGCTCAGTGTTATATGCGTCCAAATTGGAGAAGCGCTGGTGATATAGACTTGTTGGTTAACGAGTCAAGTTATATAAATGCACGGGCTTTCTTTGATAAGCTTACTGAACAATCAATCCCTGAAAGGAAAGATAGCTCGCGTAAACATTTGGAATATACCATAGGTACGTGGTTGGTTGAACTTCATGGAACAATGCGCACAAATCTTTCTAAGAAGATTGACAGTGTTATAGACAAGGCACAAAACAGAGTGTTCGATGAGGGAGAAGTACGAGGCTGGGAGAATGGTAACATAAAAGTCATTTTGCCTTCTCCAGATAACGATGTGATTTTTATCTTTACTCATATCCTTCAGCATTTTTTCAGAGGAGGAATAGGATTACGACAATTATGTGACCTTGCCAGACTCTTGTGGACTCATCGCAATTCAATAAACCGTCCTTTATTGAAGCAGCGTTTAGAGAAGATGGGCGTTATGACTGAATGGAAAGCTTTTGGTTATATTCTGGTAGAAGTATTGGGATTACAGAAGGAAGCAATGCCTTTTTACGATAATGGATATAAAAATAAAGCCGCCCGTGTTTTGTCTTTAATCATGGAGTCTGGCAACTTTGGTCATAATAATGACTATAGTTATTTTACAAAATACCCTACAATAATTAAGCAAATGGTTGATGCATGTAATGAATTCTTAGATAATATGCAGAGGGCTGAAGTAAGAGGAATTCTTTATAAAAACTTGCAAAGTGATTGGGAAGATTTGGAATATGGAGTTGCTATGAAGAAATTTCGGAAAATTTTCCGAGATAATATAAAATTACTTGCTGAAACTTATAATATAACTTTCTCTAAAGAAATTCCAAAAGAATATTAATAGGGAAGTGTAATTACATAGCCGATTGGTTCGCTAAGAATCCGTCGGCTTTTTTCATGCCCATTTTTGTACATAGCCAGTCCCGTAAAAAGGATTGGCTATTAAATTTTTTCGAGGAAGGAGGAAACCATATGACCAAATGTAAAGTAATCGCCCTTGCAAATCAGAAGGGAGGAACAGCTAAGACCACAACGACATTAAATCTTGGAATTGGTCTTGCACATCAGGGGCGAAAAGTATTATTGGTTGATGCTGATCCACAGGGAGACTTAACAACCGCATTAGGGTGGACTGATGCAGATAATCTTCCGATTACATTGGATACGCAAATGAAGAAAATATTACAAGACAAACCGTTTGTGTATAATGAAGGTATTTTACACCATGAAGAAGGAGTAGACATTATTCCGACCAACATTGAGTTATCGGGTATGGAAATCTCACTGGTAAATGCCATGAGCAGAGAGCAGACTTTAAAGCTGTATCTGGCAGATTTGAAAAAGGATTATGATTATATCCTGATTGATTGTATGCCTAGTTTGGGAATGTTGAACATCAATGCGTTAGCTGCCGCAGATAGTGTAATTGTTCCAGTGCAGGCTCATTATCTTCCACTAAAGGGCATGACACAGTTAATGAAAACAATCGGTAAGGTACAGAGACAGCTAAATCCTAATCTGAAGATTGGGGGAGTATTGCTGACACTTGCAGATATGAGAACAAAACTTGCAAGGACAACAGAGACTAGCCTTAGAGAGAATTATGAAAAGCATATTAGGATTTTCAAAACTGTTATTCCAGTGGCTATCACAGCAGCAGAAAGCAGTGCAGCAGGACAGAGCATTTATGAGTATGACAAGAATGGAACTGTTGCAAAGGCGTATGCAGAATTTACGAGGGAGGTGCTTCAGTGTGGCGAAAAGCAGAGAAATAAACATGAATCTTCCCTCAGTAGATGACCTTTTTACGACGCAGGAAGAAAGAGACCAGAAGAATCAGGAATATGTAAAAGATATTTCGATTTATGAAATTACAGATTTCCCGAATCATCCGTTTAAGGTAAAAATGGATGATAAGATGTTGGAAACTATCGAAAGCGTGCGTGACCATGGCGTATTAGTCCCAGCACTTGTCAGGGAAAAGCCAACAGGCGGGTATGAAATGATTTCTGGACACCGTAGAAAAATGGCAAGTGAACTGGCAGGAAAAGAGACAATGCCTTGTATTGTAAGAAATCTTAGTGATGACCAAGCAGTCATTGTCATGGTTGACAGCAATCTTCAGCGAGAAGAAATCTTACCATCCGAAAAGGCATTTGCATATAAGATGAAGTTAGAGGCTATGAAGAGACAAGCTGGACGTCCAAGAAAAAATTCTGTGCCAGTGGCACAGGAATTTCGAGGAAAGACTTCAAGAGAAATATTAGGTGAGCAAGTTGGAGAAAGCCAAGACCAAATCCGCCGTTATATCCGCCTTACAGAACTTATCCCGGAAATCCTTGAAATGGTTGATGACAAAAAGATTTCTATGCGGCCGGCGGTGGAGCTGTCTTATTTGCCGAAAGAGGAACAGGAGATATTGTACGACACCATGGAGTCGGAGGCTTGTACCCCAAGTCATGCACAGGCAATTAAAATCCGAAAATTTTCAGCAGAGGGCAGATTGAATGAAGATGTTTTACTGTCGATTATGTCAGAAGAGAAGCCAAATCAGGTAGAGCAGTGGAAAATCCCGAAGAATCGACTGAAAAAGTACTTTCCATCGGGAACTACACAGCAGAAGCTGGAGGAAACCGGAAGGTACGAACTGGTGAAGGAGGTCGAAGAGAACAAGAACATTGAAGAACAAACCGACAAAGGAGGAAATGAATAATGTATAAGAACATCTATCTCAAAAGAGGTAAAGAGGAGAGTTTGAAAAGATTCCACCCGTGGATCTTTTCGGGTGCCATAGCCAGGACGGACGAGGGCATAGAGGACGGAGACACAGTGAGGGTCATCACCTCTGCCGACACGTTCATTGCCGTAGGCCACTACCAGATAGGGAGCATCGCCGTGAGAGTGCTGTCGTTCGACGACATCGAGATCGGCGCCGCATTCTGGGAGGAGCGCCTCGCCGAGGCTCTGAAGATGCGCCTCGCCATCGGCATTGCCGACAACTCAGAGAACAACACCTTCCGCCTCGTACACGGCGAAGGCGACAACCTGCCGGGACTCGTGGTGGACTGCTACGGCAAGACTGCCGTGATGCAGGCACACAGCGTGGGCATGCACATCCACCGCAAGGAGATAGCCGAAGCTCTTATGAAAGTCTGCGAGGGAAGAATTGAAAACGTGTTCTACAAGAGCGAGACCACCCTGCCCTACAAGGCCGACCTCGGGCAAGAGAACGGCTTCATAATCGGCGGCAGCACCGACAACACGGCTGTGGAGAACGGACTGAAATTCCACGTTGACTGGTTGAAGGGACAGAAGACGGGCTTCTTCGTGGATCAGCGCGAAAACCGAAGTCTGCTTGAAAGGTACGCCAAAGGGAAGAATGTGCTCAACATGTTCTGCTACACGGGCGGCTTCTCATTCTACGCCATGCGCGGCGGAGCCAACCTCGTACACTCCGTGGACAGCAGCGCCAAAGCAATAGAGCTGACCAACGCCAACGTGGGACTGAATTTCCCGGGCGACGAGCGCCATCAGGCATTCTGCGAGGACGCATTCAAGTTCCTCGACAACGCCAAGGATTTCTACGACCTCATCATCCTCGACCCACCGGCATTCGCCAAGCACAGGGCAGCCCTCCACAATGCACTGAAGGGCTACACACGCCTCAACGTGAAGGCTTTTGAAAGAATCAAGCACGGAGGAATACTCTTCACGTTCAGCTGCTCACAGGTTGTGACAAAAGACAATTTCCGCAACGCCGTATTCACGGCCGCGGCAATTTCCGGCAGGAAGGTGCGCATCCTGCACCAGCTCCACCAGCCTGCCGACCATCCTATAAACATCTATCACCCCGAGGGCGAATACCTCAAAGGACTCGTATTGTACGTGGAATAACGGAACAAAGATGAACGCATTTCTCGAAAACATAGACAGATTCATCGTCGACAACGAGCTGATGGACAGAAACCGGCTGTATCTCACCGCCCTCTCTGGCGGAGCAGACAGCGTGGCTCTCACGCTCGCACTGAAAGAACTTGGATACAACGTGGAGGCTGTGCACTGCAACTTCCATCTGCGCGGCGAAGAATCCTGTCGCGACGAGGAATTCTGCATCAGTTTCTGCAAGACCAACGGAATAAAGTTCCACATCGTGCACTTCGACACCAGGGAATACGCCACCATCCACAAAGTAAGCATTGAGATGGCGGCACGCGAACTGCGCTACGGCTATTTCGCCCGTCTGCGCGAGGACATCGGTGCCGAAGGAATATGCGTGGGGCACCACAGGGAAGACTCCGTGGAGACCCTGCTCATCAACCTCATACGTGGCACAGGCATCAACGGGATGACTGGCATAGCTCCAAAGAACGGCTACATTCTGCGCCCTATGCTCGACGTGTCGAGAAGCGACATCGAAACATTTCTCAAGGGATGCGGACAGCAGTTCGTAACCGACAGCACGAACCTCATCGACGACGCCACGCGCAACAAGATACGCCTCAACATCATGCCGCTGATAAGAGGCATCAACCCATCAGCCGACAAGGACATTGCCGCCACGGCAAGGCGTTTGGCAGAGGCTGCAAAGGTATTCAACAACGCCATTGCCACTGAAGCCGGAAGCGTAACAGTCACCGAAGACAACAAGACGATAATCGACACAAAAAAGCTGGCCACCACCACCTCACCCGAATACACCTTATATAATATACTCTCACGTTTCAATTTCTCGCCCGCCACGATTGAAAACATCCACAGCCGGCTGCAAAACCAGCCGCAAACCGGAAAGACCTTCTCGTCGGCAAACCACAGACTCCTGCTCGACCGCGGCTTCATGATAATAGAAGAGGCCGGCAATGAGAGAGGAATAAAGATGAAGATTCCCGAATACGGCACGTACGTCATCAACGAGGAGAAGAAATTCCGATTCGCAAGAGTAAACACGTCCGACAAGGATTTCCATATCTCAAAAGACAGCCGCGTCGCCACGCTCGACGCATCGCGGATTACATTCCCCCTGACAGTCAGGACTACCGCCACGGGCGACTGGTTCGTCCCCTTCGGCATGAACGGCAGGAAACTTGTAAGCGACTATCTGACGGACCAGAAGATGAACCTCTTCGAGAAAGAGCGCCAATTGGTCATAGAGAACGCCAACGGAGAAATCATCTGGATAACCGGCCACCGCACCGACAACCGCTTCAGGGTCACATCCGATACCCAAGAGGCT
>OQVL01003000.1_pt1 | contig 10344 bp, 10 predicted proteins | sample 1691501 | NCBI WGS metagenome assembly OQVL01 (sample SAMN03418253, study PRJEB22391) | human gut metagenome | biome: human-gut; feature: organic feature; material: feces | host: Homo sapiens | place: Tanzania | collected 2013-01
CTTCCGATCTAGAAACTCCTGTGATGTCGCGTCCCACAAATGCATATGAAAAAATGCTTCCGAGCAGGGTGATCGCACCGGTTTACAAGCCCTTAAAGACGTCTTTAACCAGTATGGATATAATCCTAAAATTATTGTCTGCCCTGAATTTAGCCATGAAGCTGGCGTGCGCGAGGCGATGATTTCTATCGCCAATAAAGTACGCGCTATCTGTTTAGTGGATGCCCCTAAAGGCGTTACTGTCGATGATTGCCTTAAAGCTCGCGGCTCCGAAGGTAGCTTCAATTGGCAAACCACTTCCGATCGTGTTTATTTATTGTATCCTTACTTAAAATATTACGATCAAGAAACCAACCAGGATCAGCCTATTCCTTATAGTTCTGTTATGGCTGGTTTAATGGCTTGGAATGATAAGCAAAATGGCTACTGGTACAGCCCTAGCAATAAGAACTTTATTGGTGTTACCGGTACGCAAGTAAAAATTACGGCCAGCTATACCGATGAAGATTCTGAAGTCCAGCAACTTAACGCTAAGGGCATAACTTCAGTAATGAACGCTTACGGCACCGGCTATAAGAGCTTTGGCAACCGCTTGGCAAACTTCCCAGAAAGCAATGGATTGCCCACTTTTATTAGCTCGCGCCGCAGTGAGTAAACGGGGAAGAGGGAGTTTCAAACCGCTTATCCATCATTTTTTCCCTCCTTCCGCATGATCGGCTTTGTATTTTTTGAGATATTTCTTTCCTACGCGGTTGTTCTCCACGAGCGGACGGTGCGCCGGGCAGACGTAGCTGCAGCTGCCGCACTCGATGCAGAAGTTCACATGGTCGCGGTCAAGGAGAAGCGCGCGCTTATCGCCGTTCTCTTCCTCAAGATCGTCCGAAAACGCGGTGGGGTTGAGATTCATCGGGCAGTGGGACACGCACCGGCCGCAGTGGATGCACGGCGTCGGCTCGTAAATGACGCTGTCCGCTTCGGAGAAGACCAGCACGCTGCCGGTCGTCTTGAGTACCGGATAGTCGAGCGAGGGGACGGCGTGACCCATCATCGGCCCACCGTTCACAACACGGCCCGGCTCGCATTTGAGCCCGCCGGCGGCCTCGACCAGATAGCGGTACGGCGCGCCGATCGGGACAAGCAGGTTTTTCGGCTCCTTGATGGCCGAGCCGTCAACGGTGACGACGCGGTCGACGAGCGGCATGCCGGTATCCATGAACTTGGCGACCTTGGCAAGCGTCGAGACGTTGATGATGATAACGCCGAGCGTTGCAAAACGCTGACCGGCGTAAACGACCTTGCCGAGCGCGTTGTAAAGGATCATCTGCTTCGCGCCCTGCGGATAGGAGCTCGGCAGCTCAACGATGCTCATCGTGGGGTCGTCGGCAAAAAGCTCCTTCATCGCGGCAATGGCGGCTGCCGCATTTGCTTCGATTTCTTTCAGTTTGTTAAGCATGATGTATTCCTTACTTAATATTATTGATGATATGGATAATGTAATGAAAGATAAGTTTGTTACATCATTTAATAATATAAATATAGAATTTGATAAAGTATCTAAGATTTATAAGATGGGCGAGGTTGAAATTAAAGCTTTAGATGAAGTTTCTTTTGGTATCGATAAGGGCGAATTTGTAGTTATTTTAGGTGCTTCAGGTGCTGGTAAATCAACTATCTTGAATATCTTAGGCGGTATGGATACTGCTACTTCTGGTAGTGTGGTGGTCGATGAAAAGGATATATCTAACGCAACTGAAAGTGAATTGACTGATTATCGTCGTTTTGATATAGGTTTTGTGTTTCAATTCTATAATCTGGTGCAGAACCTCACCGCACTGGAAAACGTAGAATTGGCATCTCAGATATGCAGGGATCCGCTGGACGCAGCTACTGCCGTGCGTGAAGTGGGCCTTGATTTTGTCGAGGCCTTTGATGTTGAAAACTCCGCCCATGTTTCCCTGTGCGATATCGCTGCCTACCTGGGTGTCAAGTGCGCCTCCGGTAGTGATGTCGCCAGCTACCATCAGGTTCAGCTGACCAATCTTTTCCTGTAGCGTCATCTTAGCCATCAGTTGGTCGATATACTCCTTCATGGGCAGAATCTTGCCTTTCTTGGTTGTGGGCTGATGAAAATATATGCACGGGCTGCGGGAAATCGCTGCTCAAAGGCTGCATATGCGGAAATGTGAGCTATGACGGCTGCTATGCGGCGGCATATTATGCGGACAACGTAAGGGACTGCATACACAACCTTAAATTCCACGGCAATACAAACGGCGCCGACATATTCGGCAGGGTGCTGCGTGCCAGGCTGGAAACGGCCGGCGTTTTGAGAGGCATTGACCTTATAGTCCCCGTTCCCATGACAGCAAAGCAGAAGCGTGAGCGTGGATATAATCAGGCGGAGCTTATTGCAAGGGCGATATCGGCAGACCAGGTGCCTGTGGAAGATGTGCTTTGCAGAAAGCACGTTAAGACATCGCAGCATCTTCTCAGCGCCGAGGAGCGCAGGAGTGCGGTGGGGAAACAGTATTCGGCGACAGAACGTGATCTTTCGGGCATGACGGTGCTTCTTGCAGACGATGTTATCACAACAGGCTCGACCCTAAGCTGCTGCGCATCGCTCCTTAAACAAATGGGAGCGGCAAGGGTGATATGCGCCGCTGCGGCAACTGTATAAATATAGTAATAAGGTGGTTTTTTATTTGAAAAGCAATACAAAGGTGGCGGCTATCCATGACCTTTCGGGCGTGGGACGCTGTTCGCTGACGGTGATACTGCCCACTCTTTCGGCTATGGGCATTCAGGTATGTCCCGTTCCCACGGCGATACTTTCCACGCACACGGGCGGCTTCGGCGATGTGGTCATGCGTGACCTTACCGATTATATGTCCCCTGCGCTGGAGCATTACAAGCGGTTCGATATGGATTTTGACTGCATTTACAGCGGATTTCTTGCTTCCACCGACCAGATAGATCACTGCCTGGAGTTTTTCTCGGGGTATCCCAAGGCGCTCAAAGTGGTGGATCCCGTTATGGCAGACCACGGAAAGCCCTACAAGACCTGCACCGCCGAGCTGCGCCGCAGAATGGGCGAGCTTGTGGCTGTGGCGGATATCATCACGCCCAACATGACCGAGGCAGCCATACTTCTGGGCGAGGATCCCAATCTGCTTCCCCGCTCCGCTTCGGAGATGAAAAGCATTCTGGTGAGACTTTCAAAGCTTGGCCCCAAAATAGTCGTCATCACCAGTGCATTTATCTGCGGAGAATGCTGCAACGTGGGCTATGACAGCGAGCATAACAAGTTCTGGAAGGTGCCCTATGTGCAGGTGAACGCAAGCTACCCCGGCACGGGAGATGTGTTTGCTTCCGTCCTTACGGGAGCGGTGCTGAGAGGGGACAGCCTGCCCATTGCCATGAACAGGGCGGCGTCATTCCTGGAGCTTGCAATCAAGACCACATACAGCTACTGCACCGACCCCAGAGAGGGCATCATGCTTGAAAGATGCCTGGGCTTTCTTATTGATAACCCCAATCTCTGCGATTACGAAACACTGTGAGAAAGGATATGCTATGCCTTCTTTGAATATAGTTCTTGTGGAGCCGCAGATACCTCAGAACACGGGAAATATCGCACGCACCTGTGCCGTTACGGGAGCAAGGCTCCATCTTGTCCGTCCTATGGGCTTTCAGATAGACGACAAAAAGCTGAAGCGTGCGGGGCTTGACTACTGGGACAAGCTGGATATAAGCTACTATGATAATATAGACGATTTCTTTGAGAAAAACAGCGGCGGGAATTATTTCTTCTTCACCACCAAGGGCAGGAAGATACATTCCGATGTGGAATATCCCGACAACAGCTTTCTTATTTTAGGACGTGAGGACGCTGGGCTTCCCGAAGAGCTTTTGTATGCCCACCCCGATGAATGTGTAAGAATACCCATGAGAAGCACGCTGAGAAGCCTTAATCTGTCAAACTCCGCTGCCATTGCAGTGTATGAGGTGCTGAGGCAGTGGGGCTATCCCGACCTTGAAACAAAAGGGCAGCTCACAAAATTTTCATGGTAAAATATAATCATAATTATGCCGCAAAAGCGGCGGAATGGAGAAAATCATGGCAAAAATAAAGATCATCACAGACTCGGCAGCCGATATCGCCAAGGCTGACAGCGCAAAGTACGGCATTGACGTTCAGGGCTTCCCTATCACCGTAGGCGACAAGAGCTTCCGTGACGGCGATATTTCCAACGAGGAGTATTACGACCTTATCGACGCTTCCGCTGAGCTTCCCGTTCATTCCCAGCTTACAGCATTTGAGTTTGAGGAGCTTTATGAAAAATATGCGGAAGAGGGTTACGAGGATATCTTCTATGTTTCCATCAACGCTCACGGCTCCGCTACATATCAGAACGCCTGCATGGCAAGGGATAATTTCTTTGAGGCTCACCCCGAAAAGAAGGACTCCCTGAGAATACGTGTGCTTGATTCCACCAGCTACTCGGGCGCATACGGCTATTCCGTTATCCGTGCGGCGCAGATGGCAAAAGAGGGCAGCTCTGCCGATGATATCGAAAAGTATCTTACAGACTGGTTCAAGGTCAATGAAGTTTATCTTGCCACCTATACCCTCAGATTTGTAAAGAAGTCGGGACGTATCAGCGCTGCTGCCGCATTTGCGGGAGAGGTGCTGGGACTCAAGCCCATTATCCTGCTCAAGGGTGCGGGCACAAAGGTAGTGGCAAAGCCCAGAGGAGAGCAGAACGTTGTTCCCAAGCTTGCCGACGTTGCCTGCAGCAGGATAGAAAAGGATTCGCCTTACATCGTTATCGGCGGCAGAGACCTGAGCCGTGTAAAGGAGCTTTCGGAGCTGCTTACAAAGCGCCTGGGATATCCTCCAGTTGATTTTTCGTTCAGAGTAGGCGGAGCAGTCGCTGCAAACAGCGGCCCCGATGTTGTGGCTGTGGCATTTAAGGCTAAGCAGGAGTGAAAAATTTCAAAAAACACTTTACAAATGCAAAAATGTGTGATATAATAATTCCGTTGTGCTGTATGTGCATGACACAGCCCTCCACTAAGCTTACGGGTAAAGCCCGATAGGGAACATACCTGCCGTATGCCCGGTGAGGGGAAATATTTTAAAGAGGTGTATTTATTATGATGCTCAAGGAAGAAAAGAACGCTATTATCGAAGCTAACAAGATGAGCGAGAACGATACCGGTTCTCCCGAGGTTCAGATCGCAATTCTCACTAAGAGAATCAACGACCTTAACGCTCACCTCAAGGCTCACAACAACGACCACCACTCCAGAAGAGGTCTTCTTAAGATGGTAGGTCACAGACGTAATCTGCTTGCTTACCTTCAGAAGAAGGATATCAACAGATATCGTGCGATCGTTGAGAAGCTCGGTCTTCGTAAGTAATTCTTTCTTAAAGGCAGAATGTAAGGGCCTTGCCTTTACTCTGCCTTTAATACTAATTTCAAATCGACCTATAGACAGATACGACAGCTTGCCGTACTTGTCTATAGAACATTTTGAAATCAGTATAACTTGTTTTTCACTCGTTATCTAAGGCGGTCGTTTAGCATTAAATCGGGAGCATGAAGCCCTTTCCTGCTTCGGATTTATTGCTAAAGCCGCCGGAAAATAAAATGTACGGAGGTAAATTAAATGAATCAGATGAAAACATTTGACAACTACAGAGTTTTCAAGACCATGTTCGCAGGCAGAGAGCTCGTTGTTGAAACAGGCAAGACCTGTGAGCTTTCCAACGGTTCCTGCTGGGTAAGATACGGCGAAACTGTAGTTATGGCAAACGTTACCGCAAGCGTTAAGCCCAGAGAGGGCGTTGACTTCTTCCCTCTTTCCGTTGACTATGAGGAAAGACTTTATTCCGTAGGCAGGATCCCCGGTTCCTTCATGAAGAGAGAGGGCAAGCCTTCCGAAAAGGCTATCCTTACTTCCCGTGTTGTTGACCGTCCTATCCGTCCTCTTTTCCCCAAGGACATGAGAAACGACGTTTCCGTTGTTATGACTGTTCTTGCTGTTGACCCCGACAACTCCCCCGAGATCGTGGGCATGATCGCAACATCTATCGCTATTTCAATTTCCGATATTCCCTGGAACGGCCCTATCGGCGGCATCAGCGTTGGTCTGGTTGACGGCGAGATCGTTCTTAACCCCACTCTCGAGCAGAGAGCAAGAAATGACCTTAACCTTACCGTTGCAGGTACCAAGGACAAGGTTGTTATGATCGAAGCAGGCGCTAACGAGGTTGACGATGACACTATGCTCAATGCCATCATCGCAGGCCACACCGAGATCAAGAAGCTGGTCGCTTTCATCAGCGATATCCAGGCTCAGATCGGCAAGAAGAAGTTCGAGTTTGAGTCCATGGAAGTTGACCACGATATGTTCGACGCTATCGAGGAATTTGCTGCTGACAGAGTAAAGGTTGCTCTCGATACCGATGATAAGAACAAGCGTGAGGAAATGCTTAATCCTATCAAGGACGATATCCACGCTAAGTTTGATGAGCTTTATCCCGAAAAGACCGCTATGATCGACGAGTGCATCTACAAGCTCCAGAAGAAGATCGTAAGAAACTGGCTCTATGAGGGCAAGCGTGTTGACGGAAGAGGCATTGACGATATCCGTCCTCTGGCTGCCGAGGTAGGCGTTCTTCCCAGAGTGCACGGTTCGGGTCTGTTCACAAGAGGTCAGACTCAGGTTCTTACAGTTGCAACTCTCGGCCCTGTAAGCGACGCTCAGAAGATCGACGGTCTTGATGAAGAAGATACCAAGAGATATATGCACCACTACAACTTCCCCTCCTACTCCGTAGGTGAGACAAAGCCCTCCAGAGGCCCCGGAAGACGTGAGATCGGTCACGGCGCACTTGCTGAAAGAGCACTTGAGCCTGTTATCCCTCCTGTTGAGGAATTCCCCTATGCACTGAGACTTGTTTCCGAAGTTCTTTCCTCCAACGGTTCCACATCTCAGGGTTCTATCTGCGGCTCCACACTGGCTCTTATGGACGCAGGCGTGCCCATCAAGGCTCCCGTTGCAGGTATCTCCTGCGGACTTATCACCCGTGACGACGGAAGCTTCCAGACTATGGTAGATATCCAGGGTCTTGAGGACTTCTTCGGCGACATGGACTTCAAGGTAGGCGGCACCAAGAAGGGTATCACCGCTATCCAGGTTGATATCAAGGTTGACGGACTTACCTACGATATCATCAAGGAAGCATTTGCAAAGACTCACAAGGCAAGAGATTATATCCTTGATGAGGTTATGCTCAAGGCTATCCCCGAGCCTCGCCCCGAGGTTGGCAAGTATGCTCCCAAGATGCTCCAGACCAAGGTTCCTGTTGACAAGATAAGAGAAGTTATCGGTCAGGGCGGAAAGGTTATCCAGAAGATCTCCGCTGACTGCCAGGTAAAGATCGATATCAATGACGACGGCAACGTATTCATTAGCGGTGTTGATATCAACAACGCACGCAAGGCTCTCCAGATCGTTAACACCATTGCAAACGATCCCGAGATCGGCGCTATCTACCGTGGAAAGGTAGTAAAGCTCATGAACTTCGGCGCATTTGTCGAGATCGCTCCCGGCAAGGACGGCCTTGTTCACATCTCCAAGCTTGACAAGCAGAGAGTTGAAAAGGTCGAGGACATCGTTTCCGTTGGCGACGAGATCGTTGTTAAGGTAATGGAGATCGACAACCAGGGCAGAATAAATCTTTCACGCAAGGACGCTCTTGCTGACCTTGAGGCTAAGAAGAATTCTCAGGCTTGAGTTTAATACGATATTTCAGAGCGCACTCCAAGGCTTTCTTGGGGTGCGCTTTTTTTGTGTGTATGATAAAAATTCGACAATTTCCGATGCTTGACTTGACAATATGAGAGCTGTATATTTGTGCAATCGGACGATTTTTCGTCTGATGATTGACAGCTGCAAAGTTAAATTATATAATTAAAATGAAATGTATATCAAATGTGACAAGTTGACTGTTGATTTAAGAAAGACGGGATAGTATGCAGGAGAAATTTTTTATGAAAAAGGGATTTGTTATCGGCGCTGCGGTATTGCTTTGCTCTGCATTGGGTGCAGGCATTTATCTCAGGACAGCTTTTGAGCCGAAGCCTGCCGAGGGGCTTGATTATGACGACCCGCCCACACGTACAGAGCTGCTGGCTGACCCTGCGCTTCGTGAAAAGTGGCTTGTGGGGCCTGATTCCATATATGACCTGTATTTGGGACAGACGGAGGGCGGCGTCTGCACTCACGACGAAAGCTTCACAGAGCCTGTTATTCCCGAGGGAAAATATTATCCCAATGGCGACAGGAACGCCGATTATTACATGGAGATAAAGAACGGCACATTCTGCCTGAGATGGCAGGACGGCAGTATCGCCTCCGATGACCGTGTATGGGGCGGTGAAAGGGAGTACAGGGTCGTGACCTTTCATTATGCTGATAGTGTCATACTGTGCAGCGAGTGGCATGAATACACCGACGAGGAACGGGAGCAGAACGGAACGCTGGACAAATACAGCGTTATACACGGCGTTTCGGTAACATTCCGTGACGGCAAGGCATATATAATGCCTCCTGCGTTCAGAGCAGGTGAGGGCAATGTTATCCGCACCGACCCGTCAAATCAGCTTTCCATACCCGATGAAACATAATAATAAAGGCTGCATTTAATGTGTGTTTAGTAAAAGAGGCTTGTGCGTGCGCATGAGCCTCTTTTTGTAATGGGCACTCATAATTCAATTACAGCTTAGTTACATATCTGTAAATCTATTGTCAGAAAAATATAAAAATGCTATAATTATTTCAGCGGTTAATAATATCAAAAGGGGCTGACAATATGAAAAAGAGAGTTGCTTCGGCGGCAGCGGCACTTGCCATTCTTTGCGGCTGTGCGCAAAATCAGACGGAAATTCAGACAGAGGTTCAGACGGAAACAACAGCCGTAAGCGTAACAGAACAGGCAGGCAGCGTTAGCGTAACGGAAGAAACAGCCGATACAGCTGCCGTGGAGGATTATATCTATGAAATCATAGATGGGGAAGCGCACATAAACAAGTACACGGGCAAGGAAACGGAGGTGGTTATCCCCGACAGTATGGGCGGCTGTCCCGTCACCTTTGTGAGCAGAAGGGCGTTTTCGGGCTTGAAGCCGATTTCAATTACATTTCCCGAAACAGTGAAGGAGCTTGGCAAGCTTGATATATATTCTCTGGAACGGCTTTATCTGCCGGCGGGGATAAAGGAGCTGACCGCCGAAAATTTCAAGGCCTGTGACAGCCTGCGTGAAATTAGTATAGCCGAGGGCGGAAGATACAAATCGGTTGACGGGGGAGTTTACACCGCTGACGGCAGGGAGCTTGTTTATCTTCCCAGGTTTGCCTGCGAGGGAAAATTCACAGTTCCCGACGGAGTGGTGAAAATAGGCGATTACGCCTGTCAGAACAGCAGAATTTCCGAGCTTGCCTGCCCCGATTCCTTAAGGGAAATAGGCAGATGCGCCTTTGAGTATAACAAGAATATCTGGTGGGTGACGCTTAATGAGGGACTGGAATATATCGGCGAGTATGCCTTCCGCAACTATTCGGACAAGGGCATACATAAGCTCAATCTCCCCGACAGCATTAAGAGCGTGGGAAAAGGCTTTGTGAATAATGATGTTCCCGTAAGCGCCGCATACGATACAGAGGGACTTTCAGCACTTTACGAGCTAAACAGCGTTGAATACAGAAATGAAGTCGATGTACGGCAGGCTGTCCGAATGGGGATAAATAAGCTTAAAAAGCAGTTCAGCGGTTGGGACGCCAATAGCTATCGTGCGGTTTTTTCCGATATTATCGGAGACGCTTATCCCGAGATACTGATTTTTGACGTGAATAACAACATATTTGATATGTATTCTTATGTAAATAAGGATTGGAAAAATAGCCCATTCTACTGGCTTGAAGAAGGTTGGTCATTAAGGGACGATTTTTATGCGGCTACCTGCTACGACAGTGAGAATGACAGCTATTTTGACCTTAAATTAGTATGGGAATGGTCTTATGAAACTAATGTGACGATGTGTGCCTACAGAGTTGATATGGCCGATGATTCTCAGCTTCAATGCAGTAATGCGGGGTACAGCAGTGTGTTTTATCCTGTTGACAGCTTCAGCGGCGGCGCTTTGGTGAATTATCAGGCAGGAGATTGCTTTGAGATAAAATATTACACCCCCGATGAGCTTGAAAACGCTAAGGAAAAAATATGGGAGGACTTCAAGCTATGGGCTGCAAGTGCCATCTTAGATGTGCCAAAAGA
>OQVL01003005.1_pt1 | contig 10342 bp, 19 predicted proteins | sample 1691501 | NCBI WGS metagenome assembly OQVL01 (sample SAMN03418253, study PRJEB22391) | human gut metagenome | biome: human-gut; feature: organic feature; material: feces | host: Homo sapiens | place: Tanzania | collected 2013-01
CTGGAGAGGATACGGCTGAATGGCACGACCTGATCTGTGACGGAATAGGGATTGTTCTGGGCGTACTTATCTGTCTGTTTGTGGATTCTCTATAGGTGATGGGCAGAAAGCTACGCAAAAACACGTTCTATGGGATTTGGGACACTGAGAATGAGTGCCTGGATTCCAACGAGGCTTATTATGATCTGGAGGAGGCTCAGGAGGTATGCGATTCCAGAAACAGGCAGCTCCGGAGTGTGGAGTTTACAGAGGACGGCTACGCTGAGTATGTAGGCGAGCTGCCAGCTGTGTATGAGGTTCGTAAGATTACGGCTGAGGTGGTGACAGACTGACGGTGTGACGTGAAAGGCTGCAACGATGGCAAAGAAAGAGTATCTGAATGAGAAAAAGCTACAGCAGGAGCTGTTCAAACGGACGGAGGGGTATGCCTATTCCGTCCGTGCTCACTATCTGGATGCTTTCAATCAAGTTATTAACTTGGTAAAGGGTACAGAGCTGGAGGCTGGCAAACCGTTCAGCTTCTCAGAGTACGGCTATTCCGAGCAAGTCACACCGATTTTTAGGCAGATGTATTCCGAGGTGTACCAGACAATCCGTGGAGGCGTACAGGCTGAATGGCTCAACAGCAATGAGCACACAGACGATCTGGTGAAAGCCGTATTCGGAGCCAGCTCTATAGAGGATCACCACTTTGCCAGGTATTTCAAGCGGAACCAGGATGCAATGGAGGCTTTCTTTGCACGTAAGAGTGCGGACGGAGGGCTGAACCTGTCACAGAGGGTATGGAAGTATAACGGTGAGTTCAAAGAGGAGCTGGAGAATACGCTGGATCTTGCCATAGGTGAGGGAACACCAGCAATGCAACTGGCTTCAAAGGTCAAGGAGTATCTGAATGATCCTGACAGGTGGTATAGGCGTTTCCGTTACAAGGTCGGAGAAGATGAGGACGGAAAGCCTATCTATGGGCTGAAATGGAAGCGGAGGATCTGGGACAATGAGACAGGCACCTACAAATGGATAGATGCCAAACCCACGAAGTATCACCCAGGCGAGGGCAGACCAGGCGTGTACAGGTCAAGTGCCAGAAATGCTCAGAGGCTTGCCAGGACTGAGACCAATATGGCCTACAGGACGGCTGACTATGAGAGGTGGCAGCAGCTTGATTTCGTGATCGGAATGCGTGTGAAGCTCAGCAATAATCACCCTGTCACGGACATTTGCGATCTGATGGCTGATAAGCTGTTTCCAAAGGATTTCAAGTGGACTGGCTGGCACCCTAACTGTCGCTGCTATATGGAGCCTGTTCTGGCTACAGAGGAGGATATGGACACTATGCTGGACAATATACTGGACGGCAAGGAACCAACGGACAATCTGGAGCTGGATGGCGAGGTAAAGAAGATGCCTGAGGAGTTCGGAGACTGGATCAAAGCGAATGAGGAAAGGATGGAGGCTGCAAGAGAAAGAGGCACCCTGCCCTATTTCGTCAGAGACAATGAGGAACTTGTGGCAGCAGCTCTGGGTGGAGACGTTCAGGGCAAAGAGCCTACAATCCTGGAGAGGGCAGCTGAGCGACACAAAGCCAGAACCCCAGAACAGATTGAGGATATAAAGAAAGCCTGGGAGACCAGGAAAGAAGCCATTTCCCTGGGTGATTCCGTGCTGTCTGATCTGGACGGAATTTCAGACGTGGATACAACGGAGCTACAGAACCAGCTGGACACTGCCCACTATGCCCAGGCACTGGAGGAGGCACGTAGGCTCCAGCAGATTGTGGAACAGCTCAAAAACCTGGAATTTGTGGACGGTGGTTTAGCTCTGGCTAAACAGTACGGCTATGAGGCTATAACAGGCGTAGAGGCTGCCGTAAAAGCGAAGCTGGAGGCTTTATCGTCACTGCCTCTGGAGAAGCAGAAAAGCAAGCTGGAATTTGAGGTGTACAAGTATTTCGGTGGCAATATGAATGGCTGCCAGCAGAAATACAAGACCTGGCAAGTGGCTCAGGATGCCTATGCGAAGCAGCTTAAGATCGTGAACGACAAACTGTGGTGGCAGGACGTGAAAGCAAAGCAGCTGGATTTCCTGAGCTACAGCACGAAGTCGGCACCTTACAAGGATCTTCTGTTGAAGCTGGATCAGGCGATTCAGGCACAGGACGTACAGGCAACCAACCAGGCTCTGGCAAAGCTCGAATACAAGAAGCAGCAGCTGGAGGTAGCAGCTGGAAAGAGAGCTGCCAAGAAAGGGGCTATCAGTGATCCTTATGACTACAGCCTTAAGTTCAAGGACAGTGATTTCTCAAAGGCACGCAAGGACGGAGCTGTTTGGACTACTGACAGGGAGTATTGCGACAGCATCTGCCGTTCTCAGACGGAGACCGTCTGGAGTGCTGCTGACGAAGCAACAAAGAAAGCTGCCACAGCTTATACGGAGGGATCTGGAAAGTTCAACAGACCGTTGCGTGGATATGAGGGAAGCTGGGGCAACTATAAGGGCGTTGGCAACGTTTCTCTGAACTATGAGGGTGCTGAACAGAGCATAGATCTGCTGACAGAACTTATTGGGCAGACCAGCTCACCTCAGGATATGTGGATGAACCGAGGCGTTGAAACGCTCAGTGGAGTGAGCAATTTCCTGGGAGTAAGCGAAAGCCAGCTGAGGACTGCAATAAGCTCAGGCAACGTGAACGGCTTTGTCGGAAAGGAGGTCGTGGATCACGGCTTTGTCTCCTGTGGTACAGCTAAGGGCACAGGCTTCTCAGGAACCACTCTGAACATATACTGCCCAAAGGGAACGAAGATGATCTATGCAGAGCCGTTCAGTATGTTCAACGGTGATAGCTGTTCATCCTGGAACCTCTGGAATGGTACAGAAAAATACTCCTTTGGACACGAGTTTGAAACGATAATCCAAAGGGGTACTAAATTCAGGGTGACAAAGGCATACGTGGAATATGGGCACCTATACCTTGACGTGGAGGTTATTGCCCAGATCTAAGGCTCCAGGCGTTCATATATGTCACGGAACCAGGTTCCATCGTCCATTGAACCGTATTTGTCGGACAGAGCTGGGAACAGCTTATCCAGATAATCATTGAAAGCAGCATCCAGAGCCTTGCCCTTATAAATCTTGCTGTCGAAGTAATCGTGCTCGAATTTCTTTTCATAGAACCAGAACATATACTGATCCCTCTGGGTGTCCTGGTTGTATGGGCAAGTGTCCTCACCTTTGTAGAACTTGCACAGTTTCTTAAGCTCAGCGTTCATATATTTATTGTTAGCGGTTTGATAATGTTGTTATATCCTGGGCACGGATCTATCTTTTCCCAGTCGGAGCCAGGATCAAAACAGAGCGATCTGAGCCGTAGTGTACGTTTCTTTCCGTTCACTATGAAGCGGAATACGTGAAAGCCTCTGTGCGTTCCGATTCTGCCCTTATAGTGTGTCTCTATCTCACCCATTGGAGAAATATAACTCCAGAAAATGAAGTCTATGTAATCTCCAACATTTACGGTCTTTCCGTTACAATCCCTGTAGGTCATAATCTATTTATTGTGATAACCCATTTTTTTATAAAAACAGCGTAATTCCTTTTCGGCATACAACTTGACTTTTTCAATACCCCAAAGCTCGCTTGCATATTTCTCTGCCTGTCGCAGTAATCTGGTGCCATAGCCTTTATTCCTTTGCTCTGGGGCAACCCAAAGCCCATAGATAATAGCCGTGTCGCTTTCGTCCTCCAGTGTTATAGATACTTTCCCAAGCCCGTTTTGATACAGAATATCTATCTGCCTATAATCGTCCCAGGTGCTGTGACAAACGCAAAAGTCGCTTTCCATATCAATCCCTTTCAGAGTTCTGTAGTGCGCTGTAGAACCTACTTACCACATCTGCCATTTCGTCTGTGAGGTAACACGCCACAAATCTAAGTATTTCCTCTGGAATCTCCCAGACCGCCTCAGCTATTGAGCCAGTTATGGCTCCCAGCGTGTCGCTGTCTCCTCCCTGGAGAATTGCACGCCTGATTGCATCCTCGAAGCTGGAAGCCTCACAAATGATCTTGCAAGCAACAGGGACGGTGCCCTGGCAAGTCTCATCAAACACGCCCACAGGATAATCCCTCATAAAGCCTGGATAGATTGCTTCAATGTTACGTCTGAAAGCTGCCAGATCCTTTGTGTGCCTCAGGAACCAGATTGCATAAGCAACTGCCTGTGCTCCCTTAATTCCCTCAGGGTGGTTGTGGCTGATTATTGCAGTCTCCCTGGCTTGCTCCAGAACAGCATCCTGCTCCTGACACCACCAGCCGACTGGACTAACCCTCATAGCAGCTCCATTGCCAAAGCTATTGTAAGGTTCTGGATACTTGGATCCCAGCCAGGCAGCGAAAGATCCTCCGTATCCTCCCATAGGGTGAGGGTATCTGTGGCACCAGTCACGAATACTCTGTGCATAGCTCCTGCCAGACAGCAGAGCATCAGCAACAGCAACGGTGCATATCGTATCGTCAGTGAAGCTGCTATCTTTCGTAAACAGCTCAAAATCTCTGTCCGTGGTGTTATTGTTGAACTCGAAGCGTGAGCCGATAATATCCCCAATAATTGCTCCTATCATAATTCATCCTCCTTTGGTTTGTAGTTTACATTGTGCCCATAGTCATACTCTGAGTTATCCAGATCAAAAATGTTACACTTGATCTGGGGGTGCCAACTTGAAAACTGAAACGGATGGGGCTTTACCTGTACTGGCTTTTGAAACTTGAACCCAGAAAGGCTCAGCACAAAGCATAGCCAGCATATAGACACCCTCCAGAATAAGCCGTGACGTAATACCTCTATTGTGGGTAGAACGTAGAAAGGCAGCTTAATGATCTCAGGAGGAACATCACGGAATGGGTTTGTGAAATGAAAATCAAAACGTGTTTCCATACTCAGTCCTCCTCAAATTCCAGAAGTACCTGGGTTACGTCCTCGAAGTCAAGTCCCATATCAATAACCACCCTCTGGCTGGTTACGTCTTTGAGGCTGGCAAGCTCTGTCAGCTCTCCGTTCTCGTTACAGGCTTCCCAGTCCTTGACAAAGTACACCTCGCACGAATCCTTGTAGCCCTTTAGGGCTTTCTTAAGCTCTCCTACAGTCATTTTTATTCTTCCTTTTTTGAATCTTCGTCAATCAACAACTTGATTTCTCTAAGAGTGTATCCGTGATAATCCGCACAGATTACATCTGGCAAATGAGCCTCCCAGCATACCCTATGCTCTGGCTCGTAATATCCGACAGAGTGGATGATATAACCTCTGTATTCATAACAGCCTTTGCGGATACGCTTAGCCTTGCATTTCATTTCTTGCCCTCCTTGTATGCTGGGTGAGCTGAGGCTGGAATCTTCTCTGATCCAATAAAGGACAGAGCATCTTTTCTCCAGATCTGCTCAGCGTGTTCAAGCTCCTCCACCAGGTGTGGGTAGCTTTGCTTAGCCATTTCAATAGCAAGCCCAACAGCTTGCACCATCTTCTCTCCTGTTATCATAGGGACAATGAAATACGGATTGTAGTTTGCAGCCATAGTCGTTACCTCCTCTGTGTTTTTCTGGTTAATACTCCCTTTCTGATAGTGGCTCCAGGTGCCTGGTACTCCTCACTTTTCTGGAGGTTTCTTTGCACCGTTATAGCCTTTACTCCGATCACGCTCTCAGGTATTTCCTGAAAGATAGCTGAGACACTGCCGTAGTAGTGGTTCTTTTTACCCAGAAACGGTTTTTTCAGCTCAACGTGGATAATCTTACTTTCTCTGTTCATAGGCTCAAAATAGGCTTGGTTCTGTGGGTTTCTCAAAGTCTGGGCTGAGAATCTGTGCCGTCATAGCCCTCACTTTTTTCTCCTGGTTCTTGCTTCGAGCCAGGAGATCCTTATCGTGGAACCCCTGCCTCTTTTTCGCAAAATACTCCTGCTGGAGTTTGTCTTGCCGATCTACCTCTCTGGCGTATTCCTGAATTGTCATTGCTTTTCCTCCTTTTTTCTCTGGTTATATCCTTTTCTGTATCCCTCACGGAATTTTCTGCTACACAGCTGGGCAATCTTCACAGCTAAGCTGTCAGGATCTCCAACGTGCCTACAGTTATAGAACAGCGGACACTCTGTGCCACACGTGCTCTTTCCGTCTGACCGTGCTGCTTTCTGTTCAAGTGTTGTCATATTCTTTTAATGTTATTGAAACAGTCCTGGAATGCCAGGGCAAGATCGTGTTTGAGTTTCCTGCTATTCTGAATTGGTGAGGGCTTAAGCTCCAGTATAGTCCCACATTCACCCTCAGCCACAATCTTGACGGTCTTGGCACGTTTCAGGAACTCCACGAGCTGTCTTTCTGTACGTGTAATCATAGCCCTAAGATTAAAACAGGTTTTCATCACAGAGCATAACCGTTCCCACTATCCTGTCCGTCTCACGGATTTTGTGGAACCTGTAGGCGACCTTTGAAGCTCTGGCATTGTATTTCGGCTCCTTTTTGAACTTACCCTCCTCATCCAGGATCAGTATCTTCTTGCTCATACCCTCCAGGTAGATAACTTCTACCGTTTGGCAATCAAGCAGCTTGTAAAGTTCTGCCAGGGTGAACTTCTTTCCGTCCTGAGGCTTGACGTAGAAAACCTTTCCGTCTGGATATATGATCGTGCCTCTGCTGTTGTCGAATTGCAGAGGCACGATCTCTACCTCGTAACCTTTATCCTCCAGAGCTTTGGCATCTGGTTTCAGGTGAGCTGGTGTCAGTCCATAGATCGGACGAAGCGGTTTGCTGTGCCCTGGACGATAAACACAAACAGCAACTCCAGGAACGTGGTTGCCTTTCACGGTGTCTATTACCTCGTCACCGTCTTTTATTACCGTGACGAATACCCCAGGCTCTGGGGTTTCGGCTATCATTGTAAGATTGTGTTTCATTTGACGTTGCATTTAATGTTTGACTTAGTATTTGTCCACGTAGGCTCCCCTGTCACAGATACCGATGCTGTAGCCGTGAGCTAACAGGCTGTTCACAAGCCCTGGGCAGGCAGCTTTCAGGAGAATTGGATACACGTTGCTGTAGTTGCCATTGATAGGAACGTTGAAGCTGACTGTTGTCTGGCTCTGGTAGTTTGCTATGATCTCCACAGCCTGGTTGAAGTTCTGATCTCCTATTTCCATAATTAAACCTCCTCTACTATTGTTTTGCCCACTGCTCAAATACCTGGTAATAGCCTGTCCTGATAAACAGCATATCTCCTGTTCCGTCTCCCCACCAGTCATTACAGTGTGAAACGAATCTTCCGATCTGGTTGTGGTGAGCTGGGCAGAGCTTGCGATAAATAGCTTTGAACATTGCCGAAACAGCACGCCCTGAGAAGTGTCCAGCTTCCTTTGCATCGTTGGTGCAATAGCCGAACATCATCACTGTTTCAAATTCTCCGTTTTCGTTAAGAAAGGCATAATCAGCATCACCCCAGGCTCCGTGCCTAATAGTGTCCTTAAGAAGTTGCTGCTGATCTGGAGTGAGAACTGATACGATCTCCTCTACCTGTTGGATTGTTACATTCTGTGTCATAATAACTCTGTTTTTGAACGTTGCACTTTGTTCTGTGTTCCCTAAACACAGCGCAAAGTTAGTGCTTTATTTTTAATATGCAATACTTTTTATCAATTATTTTCAAAATATAGCACTTTCGTAGGCAAATCCAGCTCCAGGCAGATTTATTAACCTGGTTAAATTATTTGTGTTTGATAGACACACATTGAAAAATAAATCATATATTTGCAGTTGTTATAAACCAAAACAATTCATTTTATGAACAAAGCACTTTTCGATAAGGTCAAGACCCTTTGCAAAGATTATGGCTTGTCTGAGAAGTATCTGAGTGCGATAACCGAGGCTATAGGTGGCAGCATTGCAGACGATTCGACAGACACCGAGGAGATCGAGAAAGTTGCAAATCAGGTGGCTAAGATTGCCGAACACAGCCAGGCAGAAGCAACCAGATGGGCAGCTAAAAAGGACACCAAGAAAAAGGTGAAGAAAGAAGATCTGGAAAATGAGGACGATGAGGACGATGAGGACGATGAGGACGAAACAAAGTCCAAGAAATCCAAGAAGTCCAAAAAGGAGGATCCTATGGAAGCACGTATCAAAGCCCTGGAGGAAAAGCTGGCAGCAGCTGAGGCTGAAAAGTCCAAGCATACCAGACAGGCAGAGATCGAAGCAGCTCTGGAGAAGCACAAGATCCCACAGTATCTCCGCAAGCGTTTCGCAAAGTCCATTGAGGACGATGAGGATGTGGAGGAAGTGGTTTCCGCTTACAAGCAGGAGCTTATCACCAATGGATTGGACAAAGACGATCTGGAGGGTGCTAAGGGGGCAAGTGACAAGGACACTGATAGTGCTGCCGAGGACTTGCTAAAATCAATTTCAACCGAAAAAAAGTAAACAATTATGAAACGTAGTGTTCGTTCATTCTCAGGCTCACGTCCTGTGTTTACTGGTGCCGTTTCAATCGTTCCTGGTGGCTACAACCTGGATAAGACAAATCAGAGCTTTGCTGCTGATGCTGTCATTCCTGAGGGTTCGCTTGCCATTGTGGACGAAACAAACCGCACCGTACAGATCATCAAGACCGCAAAGGTTGTGGCTATTGATGCGGACGATGCAAAGAAAGTCTCACTCAAGGTTAGTGAGTTCTATGAGCCTCTTTTCGTGGCAGGAGAGCCTGTCTATAAGGCTGGTTTTTCTGCTAACACTGTTGGCTGGAGTGATGTTCCGACTATCTCCAGCGTAAAGCGTACCGACAATTCCTTTGATATTGTCCTTTCAAAGGCAATCACTGGGCTTGCTGTTGGTGACGTTCTGGAGATCGTCAAGAAAGTAACTGTTACCGCTTCGGAAACAACTACTGACTATGCAGCCGAAATCGGCACAGCAACACGTCTCACCGTCTCTGACGTGGAGGTTCGTGACTTTGAAACTCCTATTGACGTGACCGCTGACACGCTCCAGTACGCTCTGTACAAGAACCGTGTGGCTCCTATTCCTGCTTCACAGATCAGTGGTGAGTACCTTGCTGGTAACTGCCATATCCGTCTGACTGAGGCTCAGTGCTAATCAAAAAGGAGGATAAATTATGAAATCAATTTACGCAACTCTTACAGGTCTCCACAGGGAGGGCAAGCCGCTTGACTTTCTGGCAATGTGGAAAAAGACCTTTGACAAAGCCTCAGAACGTGAGGTTAAGCTGTTCCAGGAGATGTATTGCGACAGGCTCTGTGACTTCAACACCCCTCAAATGTCACTCACTGCTGAGGGTATCCAGGGCAAGTACCGTCTCCGCTTTATGGCAACCATTATCGGTGACGAATCTCCTACCCCTAACAGGAGATCTGACGGCTTCGATATATGGACTGGTGAGATCCCTCGTGTAGGACACAAGTTCCCTATGAAAGCCTCTGAGTATCGCAAGCTCCTGGAGACTTACAAAAACCCTTTCCTTAAGGAACGGGATAAGGTGAAAGCCATTGAAAAGACACTCAGGAATGCAATGCAGGATGCCTATCTCGGCTGCAAGGACGTGATGGACTACATTCTCCTCCGTGCCCTTTCAAACTGGGGTATCTGCCAGTTCACTCCGTCTATAAACAACCCTGGTGGACGTGCCTATGAGGTGGACTACAATATGGGTGAGGACAACAAGCTCGTTTCGGTGTACAACTGGAACGAGACCAACACCGCTGCTGGCAAAGTCTCTCCTATTGAGCAGCTTGCCGAAATCTGCTCTGAGCTTCGCAACCGTGGCTTTGAGCCTGGTGAGATCCTTATGGCTCAGGACGTGTATTTCTGGCTTAAGAGGGATGCTCTCACTCGCCTCCTTGCTCACGGCACCGACAAAAAGGATATGGCTGTGACGGAAACAGAGTTCAAGAACCTCCTTTCCGAGAACCAGATCCCTGCTATCACCGTGGTAACACGCAAGATGGCTCAGGACGTGGACGGAAACCGTACCGCTGTTGAGCCGTGGCAGCACGACTACATCTGTATCAAGCCAGCTGGCAAGATCGGTGAAATCCAGCCAGCCATTGAGGACAATGAGCTGATGGAGGAGGAGAACGTAGAGTATATGAACGCTGGTGACGGTATCCGTATTGCCAAGTGGCGTACTGGTGATTCAACCTCTCAGGTTGCAGCCGAATACACCCAGGGTTCAGCTCGTATGATTCCTATCATCACCGAGATCGACCAGATCATCTGTTTCCAGGTACGTGGAATTACCGAGGTTGCTACCTCTGACGGTTCCAGCTGGAGGACAAAGGCTGCTTACGAGGCTGC
>OQVL01003008.1_pt1 | contig 10341 bp, 7 predicted proteins | sample 1691501 | NCBI WGS metagenome assembly OQVL01 (sample SAMN03418253, study PRJEB22391) | human gut metagenome | biome: human-gut; feature: organic feature; material: feces | host: Homo sapiens | place: Tanzania | collected 2013-01
ACAACCGCCTGTCATTCAAGATAAATTTGAAGCCTTTCACGCTAAAGGAATGTGAACAGTACGCATCGGCACGCGCACTTGCTATGACAAGGCAACAGATTCTTGAGACTTATATGATTCTCGGAGGCGTTCCCTATTATTGGAGTTTTCTGCAAAAGGGGAAAAGTGTAGCAAAGAATATCGATGATATGTTTTTTGCCGAGAATGCCGCACTCGAAGGAGAATTTTCCGAACTCTACGCGGCTCTTTTCAAGAATCCGGATCCATATATTGCAGTGGTGGAGGAACTGTCACGCAATGGAATCGGAGAATCACGCGAAGACATAGTCAAAGGAATAAAAGCCAAGGACGGTGGAAAAATCACGACAATTCTCGAAGACCTCGAAAACTGTGGATTCATAAGGAAATACAACCGCATAGGAACCCGTAGTAAATATGCCCTCTACCAGCTTACTGACAATTACACGATCTTTTACTACAAGTTCCTTTCCGACAAAAAAAACAACGACCCTTCATTCTGGGAACTCGTCCAGGGCAACCCTGCCTACAACGCATGGGCCGGAGTCTCGTTCGAGAGGGTATGTCTCCAGCACGTTCCGCAGATAAGGGAGGCACTCAGTATAAATGGCGTAATCACAAGTGTATGTTCCTGGAAAACAACGACATCGACAGACGAGCGCAGTAAAGACGCGCGTGGGGCTCAGGTTGACCTCCTGCTAGACCGCAACGACCGCATAATCAACCTTTGCGAGATGAAGTTCGCCTCCGGAAAATACACCATAACAAAATCTTACGACGAGGTTCTCCGCAACAAAAGAACCCGTTTCATTGAAGAGACACGGACAAGAAAGGCCGTCCACATAACCATGGTAACGACCTACGGCCTCACCCACAACGCCTACTGCAACAACATCCAGTCCGAAGTCACCGCCGACGACCTGTTCAGGTAGGGAGGATATGGGCGGTGACAAGAGACTGTCAAAAACAAAATCCCTCGCGCAAGCACAAGAAAGTCATGATACAGCGAGGGTTTTTGTTCGTCTAATCAACAATACAACTATTTTTCGTAGTCATACAGATTCTGGATTTCAGTGGCGGAAAGGACACGGGTATAGACACGAAGGTTATCAATGGTCATCGGAATCGGGCTGAAATACTGCTTCGGTAAGTTGTTGGAGAAAGCACCGCCAAAAACAAACTTGGTTCCACCATCAATAGTCCTATTATCCTGTACTTGAAGGCTCACCAGATCCACAAACTCTCCGTCAATATATAGTTTTGCCGTAACATCCGCCCCCTTATATGGCTGCGTTGATGTCAGCGTTATCATATGCCAGCCACTCAGTGTTTCATGGGTGAATGGAGGAGTCAATTCGTATAGTTTGCCGTCCTTGTACAACAGATTATACCCGTCCTGCATATACGATAGTTTGCCGTCGCGCATTATCATGGCATTGCTGACGCCATATTGTGTAGCCGACTGCACAACATGAAAAACCATCCCGTCCGTGACGAGATCCTGTACCCAAAACGAAACGGAAAAGTCCAGGATGTCAATCATTGCATCGGGAATATTCAGATAGCTGTTCGCAGAACCAGCAAACCTCAAAGCCTTCGAGCCTGAAACTCCTTCAACATAACTTGTGCCTATTGCCTGACCTGATGGCGCTTCGCCATATGAGTTTTTGGCATCACCGTCAAACTTATATCTGGCATAGAGACCGTTCGTCGGTTCTTGGGGTGTCGGAGGCACCGGGGGATTCTGTGAATCGTCCTTGTCTGTTTTGAAACTATATACAGCGCTGCTATAGGCAGTACCGACATCATTTGTCGCATATGCACATATATAGTATGTAGTATTGCTTTTCAAATCAGTCAAGGTCGAAGAATAATCCGTCGGTTCATTAACCGGCCCGTTATGAACGGAGAAACTGTCCTTGTCTATGGAAGGCTTGCTGTTTGTAGAACTCCATACATGACCATAGGCGGATACCGTCGTATTGCCGGTCGATGTCAACGAAGCATAAAACTTATATGAGTTTAGGTCATAATTACCGGTCATCGTTACCACCGGCAAACCCGGGGCAGCTTTCGTCGTTATAGTAAGAGATTTTTCGCTATATGCTATACCGGCCGCGTTAGCCGCGTATGCTCTGAAATAATAACGAGTGTTACTTTTAAGTTCTGTCACGGAACACCCGAATGCCTTGGTTTCCGTTGCACTGCCCAAAGACTTATGTGCATCTGAAATTGTCGGTGCTTCGTCTTCGCTCCAGCAAAAGCCGTAATCGGTCACTTTATTAGTTCCGATTGAAGCAAGTGTTCCCTCCAACTTCACGGACGAGAAAGTCACATCGGTAAAGCGTTCAGCAGTAACCATAGGTAATTGTGGCGTTGCCTTGGTCGTTACGGCAAGAGAATTTACGCTGTAGGCGACACCCACCCCATTAACCGCGTATGCCCTAAAATAGTAGCGGGTATTACTTTCAAGTCCTGTGGCAACACACTCGAATGCCTTTATCTCCTTAGCGTCTCCGAGAGTCGTATGTTCATCAGACACTGTCGGATTTTCATTTTTGCTCCAACAAAATCCGTAGGCCGTCACCGCATCACTTCCCGTTGATGCCAAGGTCCCCTCAAGCCTGACAGAAGAGGTGGTTACATCAGAGAATCGCTCAGCCGTTACTACGGGTTTCTCATTGACAGCCACTTCCATCATTACCGGAATCACAAATTGAGAACCCTCCACATCAAATCTCACAGTCGCTTCATACTTCCCGGAGGCAAGTTCATTGCGTGAAACAACGGCTGTGATGTAATCAACATTGCTCACAACACCGGAGGACTTGCTCAGGGTAAGCCATTTATTCGATGATGAGACTTCGTATGAAACCGACTGACCGCCCGTCTTTTTCAGGCTTATCTTCAACGATGTCTGAGTCTTGCCAAAATCGAGAATTGACGGTTCGATTGACAGCGTGGATTTCAGAGGTGACATGGAGACATGGACGCTCGCTGTAGCCCCGGCTTTGACCGTCGCCTTCCTATTTGCGCCATCATACCCCGCCCTCGTGAAAGTCAATGTGTATTCCGCTGGTTCAAGGTTCTCAAACTGAAAGGTTCCCTCCTTGTCGGTAACCTGCGAATAGCCGGAAGGAGAAAGGGAAACCGTGACACCGGCCAAAGGGTCATTGGTCTTTTCATCTATTGCGGCACCCGAAATACTGCCATACATATCAACAACCGGTGAACTGCAGGCAGTAATCAGAGCCATAAACGCAGTACACAGCATTTGAATCTTATTATTCATTTTTGAATGCGTATCTATCCCGACAGACGGGAAATAAGTCAATTTATCTGTATTATCAAAAAGTCAAGTTCGCCGCTAACAGCACGGAGCCATTTGGCGATGCGACGGGAGCGAATGCATACCGAGCCTTTTCGCGTCCGTTCACAACTATCCGCGCGGCTCCTGGAGCGACCACCGCGTCAATCAAGTTATAGAGATACAGCGCGGCGGCCGCGCCGATGCAGATGTTCCGTCCGAGAGCATAGTTGGAAATGTCGGCGGAAAACTGGCGAAGTTGGTTTAGGTCATGCGTCTGCTGCGTCTTTATGATGCGGTCCTGCCTCATACACTCACAGAATGTAATTCCCCCGGCAAGCAAGACAGTTCCACCGAGAAAGAGGCTGCCCTTCAATGCATCCCCCTTGTAGAATTGGCCCCATCCGGGCACGAGCGCTGAGCGCCATAAGCCTCTGGCCCCGTACCGTGTCGTAACACTCACATTGTCCACCAATGGCATATTTGCCTCCGATACGGCATATAGGGTGTAGCAGTTGTACCGAAGGCCAATGCCATCGATGGCAACCTGTTCCCACCAGCCGTCAATCATACGGCAACTGAACGCCTTGACTGATGTCTCCGTTCTGAAAGTAAGCCGGTTTTCAATACGATCATAGTTGCCGGAGTCTGACGACACACGCTCATAGTTTCTGTCGATTACCCCGTCAAGTCTATTTGATGATTCCAGATAGCCGGCAAGCGTGCGCAACCTGTCTGTCTCCAGCAGATCCAGCGATGTGCCGGAATTTTCAACGACTTTCAGTCCTGTTGCGCCGATTTTCGCGCCAACGGATTTGTCCTTGACCCATTGAGGTTTGAGACGGGACGAAGAGTGTATCCTTTTCTGCGCCACTGCATTGCCGCTGAACAGGGCAAGCAGAAGCACAGAAAACAAAACTGCCTTTTTCATTCTACTCGGCCTCCGGAGCGACAAATTTCTTCACCCACTCGTCGACCGCGCTGCCGAAAACCTGCTCCGTTGCCGTTTCTTTGAGAGCGGCAGCCATAGCGTTCTTCCTCGCGGTCACAGCCTTCGCCTCATCTACAAGATAGTAGGCCTCAATTTCATATTTGCCAGCATTAGGTTCACCGTTAGGAATGACACGAACAACAGCGACACTTTCCTTCATCACCGGCATGATGTATTCCTGAACTTTCTGGGTGTATGCGCCCATAAGCTTTTTGCCCATTTCGCCGAAATTGCTGAACTGAGCACTCATACCTCCGCTGACAACACTCCCGGCAGTCGTCGCATAAACCGTGGCGGCACTATTGAGAGCATCGAAACGCGCAGTTGTCTTGTCCGGGCCAATTCCGTTTCCGTAAAGAGGCACGATATTGTCAGGATTCTCCTGGATTTTCTTGTTGTGAGCCTCAAGAAGGTCACGCATAGTGAATGTTGACATAGCACCAGTTGTAGAGAAGCCGCGCTCCTTCCATTCCTGAACCTTTTCGTCAAGACCGGATGTCACCGCCTTTTCAGACAAACCGGAAGCTGATTTTTTTGATGTGCCACATGACACGACAGAAATCACGGCGCAAACAGAGGCCGCAATGAAAAGTAATTTTTTCATAAGAAAAAATGTTTAAACCGCCCGACTCCAAAGCGAAAAAATAAAAAGAAAGTGTGGAGTCTTCGGTTTTGTCCCTTCGGAGGCTCTGGTAAACCTTTGCACGAACAAAACGACGCAATACCCCACACCCGTATATGCGATTACCAATTGTGATAATTCACAGTGATACATGGTGATGAGCGTACTGTCTTTTCTCCTCGTGCAATTGAAAATTTACCAGATTTCCGAAAGAGGATAAAAGCCAAACACTTTCATCAATATGTTCGTCACCTTTCGATGACATGGCAAAGATAGAAAATGTTTTTCGGTTTATGGGATATTGCGCCGCAAATTTCGGTTATTTCGATGATATTGTATGAGATAATTGTTGTTTCTCAGCGGTATGAGCCTCCATTGCACAGCCATTCCGCCGCAGGGATAACCTCAACGGTTTCATCCCCATTCGAATCTGCCGATTATTTTTCATATTAGTGCATAAAATTAAATATTTTCAATTGAAAAAGTGCACAAAATATCAAGTTTTAGAGTAAAATAATGCACAAATTGAGATTCAACTGTTTTTCGTTACAGATTCACTATATTTGCCGTAAATTCTATGGAAGATGAAAGTTTACGGCAAAATTTTTATGGTTGCGGCGGCTGCGTCCGTTGCTGCCGCCTGCGGAAACATGGGGCTGACGCGCGAAGAGCTGCGCACGATTGACTCGGCCGATTCAAATGGGATCATGCGCGTGCTCACAATCAATGACCGCACAGACTCACTGATGCTCAGAAGTTTATCCACTGATTTCGCGGAGGAGGATTTGACTGCAATGTTCGCGGACAGTCTCGCCCCTTGCGCAAGGCTCGCTTCGCAGATGGTCGCGACGGTGACAAGTCCGGAGCAGGATGGCGTGGGGATAGCGGGACCGCAGGTGGGCCTGAGTCGCAGAATCGTCGCTGTGCAGCGCTTTGACAAGGAGGGCAGCCCGTTTGAAGTCTATCCGAACATCCGCATCGTCGAAGCACGGAGCAGGCGCCGCACCGGAGCCGAGGGCTGCCTTTCCGTTCCAGGCCGCCGAGGCATCGTCGAGAGGTGGGACAGCGTGGTCATCATCTATGCCAAGGCTGTCGAGACACTCCGCGATGAGGCCGGCAATGAGTCGGTAATGGCCGATGCAGCGGGAGACATCGCTGCTTCCCCTGACTGGGAATACGTCACCGAAACCGTCGGAGGCTTCACCGCCGTCATCTTCCAGCACGAATGCGACCACCTCGACGGAATCCTCTACACCGACCGCGAGACCCCGGAAGTTCAGATGTAACGACTCCTGTAGTCGCAGCACAAAGAAGAAGACTAATTTCCGGAAGATGTCGGGGCTGCCTTCCGAAAGATGAGCAGGACGACGAGCATGGTGAGGATCTCGGAGGTGGGAACGGCGAGCCAGGCGCCATTGATGCCGAGAAGGGGCGGAAGGGCAACGAAGACGCCGCCCATAAAAACAAAGCTGCGAAGGATGGTGATGAGGGTGGCGGACTTGGCGCGTTCGATACTCTGGAAATAGCTCATCGCCATGACGTTGACGGCGAACGGGATGAAACCGGCGGAGAAGAGGCGCAAACCGCTGACAGCGAGAGGATAGGCCGGGTCGGAGGACTTGAGGAACATCTTGACAACCCATTCGGCGCCGAGGAGCGAGACGAGAACTATGACCACACCATAGACGAGCGCCGTCTTCATTGAGATGTTGAGCGCGAGGCGGGTCTTGTCCGTGCGCTGTAAGCCGTAGTTGTAACTGATGATAGGCTGAGCGGCCTGCCCCATGGAGTTGTTAATCATGAACACGACCGGGAAGAGGTAGCACACCACGCTGAAGGCCGCAACGCCGGAGTCGCCACAGAGACGGATGAAGACAAAATTGCCGCAGAGCATGAGGAAGGCTACGGAAAGTTCGGAAAGCAGCGAAGAAACGCCCAACTTGCACATATAGCCTATATTGCGAAACGTCAGCCCGAGTCCTGTTCTCGTGAGCTTGAACCTCACGAAATGGAGTTTATGCTGCGGAGTCGCGAGGTAGAGGACGAGCATGATCATGCCGATCGCAGTGCCTATGCCGGTCGCGATTGCAGCACCGAAAATGCCCATCTTCATCGGGAAAATGAACAGCCAGTCTAGAAATACGTTGATGCCTGACGCGACCACGCTGGCCGCCATCGCGAACTTCGGAGACCCGTCAAGTCTTACGAAGAACTCCGAGGCTATCAGCAGTCCGTTGAACACGAGGAAGGGTGCATAGCCGAACAGATAGTCCTTGGCAAGGGCCATCAGCGTGTCGGAGCAGCCGAAAATGCGCAAGGTATGCTCCAGGAAAATGAGCGCGAGGGCAGTGATGAGAAGTTGGGCCGCTGCGGTTGCAGCAAGGGACTGCGTCGTAACAATTCGCGCTGTCTTTTCCTTGCCGTTTGCCAGATGAATCGAGGCCACGACCGAGCCGCCGAAGCCGAACATCAGCGCGAGACCTGAAGATATCAGAAAGAGCGGAGCAGCGATGTTGATTGCGGCGAGGGCGTCACTTCCCACGCCCTGACCGACGAAGATTCCGTCCGCGATGGTGTAGGACACGGCAGCAAGCATTCCCAATAATGTGGGATAGAGCACTTTCCGATAGAGAGCCGGAATGTTCTCAGAACTGAAATCTATGCTGCCCCTCATCTTTTCCATAACAATAAATCTTTGACTTACAATAATTTAATACACTATCATCCGTAAAAGGTGGGCAAAGGTAGCCCAAAACATCGATATAGCAAAATTTTTCGATTTCATCTATTCATAAACATATTTTTCGACATAAAAAAAACTCAAGCTACATATGGGGCGCGCAGGCTTGGGAAATATGGGTCACAAATTATATATATTCAAAATTACAAAACAAATCCACGGCAAAAACGCCATCTCGCAGCCACCAGACGCCATTGTTAATAACTTTGTGAATAATTAGAGCATATATTTCTTGACTATTTCAATGACAAGCTATAATTTTGTTATCCCTCAAAGGAAGGAAAGTAGGACAAACGCGGGCAAGACGATGATTATCAGCAATTTGATACTCATCGTCGGTGCATCCGACACCTAAAATAAACAACAACACATTATGGGCAGTTCAGAAATTTTCATCATTAAGCGCGACGGCAAGCATGTGCCTTTTTCGGTCGATAAGATTAAGAACGCAATCCGGAAAGCATTTCTTGCAGTCGGGGCATTCGCGACAGACGACGACCTCACGACAATACTCTCCCATGTGAGGCTCACGAACGGAATGACCGTGGAGGAAATACAGAACCAGGTGGAGATCGGGCTAATGGCCGAAAAGTATTTCAAGGTGGCGAAGGAGTTCATGCTCTACCGCCAGAGGCATGCCGAGGATAGAGACACACGCGACAAACTGAACTTCCTCATCGACTACTGCAACTCAACGAACCCGGCAACCGGAAGCAAGTTCGACGCGAACGCCAACGTAGAGAATAAGAATATCGCCACCCTGATGGGCGAACTCCCGAAGAAGGGATTCATCAGGATGAACCGCAGGATTCTCTGCGACCGTCTCAAGGAAATGTACGGCAAGGAGTTCGCGGACAAGTATATAAAGCTGCTCAAAAGCCATTTCATCTACAAAAATGACGAGACGTCCCTCGCAAACTACTGCGCCAGCATCACAATGTATCCTTGGCTGCTCGGAGGCACGCTCTCGATCGGTGGAAACTCCACGAAGCCGACCAACCTCAAGTCGTTCTGCGGCGGATTCGTAAACCTTGTATTCATCGTCTCCAGCATGCTCAGCGGTGCATGCGCAACTCCGGAGTTCCTGATGTACATGAACTATTTCATCGGCAAGGAATATGGGCTCGATTACTACAAGAGAGCTGATGATGTGGCGGATCTCTCGCTCAAGAAGAGGACTATTGACAAGGTCATCACCGACTGCTTCGAGCAGATTGTCTATTCCATCAACCAGCCGACGGGAGCGCGTAACTTCCAGGCAGTATTCTGGAACATAGCCTATTACGACCGCTACTACTTCGAGAGCATGTTCGGCGAATTCTACTTCCCTGACGGAAGCAAACCTGACTGGGAAGGGTTGAGCTGGCTTCAGAAGAGGTTTATGAAGTGGTTCAACGCCGAGAGGCTCAAGACTCCGCTCACTTTCCCTGTGGAGACAATGTCACTTCTGACGAAAGACGGTGATGTGCGTGACAAGGAGTGGGGCGATTTTACGGCCGAAATGTATGCCGAAGGGCATTCTTTCTTTACATATATGAGTGATAACGCGGACTCGCTGGCAAGCTGCTGCCGTCTGCGCAACGAGATTCAGGACAACGGGTTCAGCTACACGCTCGGTGCGGGCGGAGTTTCAACAGGCTCGAAGTCCGTGCTCACCATCAACCTCAACCGTTGTATCCAGTACGCCGTAAAGAACGGCATGGACTACATCGCATTCCTTGAGGACGTCACCGACACAGTGCACAAGGTTCAGCTCGGCTACAACGAGAACCTTAAAATGCTCCAGAGCAAGGGCATGCTGCCGCTGTTCGACGCCGGCTACATCAACATCGCCCGCCAGTACCTCACGGTCGGCATCAACGGCATGGTGGAAGCGGCCGAATTCCTCGGGATTCCGATTACCGACAATCCTCAATATACCGAGTTCGTGCAGAAGGTTCTCGGCGTGATGGAAAGGTATAATAAGAAATACCGCACGAAGGAAACTCTCTTCAATTGTGAGATGATTCCTGCAGAAAATGTGGGCGTGAAGCACGCCAAGTGGGACAGGGAAGACGGGTATATGGTCCCGCGTGACTGCTACAACAGCTACTTCTACATCGTGGAGGACGACTCTCTCAACATCATCGATAAGTTCCGTCTCCACGGGCGCAAGTACATCGAGCATCTCACGGGAGGTTCGGCGCTGCACATGAATCTGGACGAGCATCTGAGCAAGGAGCAGTACAGGCAGCTGCTCAAGGTGGCCGCACACGAGGGCTGCAACTACTTCACCTTCAACATCCCGAACACAATCTGCAACGACTGCGGACACATCGACAAACGCTATCTGCACGAGTGCCCGAAGTGCCACAGCAAGAATGTGGATTACCTCACCCGAATCATCGGATACATGAAGAGGGTCAGCAACTTCTCTGCAGCACGGCAGGCTGAGGCATCCAGGCGTTACTATGCCCATGATCATGGGGAAATAGAAGAGACGGAAGTTGCAAAGTAGCAAAATGCTGAAGTTTTATAACTATGACATTGTATGTCAGGAGATTCCTGACGAGGTAACGCTTGCCATAAACATCACCGGGTGTCCGAACCGTTGCGAGGGCTGTCACAGCCAGTGGCTCTGGGAAGACACCGGAGAGGTTCTCTGCGGGGTGCTGCCGGACGGG
>OQVL01003014.1_pt1 | contig 10329 bp, 8 predicted proteins | sample 1691501 | NCBI WGS metagenome assembly OQVL01 (sample SAMN03418253, study PRJEB22391) | human gut metagenome | biome: human-gut; feature: organic feature; material: feces | host: Homo sapiens | place: Tanzania | collected 2013-01
AAACGCCCAAAAAGCGGGCGTTTTGTATTCGTCTTTCAAAATATCTGGGCGGATAGCGACCACTTTGCCCGCGTAATCGGTCTGATCGTCGTAACAACTCTTAAAATCGTAAAGATGCAGTTTTACCCATTCTTTTCTTGCTTGATCGACAAATAAATTTACAAGACCGGGATGCGAATTTACCGAATAATTATGACTGTATCGCCATTCTTCTTTCGGAATTGCAAAACTTTGCGACCATTCTTTATTGCTTTGCGAATATCTTCCGTCCGTCATTCCTAAATCCACGGTATTTGCAAGCACGCGATTTACTCGGTCGAACCCGTATTTTTTTATTGCGGTCTTTACGCCCTGTTCGTTCAGCCGATTATCCGCATAGTTTGCAGAAATCTGCTTTTCGATAAATCTCGCGCAGTCGCAATTTATCCTGTAACTTTCAAGCCATAATATGGTTTCGCCGTTTGCCTCCGCTTCCGCTCTCGACCACCGATACGTCGGCTCAACTTTGCTCATACGCCTTTTCTCCCGCTTGATTCTGCGCCCAATTCACCGATAAATGAATCAGCGCGGCGCGTTGCTGTTCGGGCGATAAGCCGTTCAGAAAATCATAGAGCGTGATTTCATCGCCGCGGTCTTTTCTTTCTTTGCTTTTCTCGCCGTTGCATTCGCAGATAATCTCGCGTTTTATGATTACCGATCTGCCGTCCGCACTTTCTTCGAACGACAACACGTCGTTTTGCTTAAATCCCACTTTACACCTGATTTCATACGGCACGGTAATTCTTCCGCGCTTGCCTAAAATCCTATAAGTTTTCATCTTTCTTCCTCCTCGCAGTTTTTATAGCACGGACACTCTTCGCAATTTCCGTCGCAGTCGCTTTCGTTGACGGGGCAGTTATCGCAATCGCCGTCGCATACGATTTCGCCCGTATCCGTCAGCCGCTCGATGACAAGTCTGTTTCCGTCCGTGTAAATTTGCAATACGCAATTCTCGGTAATTCCGACTTCTTCCAACGCTTCCTTCGGTACGCTTATCAGCGTAAATTCGTTTACTTTTTTATTTTGCATGATAATATGCACTCCCTTAATATTTTTTCGTAATTAAAATCTTCATAACGATTAAAAATCGTCAGTTGTTTCGGGCGATTTCTTTCCCGCTCGTACAAGTCGTAGTTCCCGATGAGCAGTTCTTTGGCATCGCTTTCCGTTATCTTAGCGAGACCATCAACGTCTTTGATATCAAGCATGGCCTTCAATATTGCGACCTTATATTCTTCTATTGTCATAATTTTTCACCTTTCTTTTTCACCTATCTTTTTCACTTTTCCCTTAAAAAGATTTTTCGTTTTTCACTTTTCCCTTAAAAAGGCGTGAGCCTTTTTTTTACCTTTTTACCTTTTTACCTTTTTACCTTTAAAACTTCCTTTTTACCTTTAAAACTCTTCCTCATTCAGCACGATGTCTACCATGATCTTTCGTTCAGTAAGGCTGATGCCATACTTGCTGAGCAGGTCAGCGTCCTTGGTAAAATCTTCAACCAGACGGTAGTTTCTTGATTTCGTTGGCTCACAGCGTCGCCCCTGCTTTTTAGCCGCCTCTTTGGCTTGGGCTTCTTCTTGTTCGCAAAGGTTGCAGTATTCGCGCAAGAGAGCAACGGCACGCGCCACGTCCCTTGACAGCCAATGAGCATAGGCAGCGTTGAGACGGTCGGCAGACACGGCATCGGGTTGCGACAAGAGACGCATGTAGATGTCGATGGCCTTGTCAAAGTGGCCTTGCAACATCATGCACCACGCGAGCACACGTCGCACGTTGGCATTGTTCGGATGCTCATAATCGAGCTTATAAAGAAGCTTGGTACCCTCTTCTACCACCTTGTTTGGCCGAGCCTCAACCTTGCCACCAAGAGAAGACGCTGCACCACATGAAGAAGCATCGCATGAAGAAGCACCACATGAAGAAGAAGCATCACCACATGAAGCTGCATCACCGCATGAAGAAGCAACATCACCACATGAAGAAGCATCACCACATGAAGACGCATCACCGCATGAAGAAAAAGCATCGCTGCTCATCAGGCACACGGCGAGGTTGAGCTGATAGCTAAAGCTGTCGGGATGCATGGCGAGCAGACGGCGGTAGATAGCCACAGCCTCGCCGAAACGTTTGAGGCTCATGCAGCAATGGGCCATGCCACGCAGCGACTCCTCCGTGTGCTGATCCTCAGACACGGATGCAAAGAGGTCGTAGGCCTCCTGCCATTTGCCGTCTGTCATGGGAACCAACGCAAGGAAGCGCACCAGACGAGGATTTTGCGAAGACTTGTAACAGATGGCCATGCTCATGAGTTCCCGCATCATTTTGCGTTTGAGCAAGAAGCCGCAGAGCGCAACGGCATTCTCCTCCATCTCAGGACACGCCAGCAACTTATATGACATGAACAAAGCATTGCCGTCGTTGTCTTCCAATTCGTCAAGAATGAAGGGATTGAGAAAATCGCGCTTCGACCTGTACAGACGGAAGAAACGATACAGGCTCTGCAGATATGACCGACAGATATAAGCCGGATTCTCCTGTTCATCCTTGCTCACGGTCGGTCCGAACGTTGCGTCAGAGTTGAGCATCTCCTTGACGTTGTCGGGCATACGGTCCATGATCTGCGCTATGGCCAGAGCGAACGAATATTTGTCTGAGTCGCAGAACGGCCCGTTCTCCATAAGGTTGTTAAGGAACGTGCTGCCAGCCAGCCTCTCACGCGCCGCGCCAAGAGCCGGATGAGCGGCGTTGAACGGTGCAAACCAGTTGCACAGGTCGTTGAAGAACGGGAAGGTTTTCATTTTTGAGAACCCGCCGAAATAGATGTCAGACCCCTGCTTCTGCATGTCCATCATCTTACGATATTTCCGTTCCATCTCCTCCATGTCGCGTTCTGCCGCGTTAGGGTCCATGATGTCCTTCATGGGGTCGTCCTCCTTCTCCACGATGCCGAGACGTGTCATCTGCAGGTTCGTGTTTTTTATGAGCGTCGGCATGATGTTGCGCTGAATCTCCTCGTTGTCGGCATCGGCGTTGCAGCAGAAGAGCATCTGCATCTGCATGTCGAGCATCTGCTTCAGCGTGGTCTTGTCTGCCAGCATCACCTTAATGCGTTCCTGAACAAAGGGGAAGAGGCGGGGTCCTCGGGGGTCGTAGGGAAGAGAGAGGACCCATCCCACGAGCGCCCTCATCTTCAGCACCTTGTCTGTGGCCCTGACATAGACCTCAGCCAGCATGTCCCATTTGTAAGGGTCGTTCACGTTCATCGTCGCCAGCATGACCGCCGACACCAGGAGCAGCGCATCGTCACGGTCGATGGTCGGCGAGAGCAGCAGATCGGCAAAATCGGCCGCCCGCCTGTCGTTCCACATAGGTGCCACCAAGAGCGCGTTGAAGAGCTGCTTCATGTAGGCGTGATGGTCGGCCGTGAGCTTCTCCATCTTCGCCTTCCTCGTGTTCTCAGGCTCAAAAGCCATCATGGCCATGTCCTGCACATAAGCCTCGAGCACGGTGCGCACGGCATCGGGATGAGCCTCTGTCTGCTGTGCCGACACGCGGGCATAGGCAAAGGAAGAATATCGCTTCACCTTTTCCTCTATGAGGACATCCAAACCTGCGCCATAGACCTTTCTCATGATGTCGGCATAGACCTCATCGATCTTGTCGTCACGCAGTCCGCGCATCATGGCATCTTGCATCAGCCGGTAGTCGTTTTTCACATCCTCATAACGGGCAACGATATATCCGGGCAGCTTGTCCTCGGCAATGGTTTCTTTCATCGCCCTCAGAGCCTTACCCACATTGTGCTTGGCTATTAACGGAATGTATATTTCGTAGAATGACATGTCGGTTCCTATTTTATTGTGGTTTTTGCAAATGCAGCCGCCTTGTCTACGTTCTCCTGTTGTGGTTTTGCCACATGCTGAAACTTCGATTTGGGCAGAGCATTTATTGTTCTTTTATCAATTTTATAATATTTCTGCAGCAAGGCAGAATAATGCTTCAGGCCGTTCTTGTTCAACGAGTCGCAGGCCATGTTATAAGCCTTGGTGAAGGCGGCAAGCTGCTTGCGCCGGCGCGCATCAGCCACAGCCTTTTTCTTGAAAGCCACCACACCGAGCGAAAGCTTCTTGTCTCTGCTGTCAGCCATCACACGGTGTCCTTGCAGTCGGGCTGCCGTTGCCAGCGGTTCGGTGAGCCACACGGCGTCCATCTCGTTGTTGAGGAGCATGCGCAGGCGAATCTGCACATCGTTTATCTGCACGTTATAGACCTGCGACTTTGTCTTCACGCCCTCAAACACGAGTTGCGAGAGACAGTCGGTAGCCGAAAAGCGCGTCATGGCAATCATCTTGTCGCCCATCTGGTCAAGCGCCTTAAGACGCGCCTTGTGGTTTGAGAGCAGCTGCCAGTAGGTACCCGTTGAGGAGACATACTGCATGGGGGTGCCCATGAGCCTGAGGCGCTCCGTCCTCACGAGGTCAGACACCATGCCGTCGGCTGCCCCGCGCATGAGCGCCTGGTCACAGTCGATCTGTGCATTGAAGATTTTAAGGTGAACGTCAACGCCGAGCGTGTCGAAAAGGCGTTCATCCTTAGCCAGATACACGGGCAGACAGTCGAGCGTAGGCACCACCGCCACCTTTAGGGCCAGCGAGTCGATGCGTTGCAACTCGAGCTGTCGCTCTCTGTCAATGCGCTTCTTTGCCTCATACGAATTGCCGCAAGAGACGACCGTAAAGACCGCCAATATGTAGAACAGGATTTTTTTCATAGGGCAAAAATAGCAATAAATTTTGACACGAAGAAAATTATTCGTACTTTTGTATGATTTAGCTTGAGAAAAACAATTATGGCAAAAGACAGAACAGCATATGTTTGCAGCAACTGCGGACAGGAGTCGGCAAAATGGATAGGCAAATGTCCGAGCTGCGGACAATGGAACACATTCAAGGAGATACGCATAGCAGCGTCCACACCGTCGACCATAGCCAGCTCCAAGGGCTATCACGACGCGCCGGGCGGACGTGGCGGCAAGGCCAAGCCCGTGAAGCTGCGCGACATACCCGTTGACGACGAGCCGCGCATAGACATGCACGATGACGAGCTGAACCGTGTGTTAGGTGGCGGACTGGTGCCTGGCAGCATCGTGCTGCTGGGTGGCGAGCCCGGCATTGGCAAGAGCACGCTCACCCTGCAGACCATCCTCAACATGCCGGAGCGGCGCATCCTGTATGTCAGCGGCGAGGAGAGCGCCCATCAGCTCAAGATGCGTGCCCACCGCATAGGCAGGCAACTGCCATCGGCAGCCGCAGGCACCGACCACGACAACGTGACCATTCTCTGCGAGACCTCCCTCAACGACATCTTTGAGAACATCAAGGAGGTGGGGCCGGAGCTGGTGGTCATCGACTCTATCCAGACCATCGCCACCGATGCCGTGGAGAGCAGTCCGGGCAGCATAACACAGGTCAGAGAGTGTGCCGCCGCCCTACTCCATTTCGCCAAGTCGACAGGCATACCCGTCATCCTTATCGGACATATTAATAAGGAGGGCACGCTTGCCGGTCCGAAGATTCTGGAGCATATCGTCGACACGGTCATACAGTTTGAGGGCGACCAACACTACATGTACCGCATCTTGCGCTCCATAAAGAACCGCTTCGGCAGCACCTCCGAGCTTGGCATCTACGAGATGCAGCAGACGGGCCTGAGACAGGTCAGCAACCCCTCCGAACTGCTTCTTAGTCAGGACCATGACGGTCTGTCGGGCGTGGCTATAAGTTCTGCCATCGAGGGTGTGCGCCCCTTCCTTGTCGAGACCCAGGCCCTGGTGTCGTCAGCAGCCTATGGCACCCCCCAGCGTTCGGCCACAGGCTTCGACCAGCGCCGCCTGAACATGCTGCTTGCCGTTCTGGAGAAGCGCGTGGGCTTCAAGCTGATGCAGAAGGACGTGTTCATAAACATTGCGGGAGGCCTTCGTGTCACCGACCTGGCCATGGACCTCAGCGTCATTGCCGCCGTGCTGTCAAGCAACGTCGACACACCCATCGAGTCGGGTTGGTGCATGGCCGGCGAGGTTGGCCTTAGCGGTGAGGTGCGCCCCGTGAACCGCATTGAGCAACGCATAGCCGAGGCAGAGAAGTTGGGCTTCAGCGACATGATCATCCCAAAATATAACATGCAGGGTCTGAACGCAGAGAAGTTTAAGATCTCTCTCCATCCTGTGCGCAAGGTTGAAGAGGCGCTTCGCGTTTTGTTTGGATAAAATTGCTTGGATAAAAATTCAAAACTGAACAATTCAAAATGCGCGAAGCGCACAATTCATAATTCAAAAATCAAAATTCAAAATTGCGCCAGCTGGCGCAACAATTCAAAAGTCAAAATTCAAAATTCAAAAATCATGAAAGATAGTATAATAATAGTGAGCGGCGGCATGGACAGCATCACGCTGCTCTACGACTGGAAAGACCGTATTGCCCTCGGCATCTCGTTCGACTATGGCAGCAACCACAACGCAAAGGAGATTCCTCTTGCCAAGATGCACTGTGAGCGTCTGGGCATCAAGCACATAACCATTCCTTTGGAGTTTATGCACCAATATTTCAAGAGCAGCCTGCTCGAAGGAGGCGACGCCATTCCTGAGGGCCATTATGCCTCAGAGAACATGAAGTCGACGGTGGTGCCTTTCCGCAACGGCATCATGCTGTCGGTTGCCATTGGCATTGCCGAGAGCAACAATCTTAAGAACGTGCTCATTGCCAACCACGGCGGCGACCACACCATCTACCCCGACTGCCGTCCCGAGTTTATCGACGCCATAGACAAGGCGGCGCAGGCTGGCACATACGTCGACGTGCATGTGGTGGCTCCTTACACCAACATCACAAAGACCGACATCGCGCGACGCGGTGCTGCTCTCGGCATCGACTACACCGAGACATGGAGCTGCTACAAAGGTGGCGACAAGCAATGTGGCAAGTGTGGCACATGCGTGGAGCGCAAAGAGGCGCTACGCGATGCGGGAATTGAAGACCTGACGGAATATGAAATCTAGCTTGCTGCGCAAGCTAGATTTTTGAGTTTTGAATTTTGATTTTTGAATTATCGGCTTTCAGCCGATTTTGAATTATCGAATTTTGATTTTCCCAATTCAAAATTGAACAATTCAAAAATCAAAATTCAAAAATCAAAATTGAACAATTCCTAATTGCGGCAAAGCCGCAATAATTCAAAAATCAAAAATCAAAATTCAAAATTGCGCGAAGCGCTCATTTCCTTAGCTAAAAAACTATAAAAGAGAAATTCTTGGGAAAAAAGACAACGTCTTTCAACTTTTATTCGTAATTTTGTAGGCAAAGAAGAGATTACCCGCTTAGTTGGATTAAACCCGCTTAGTTGGATTAAACCCGCTTATTTAGGAAATATACTCACTTATTAAAAATAAGAAAAAGAAATGAAAATCGCAGATTTCAATTTTGCCGGTAAGAAGGCAATTGTACGCGTTGACTTCAACGTGCCCTTGGACGAGAACGGAAACGTAACTGACGACACCCGTATTCGCGGTGCCCTGCCCACCCTTAAGAAGGTGCTGGCCGACGGTGGTGCACTCATCATGATGAGCCACATGGGCAAGCCCAAGGGCAAGGTTAACCCCAAACTGTCTCTGAAGCAGATCGTTCCTAACGTATCTAAGGCCCTCGGCGTAGACGTTAAGTTTGCTGAGGACTGTGGCAACGCAAGCGAGGCTGCTGCCGCTCTGAAGTGTGGCGAGGCTCTGCTGCTCGAGAACCTGCGCTTCTATCCCGAGGAGGAAGGCAAGCCCGTAGGCGTAGAGAAAGGCACACCCGAGTATGACGAGGCAAAGAAGGAGATGAAGGGTCGTCAGAAAGACTTCGCAAAGAAGCTCGCTTCTTACGCTAACGTTTACGTTAACGACGCCTTCGGTACCGCTCACCGCAAGCACGCTTCTACAGCTGTTATCGCCGACTCGTTCGACGCTGACCACAAGATGCTGGGCTTCCTCATGGAGAAAGAGGTTACCGCTATCGACAACGTGCTGAAGAACGCTCAGCACCCCTTCACCGCTATCATCGGCGGTTCAAAGGTAAGCTCTAAGCTCGCCGTTATCAAGAACCTCCTCGACAAGGTTGACAACCTCATCATCGGTGGCGGTATGGGTTACACCTTCATCAAGGCACAGGGCGGCCACATCGGCGAGTCTCTGCACGAGGACGACCTCATGCCCGAGGCACTGAACGTTATCGCTGCTGCCAAGGAGAAGGGTGTAAACCTGAGCCTCTCTGTAGCTACCGTTGCTGCCGACGCTTTCTCTAACGATGCTAACCGCAAGGTGGTTGACATCTACAACATTCCTGACGGATGGGAGGGCATGGATGCTTCTGAGGAGAGCCTTGAGGCTTGGAAGAAGATCATCCTCTCTTCAAAGACAATCCTGTGGAACGGTCCTGTAGGCGTGTTCGAGATGGAGAACTTCGCTCACGGCACTGGCGAGATCGCAAAGTATGTTGCTGAGGCTACTCAGGAGAACGGTGCTTACTCACTCGTAGGTGGTGGCGACTCTGTTGCTGCTGTCAACAAGTTCGGTCTTGCCGACAAGGTAAGCTATGTTTCTACAGGTGGTGGTGCCATGCTCGAGGCTATCGAGGGCAAGGTGCTCCCCGGCGTTGCTGCAATCAAGGGCGAGTAAATTAAAGCTCACAACTGCTCTTAGCAGATAAACAATAAGCGGCATATACCTTCAAAGCTTAGGTATATGCCGCTTTTCTTTTGTCAACGGGTTGCGCGAAGCGCAATATTGATGATTGGAAACCTATAAAAGCAGGCTCCGTTAATCAGTAAATGACAATTTAATCTTTCTCCTCCTCCTTCACATATTTCTTCTCGTGCACCGTCACCTTAACCTTACTTATGCGGCGCTCCTCAATGGCCATCACCTCAAAGGTGTAGTTTTTATAATCGATCTTCTCGTGCATGCTGGGGAAGTCGCCCTTGATCTCAAGGAGCAATCCGGCGAGCGTGTCGGCATCGCCCTCAACGTCAGCAAACTCGTCGTCATCAACGTTAAGGTCCTTGCAGAAGTCGGTGAGCAACGTCTTGCCCTCAAAGAGATATGTGTTGTAGTTGAGCTTCGAATAGTTCTTTGTGTCATCATCATACTCGTCGTTGATCTCACCCACAATCTCCTCCAAGATGTCCTCAAGAGTGACGATGCCGCTGGTGCCGCCAAACTCGTCAACCACGATGGCAATGTGGACCTTGTTCTCCTGAAACTCGCGCATGAGGTCGTCGATCTTCTTGGTCTCAGGCACGAAATAGGGAGGACGGATAAGGCTCTGCCAACGGAAGTTGGCTGGCTTCGACAGGTGCGGCAGCAGGTCCTTGATGTAGAGCACGCCGCGCATGTTGTCCTCGTTTTCCTGATAGACGGGAATGCGACTGTAGTTGTTCTCCACAATACATTTCAGCACATCAGCAAAACTGCAACTGATGTCGAGGTCGACGATGTCCTGACGACTGGTCATCACCTCCTTTGCCGTCTCGTCGCCAAACCTGATGATGCCTTTCAGCATGCTCTGCTCGTCTTTGATGTCGTTCTTGTCGGTAAGCTCCAGCGCCTGCTCCAGATCATCCACGCTCAACACATGGTTCTCCTTCTGCACCACCTTCTCTGCCAAGATGCCACTACGCAGCAACACCGTCTCAAGAGGCCAGAAAAGGCTACGCATGATCATGATGCCTCCCACCGAGCGACGACAGAAGCCAAGCGGATTCTGACGGCTGAACACCTTCGGCATAATCTCGCCGAAGAGCAGCAGAATGAACGTCAGCAGAACGGTGATGCACAAGAACTGCAGCCACACGGCGTTGCCAAAGTTGACAAGCTGCCCAAAGATATAATTGCACAGCATGATGATGGTCACGTTAACGAGGTTGTTGGCAATGAGAATGGTTGCCAACGTGCGCTCACTGTCATCACGCAGCAGCTGTATCTTCTTGTCGCGCGACGACTTAGAGGAGTTAATTTCAGAGATGTCGCTTGGCGACAAACTGAAAAATGCTATCTCTGAGCCACTGGCAAAGCCAGAGAGACCCAGCAGCACCAAGGTGAGCACACAGGCCACAGCCACACCAACAGACATGGTGCCGAAGCTCACCTCAGAAAATGAATTTATAAGATAATCTATTGTTGTCATGATGATAAAAAAAATAAAGCCAAAGCCCCACCCCCGCGCCGCTTCGCGGCTAACCCCTCCCCTTAGGGAGGGGAGT
>OQVL01003017.1_pt1 | contig 10323 bp, 7 predicted proteins | sample 1691501 | NCBI WGS metagenome assembly OQVL01 (sample SAMN03418253, study PRJEB22391) | human gut metagenome | biome: human-gut; feature: organic feature; material: feces | host: Homo sapiens | place: Tanzania | collected 2013-01
AAGAAAGAGCCTTCTCGTCCGACTCGGAGCCGGCACCGGCTGCCTTCGTGGCATTTTCAAGAGGAATGTTCACACAGAGTTCCGCAGTTTCCGCCGGCACGTTTCCGGCATCTTCACGAATTGTCACGTCCTTGTTGCAGGACATGAGGAGAGCCGTTGCACAAGCTCCGGCAAAAAAGATTTTTGTTTTCATAAAACTTTGGTTTTAAGAATGTTAATAATTTATTTTTGAAAAAGTTCCATTTCCGGGTCAAGATTGGCCCTGTAGCGCATTGACGGATCCATTTCAAGAGCCTCAACGAACTCGTGTCTTGCCCTTTCCCGCTGTCCGAGACGTGACAGAACCAGAGCCTTGAGATAGCAGACCTTCGCTGAATTGCCCGGAATGTCCTTCAGCACGTCCCAGGAAGAGTGGTCATAGCCGGCAGAGGCGAAGGCAAGCGCGGAATTGTAGTCGCGGTAGGGGCGCAGGAGCGCTACCGCCGTCGGATAATCCAGCTGCTTTAGCGCCTCGACTCCGTGCATATACGCCGTATCGATTTCCGCTGTGTGGACCGTATCCTTGACCATTCCCTTCCGGTGGAGATGAAAGTCGAACTTTACGGTCCTCAGTTTGGGGTAGATACGTTCCCGCACATATCCATATTCCGGAATCTTTCGCAGTCGCTGTTCTCTCAAGTCAGGGTCGGCAACCGGAAGAACCGTCTCCTGATAGAAACGCCGTGACGAGTTCGAGACAAGGCTGTCAGAGCAAATCATAGCCGTGAGCCTGCCCCAGTCTTCAGGAAGACACGATGTGCGAAGCAGAGAGTCCGCGCCATATTCGAACAGCTCCGCGATGCAGTCGCGCACGGCCGCTGACCTTGCACGGGAAAGAGATGCATTCGACTTCCAACGGCCCTCCGGAGAGCAGGCTGCAGTCACAACCAGCGAGTCCAATTCGAGTTCATCACGCTCGAACACGTCCCCTATGCACCTGCGCACCCGAGCGAGTTCCTCCGCATTGCAGCCAAGAGAAGTGTCAACAGCAGATTTCCCGACAGCAAAATCAATGAGCGCCAGTGTTTTGTCCCTCACGACACGCTCACGTATCACCATTCTGTAATGCGGCGAGTCGTCGGCAAGGGATGACAGAGAGCTTATATAGAACTCAAGGCTGTCAGGAGACGGAAAGTCACAGATGTATTCTCCGAAACGCCAGACACTTCCAGTCATATTCACAACAACTTTCTTCAGATGCGGAAGGGAACGGAATGACTGTGTGTAGCGGTATATGAAGTCTCCGTTCGATGCGCGGAGGACGGTGTCAAGGCGAAGTTCGGACGAATCTATAGGAGACTTCACATACTTGCGGAACATCTTGTCGCGGTTACGCTTTTTCCTGTCGTTGACATAATGTTTCAGCGTCTTGGAATAATGGGCCACCGCATCTCGTTGCGTCACGCCGAACAAGTTCTCCGCATCAGGAGCCGGAACGATGGACGAGTCTCTTCTCATCGCGTATGTCTCGGGATAGTACCTTGCGATAAAAAGTTCAAGCTGGCGCATCATTATAAGATCAGTCGTGTCAGTGACTATCGAAGCAAGGAATTCACGATAGCGCTGGTAGCCACGCAGTTGGCGGTCGCGGTAGCCGGCGCCCGTGACATTGACGGTCTCCAGACAACGATGCTCGCCGGCAATCTCCATCACCGGAGAGAACCTCAACTGCCAGTCCGAGTCAAGAAGCGCCGCCGGCACCATGAGATCGAAGCTGATGCTTACGTTTCCAAGTCGCTCGGGAACGTGATTGAACCGTGCCACGACTTTCGATGCGGAGATAATGTCCGTCGCGACCATCTCGCCGGTTTCGTCATCCCTTATCGCGTTCATTATCAACGGCTCTCCCGATTCCCTTTCAGACTCACCTGAAACCGGAGGATTCTGCTCCAGATCGTCAGGCTCGGTGGCGGACTGTCCGGGGATGCTGATGTCTGCCAACACCCCACGCTCAAACAGCGTCCGTGCCTTCCGTGCCGGAGAACACGACGAAACAAGCATAACGGAAGCCACGAGCGCAGCCACAGACAGCCCAAGCCAGCCTAAACACATCTTATTCATCTTGAGATATTTTTCAGAACACATAGACAAGAGCTATCATCACATCGTCCGGAAGTATGAACATCTTGTTTCCCTCCCCTACGGTGATTCCGCAGACAGGGCACGAGTAGCTCCGATAGCTGCCGCCCCCGCCCCACATGCCGAGTCCGAACTCGATGTTGAAATGCGGGAATATCATGTAGGAATAGCCGGCATACATCCCTACTCCATAGCGATTCCCCTCCTCGGAACCGTCCGAGAACAAGCCCCCGGAGCTGTATTCCTGGAAACGCAGCTTGCTCCCGAACCACCAGCCGGTGTTTATGTGCCAGAGCCAATAGCGTGCACCGACAGAATATGACTGCTGCCTGTTAAAGAACACTCCTCTCCGCTCGGACTCGAACTTGAACGGGTTGCAGCGCACGCCTGCTCCGACAGACCAGTTTCTGGCCACGCCGTATGACACGTCAAGGTTGAGCGTACCGAGGTTGGCATATTCCATCAGGTTAGTCGATATGTTGAAGCGCTGCGCCGGAGCCGCAAAAGAAGTGAATGCAGAGAGCAGGACAGCCGCGGCGGCACAACGAAAGACTTGTCCGACAGTGGTGTTCATAGCGTTATTCCTTTGAATATCTGGAGAATGCCTGTTCTATTACCGCGCGTTTGTCCGGACGGGCCTTTATCAAGGATGTCTTGAATGCAGCGAGCGATGTCGTGCCCCCTTCAAGAGCCTTGAATATATCCCCGCGGCTAACTCCGCGCTCTCCTATGTATTTCAGAATCTGAGGTCTGAACCACTCATATTCGCCCGAGTCGGACAGTTTTCCGCCATAGCGGTCCTTTTCCATTACACACTGAAGATAGTAGGCCCACATCTCACCTACCTCACAGTAGCCGGCGCCGTCCTCCTTTCCTGAGCCGTATGCCGTACCGCTCGACACGAAAGAAGTAAGGATGTATTCGACATATTTGTTCCAGTAGTCGTTTCCGACCTTGGCATAATGGCTTGCATGTGCAAGTTCGTGATTCACTGTGCTATATATGGATTTATAATCGTTCTTCCCCGACATGCCGAGCGTTATGTCCGGAGCAAACAGCTTGACCAAAAGCGCATACGGCCCGAGGAATCCCGCGATGAGAGGATGACTGACCACAGCCCCCTGGTGAATCATCGGGGTACTGCTCGGCTCAAGCTTAGACAGGAGCCATATCCGGAGATCCTTCGGCGGTTCGCCCACGTTCATATCCTTTTTGTCGCAACGCCCTATGTAGTCGTAGACCGCATTGTTCACGACACACCTTCTGAACAGTTTTTCATCAGAATCCCTGGTGACGGTCATGCTTATGCCGTCAGGTTCAGCCTTGCCAAGAGTGGACACGGATGCGGGAACAAGTATCAGATTGAGGCCCAAGGCAAAGTTTCTCTCGTTCTTGAACACTATGCGGTAGCGGATCTTTGAAGAGAACTCCTTGCTCATCGTGTAGTAGCCATCCCGGTCCGTATAGGCAGTCGCGAATTTCACGAAGGCATTGCAACTGATCATCACACCCGAAACTCCGAAAGGCTTGCCTCCGTTGGCGGCGTCGTCCACAATCGTCAGCCTCCCGGACGGAGTGACACGGCCTCCCCTGGTGAGAGTCCTATCTTCCGCGAGCAGACTTCCGTTGCCCGTCAGTTCGTAGGACTTGCGCTCCACCTCAGCCCAATCAATTCCATCCGCTGCCTTCGTCGAGGAATCATGGGAGGCTATGTAGCATTCATGCAAAATCTGGTACTTCACTTCCGGAAAACTGAAGTCCTTCGGCACCACAGCATACTGCCAGGTGATGTTCTCCTCTTCAATAGAAGGGTCATGGTACCAGTCGCCCTCCTTCACAATCTCATAATCAACCGGATGGTCAAGCAGTTCGATGCCCAATGACTTCAAGAAGTCAAACTCCTCCTGATCGGCAGGAAGGAAGCGGACATAATAGTCAGTGGTCTCGACATTGACGCGGTCTGCCTTTGTCGGATAGAGGGCGGCGAGTGCCCTGGTCACATTTTCGGTTTTGTACGGGTCATCCAGCTGACGCCCGAGAACTATGGCATCATGGGACAGGTCATCACCATATCGGCCGGCGGAGCTGTCGCCGGTCCCGAGGTCAACTCTTTCGCAGGACAAGAATGTCACAGCAGCCCCGAAAAATAAAAGAAAGCGTTTCATAGCATGTCGTTTTTAAATTTCGGGGCAAATCTAAATGCAATTAGCCGTTGAATGAAACATTCAGCGGCTAATCTTCAAAAACGGCCACTGACTCACATCAGCAGCCGTTTTTCATATCAATTTTTACAAAAGTTTGCGCAAACTTTCAGTTAAAAGTACGCAATTGTTTTCTGCTGCGCAACGGACAAAATGCTGTTTGCAACGCGGCTGACGCCAAATCTGAACAGGTCTTTGTTGAGCCATTCCTTGCCAAGAGCCGCTGACACTATCAAATAATAACAAATAGCGTCTTTTGCTGAAGAAATTCCGCCCGCCGGCTTGAATCCTATCTTTTTTCCGGTCTTTTCATAGAACTTTGCGATGCACTGGCACATCACGAAAGCCGCCATAGGAGTCGCGTTCACCTCCACCTTTCCGGTAGATGTCTTGATGAAGTCGGCACCGGCCTCCATTGCGAGAAACGAGGCGTTGGCAATGTTCTCGGCAGAGACGAGCAGCCCTGTCTCGAGGATGACCTTCAGATGCACATTGCGTCCCTGCTTTGCCGCAACTTCATCAATGCACTTTCTCACGGCACGTATCTCCTCAGATGCCTTTTCATAGTCGCCCGCAAGGAAATAATTGAGCGACAGCACGATATCCACCTCGTCAGCACCATCTTCCACTGTCTTGGCACATTCGAGAAGCTTCACGTCAAGAAAACTCTGCGATGACGGAAAGCAAGCCGACACCACAGTTATATGGAAGTCTCCCTTCCTGGTGTCGCGCACAGTGGACGCGAAATTAGGGTACACGCAGACTGATGCCGGATATGGCCATCCAGGGTAGTCTGCCGGGAAAGCGTTGACCTTCTCCACGAGCGCCGCGATTGAAGCTTCAGTGTCATTTGTCTTCAGAGATGTGAGGTCAAGCATGGAGAAACATGCCTTGAGGACGTCCTCTGTCATGAATCCGTCAACATTCGCGGAAATATTGGCGATAGCCCCGTCAATTTCCGACATCTTCGGATAATATCCGTATTTTTCGAAATAGTTTACCATTATATTTTAGTTTATGAGTTTTTCTGTTATTGGTTATTATATAAGATGCGCGGTTGCGTGCAGATGTTTCAAGCCTTTACTTGAATGGTGAATCCTTCGTCGACGAGAGGTTTCACAAACGAGGATATTTCGTCATAGGTATATTTGCGAAGAGATTTCTGCGGAGTCTCGCGATCTATGGAATAGGCCATGACTTCACGAGGGTGGAGTTTACGGACAATATCCATCCACTTACCGAGGACCTCCGGAGAGGCCGAGTCGAAGGCATCAGAACGCAGGAACATAGTCTGGAGAATGAAATTGCCGTCGAATGCGCGAAGATTGTCCACGACAGTCTGCACATTATATATGCAGGACGGTTTGTTTATACATTCAGCCAGTTCGTCTGTCGGAGCATCTATCTTCATCACCGGATTGTCAACCTTTTTCAGCGCGGCAAGAACCGCAGGCTTTCCGCAGGTCGTCGCGTTCGAGAGTACGGTGACTTTCGCCTCGGGAGCAAACTTATCCCGAAGAGCAAGTGTAACGTCAACTATTTCAGAGAAATGAGGATTCAGAGTCGGCTCGCCGTTGCCGGAAAACGTAATGGAATCCAAAGGAGTTCCGTCCTTCGCAATTTTCTCCAAAGCGGCACGCAATGCAGACTCACAATCCTTCGCGGAAGGGAACACTCCATCGGATATGCCGTCTCTATTCCAACCGCATTCACAGTAGATGCAATCGAAATTGCACAGCTTGCCGACAGCCGGAAGTATATTCACTCCAAGCGAAGAGCCGAGACGTCGGCTGTGTATCGGTCCATATACTATATTGTCGAAATGCAGCATCACTTCACTTTTATCAATGTGTCACGCGTTGGAATAAGTATTCTTCTCTTTGCGCTGCTGTAGGAGGGCTGCGTCCCATCAATGGCCGTATTTTGCGGATTCTTCTTCTCCGGGAGAGTGTCCGTCAAAACGGTGAGGCTGTCGGCCACCACAGCAAGCGAATCTCTCCTGATGACCATTGCAGGACCATCGTAGGTTGTGTCACTTGTCTGCACGAAACGGAAATCCACAAACCCGAGCGAATCGAACGCTGTGACAAGGCTGTCGGACGGAGCAGTCCGGACCATAGAGTTCATAAGCGAATCCACGTTCAGATGAATGAGATTCCTCAGCGAATCCAGCCTCCTGCTCTCCTTCAGGGCATCTTCCTGTGCCTTCTTCTCGGCTTTAAGTTCAGTCAGACGGGAGCCGAGAATCTCGGAAGTCCTGCGCAGAATCCTTGAATAACGGGTCGGATCCTTCATGTAGACGTCCACGCTGTTCAGGTAGTCGTCGTAGGTGTAGCCATATTTATCAAGCACAGGAGCATACACCAACGAAGTGTCAGCCTCACGCCTCAGCGAGCGGTTATCATCAAGCCACTGATCCAGCACATACATCTCGGCATATATCTCCGCCATCTTCTCCCTCGGGATGACACGCTCCTTCTTCCCGCAGGAAGCGAGCGAAAGCCCGACGGCAAGCGCCAGAACAACAAGATATGCCGGAAACCTCTTCACCGCAGACTATCTCAACGTCGCGCCGTTCTCGTTCTGGAACGAAGACAGCAGTTTCTGCATGATTCTCTCGACATCAGCATCAGTGAGGGTCTTGTCAAGATCCTGAAGTACAAAGCTCAGCGCATACTGCTTCTTGCCCTGAGGAATCTTGTCGCCCTTATAGACATCGAAGAGAGAAACGCTCTTCAAAATCTTCTTGCCGGCCTTGTAGGCTGTTCGGCGAAGATCGGCAAAACTTACGCCCTCATCAAGCAGAAGCGCGAGGTCGCGGCGAACCTCCGGATACTTAGGAAGTTCCTTATAGCTAATCTTGTCCCGCTTCACGAGTTCAAAGAGTGCCTGCCAGTTGATTTCGGCCGCGAACACCGGTTGCCTGATGCCCGCCTTACGGAGAAGCGGCTGTGCCACAACACCGAGAACGGCGAGCTGACGGTGGCTGCCAGGAAGAAGATATGTCTGTCCGTCAGAGAAGATGTCGGCAGGAGCCTCAGACGTCTCCATTTGGTAGAGATCCGCTCCAAAGCGCTTCAAAAGCGCTTCCACATAACCCTTAAGCTGGAAGAAGCTGCCCTTTCCGGCATCGGTACGCCACGATTTTTCCGGAGCCCCGGAAATGAACATCGCGTAGCACTGATGCTCGTCAATATCGTCCAGAGACGGGGTTTCGGTGATGTTCTTCAGAGAATAGACAGAGCCATATTCAAAGATGCGAAGATTCGTCATCTGCCGGTTTATATTGTAGGCAATCACCTCCAGACCGTTGAGTATCAGCGTTTGGCGCATCACGTTAAGGTCAGAGCTGAGCGGATTGAGCACACGGACACAACGTTCCTCAGGGAAAGTCGTGAGCCTTGAATAATACTCGCCCTTCGTGAGCGAATTGTTCATCGTCTCAACGAAACCGTTGGCTGCAAGCCAGTCAGAAATGGTGTTGCGGACAAGCTCCGGCTCAGGCTTCTCCCCAGGGTTTACAGACATCCGCATAGCCTTGGGAAGCTCCACGTTGTTATATCCGTAGATTCGGAGGATTTCCTCCACGACGTCGCATTCCCTATAGACGTCTATCATGTAGGTCGGCACGCCAACGAGCGCCCCGTTTTCTCTTTTCTCAATGAACTCGTAATTGAGATCCTCAAGTATCTCCTCAATCGTGCCACTACCTATCTTCTTGCCGATGAAGTTCTCAATGCGGCTGTAGTCCAATTCCACCTGCTTGCGGGCGAACTGCGCTGACTCCACACGCCGGATCTTTCCGTCAAGATGCGCTCCGGTGAGCTCCTGAAGAAGGAGCACGGCCCTCTTGGCGGCATATTCAAGGGCGAGAGGATCGCATCCGCGCTCATAGCGGAACGACGCATCGGTCTTTAGGGTATGGCGTTTCGAGGTTTTTCTGATTGTCACCGGATTGAAGTATGCGATTTCGAGGAATATGTCCTTCGTCGTCTCCGAAATTCCTGAATCCGCACCGCCGAACACACCCGCGAGGCACATGGCTCCCTTCTCGTCCGCAATCACGAGATCTGCAGGATTGAGTTCACGCTCAACGCCGTCAAGCGTGACGAGTTTCTCGCCAGCCTCTGCGTCACGGACAATCACCTTGCCTCCAGAAATCTTGTCGGCGTCAAAAGTATGGAGCGGCTGTCCGAGTTCCATGAGTATGAAATTGCTGACATCCACAACGTTGTCAATCGGGCGGAGTCCGACGGAGAGGAGTTTTTTCTGAAGCCATTCCGGCGACGGGCCCACTTTTGCACCACGAAGCGTCGCGCCGAAATACCTCGGTGCATCAGTCTTCGCGACGACTTCGACAGGGATTGAACCTTCGTCTGATACCGGTTCGGTGAATGCGGATACGTCCGGGATGCAGAGTTCACATGGTATATTGTTGTGCTTCAGATATGCGTAGAGGTCACGGGCGACACCGATGTGCGATGCAGCGTCGACACGGTTGGCCGTAAGTCCGATTTCTATGACAGTGTCGGTAGCGAGATGAAGGTAATCCTTGGCAGGAGTTCCCGGGACTGCCGCAGGGTCAAGAATCATGATGCCGTCGTGTGACTCTCCGATTCCGAGTTCATCCTCAGCGCAGAGCATTCCGAAAGACTCCACGCCGCGAATCTTTGACTTCTTTATCTTGAAATCTTCGCCGAGAACTGTTCCGATGGTGGCAAGGAGTACCTTCTCTCCAGCAGCCACATTCGGAGCTCCACAGACAACCTGAAGGAGTTCCGGACCACCGGCATTCACCTTCGTTATATGAAGATGGTCGGAATCCGGATGCTCGACGCACTCGACAACTTCCGCCACAACAACTCCCGCAAGCCCGCCGGGGATTTCCTCCACAGTCTCAACGGAATCAACTTCAAGTCCGATGGAAGTAAGCGCTGCAGCAACCTCTTCCGGTGAAAGACTGCACTTGATGTAATCCTTCAGCCAATTATACGAAACAGTCATATCAGTTTATTTTTTTTCATTTTTTTATCCTCTGCCGGCTCACTTTATCGATGATATGTCGAACAGCGACTCCGCAAATTCCTTTCTGTCGAACAGTTTCAAGTCATCAACCCCCTCACCGATTCCGATATACTTAAGCGGGACCCCGAGCTGATCGACGATGCCGACCACGACACCGCCCTTCGCCGAGCCGTCCAACTTTGTCAACGCCAGGGCAGTGACCTTCGTTGCACGGGAGAATTCCTTTGCCTGCTGGAAAGCATTCTGGCCGGTGGAGGCGTCAAGTACAAGCAGGACCTCATGAGGAGCATCCGGGACAACCTTTGAAATCACGTTGCGGATCTTGGTCAGCTCGTTCATCAGGTCAATTCTGTTGTGAAGACGTCCGGCAGTGTCAATTATCACAGCATCGGCATCCTTTGCCACGGCCGACTTCACCGCGTCGTAGGCAACCGAAGCCGGATCCGAGCCCATCTCCTGACGCACGATGTCAACCCCAGCCCGCTGCGACCAGATCACAAGCTGGTCAACGGCAGCGGCCCTGAACGTATCCGCGGCCCCGAGCACGACCTTTTTCCCGGAAGCAGCGAGTTTAGCGGCAATCTTTCCTATTGTGGTGGTTTTGCCGACACCGTTCACACCCACGACGAGAATGACATACGGCTTCTTGGTTGTGTCTATCATCCGCTCGATATCCGGGCGTCCGTCAGAAACAGGTGCCCCGTCAACGTCAAGAAGCTTGGAAATCTCATCCCTAAGCATCTCTGTAAGCTCTTCAAGGGAAACATACCTGTCCCGGCTGACACGCTCCTCAAGGTTATCGATAATCTTCAAGGTTGTGTCTACGCCCATATCCGTCTCCACCAGAGCCTCCTCCATGGCGTCCAGTATGCCGTCGTCAACGCGGGACTTTCCGACTATAGCCCTCGAAAGCTTGTCGAAGAAACTCCTATTCGTGTTTTTTACTCCCTTGTCAAAAATGCCCATAAGCCTGATGATT
>OQVL01003019.1_pt1 | contig 10319 bp, 10 predicted proteins | sample 1691501 | NCBI WGS metagenome assembly OQVL01 (sample SAMN03418253, study PRJEB22391) | human gut metagenome | biome: human-gut; feature: organic feature; material: feces | host: Homo sapiens | place: Tanzania | collected 2013-01
ATTACGACTGCATGTCATATAAAGAGATAGGGCAAGCCACCAATAGTTCTGAGGCCACAGCCAAGGTTAACTACCATCTGGCCAAAAACAAAATAGCGCAATATCTCACACAAAACATTTAACCGCATTACCATTATGACCACTAACAATAGCACAACATATATAGGCAAACGCATGCCCTACTCTGTGCCCGTTGGCTACTTTGACACGCTTAATGCCGAAATAATGCAGCAACTCGCGCAACAAGCCCCTGTCGAAAAGCCAAATAGCCGCAAACGCTTGTGGCGCATCATCACGGCCACATTGTCAACCGCAGCCGTTGTAACAATAGCTGCAGTCATAACACATAACTACCTGACACCCACAACAACTGAGAAAATTGCCAACTACGACCAGCAAATCGACCAGGCTTTCAACCATTTGAGCCAAACTGACCAAGACTACTTGCTGAGCGTTTACCAAGACAACCTGTACGTTGACGACATTAACGAACAATTATAACACCAAGCCTTATGAAACGATTTATAAAGTCTATGCTGATTATGCTTTGCATGTTTATCGGCACGACAACCGCATTTGCACAAACTAATAATCATCAACAGCGCATCAGTCGCGAGCAACTGGCACAAGTGCAGGCCAAACGCATTGCCGCCGAGCTCAAGCTGGACGATGCCAAAACCGACCGTCTGGTAAGAACCTATTGTGCTTGCCAACGCGAAATTTGGGCGCTTGGCAAACGCCTCACACCGCGTGCCGGACACTCTGAAATGAAAGAACGCTTTGCCCGCAGCCAGAAGATACTCGATATTCGCGAAAAGTACTATGACGAATACAGCAAGTTTATGACTGACGAACAAATCGAACAAATGTACCGCATCGAACACCGCATGATGAAGCGTATGGCTGACAGGGCACACCGCAAACACTCACGACAATAAACAACATCTATATATCAACAATGTTTATGAAAAAGCTGATATTATCACTCTCACTGCTTTCGCCACTGGCGCTCAATGCCATGACTGATGATTACCCATACATCACATTCGAGACTTTGGAAGGTGCCAAATCGTCTGTGGCTGTCACCAACGACCTGCAGTTCTCGTTTGCCAACAACACGCTCACTATTGCAAACCAAACCTTTGCGCTCGACAATTTGAGCATGATGTACTTTACCACTACCGAGCAAAGTGTGGCCACAAGCATTCACACAGTGAAGCAAGTTACCGAAAATGCGGCCGAGATTTACACACTCGACGGACGTAAAATAATTGCGTCGCAGATGCAAAAAGGAGAAACTTACATTGTAAGGGGTTACAACGGCACTAACAAACTGATAGTAAAATGATGAAAAGAAAGTATAGCATCACAGCAGCATTGCTGAGCATGGCCCTTACAGTGGCAGCACAAACCCTGAATGTGAAGGTGGGCAGCGTAGACTACCAGTTTCCGGCCAGTATGACGGGCGAAATGACCTACACCGCAGGGGGCACCGCTCTCAATGTGATGGGCCACACCTTCCAACTCAACGAAGTCAACAGCATGAGTATCAACAGCACCGCCACGCCAACCAATGCCGTGTTGGCCACTTACGGGGCTGACGGGCTGACGCTCACCATAGCCAGCGAGCAGCAGGCCAACCTCAATGCCAATTATCTTGGGTTGAGCAATTCTTCTTTATGTCAAAATGCTTTTGGCGGCATACGACTAAACTTTAGCCTTTCCGGCATCACTCATGTTGAGATAGAAAGCGTTGATGGTTACGACCTCGCCACCGGACATTCGATAATGACCATCAAGGCCCCTGATGGCGAAACCCTCGAGCCTGGCAAGGACTACTATGTGGCCACACTGCCATGCGACGTGAGCAGCGGCTACCGTTTGTCCATCTACAAGGATGGACTCGAGGCACAGTATTTTGGTGTACACCAGGTTATTGAGGCCGGCCAATTCATTCACCCCGACGACCTGCGCGAGAGCGACCTCGAGTTTGACGACCCCGACGCACCCCTGGTGGAGGAGGAACGTCCAGGACTTGACAAGGACACCAAAGATGCACTGGTTGCATATCAGAAAAATCCCACTGAGGAGAACAAGCAAGCACTGCTCGACCAAATGGGCACAAAGTACGACAAGGTGGTGGCACGTAAAAAGGCTAAACTGCGTGAACTCGAACGTGATGCCAAACAGCAAAAGTTGGTAGACGAGATGCAAGCCATTGTTGACGAAATGGTAAACAATCGCGACATACGATTGCAACAACAGTTTTTGCGTCTTATCGACCCGCGCGAAGACGATGACCTCACCGACCAATGGATGGTGCTGCGCGGTTCGTCAGCTCCCAATGCCTATATAGGATACGCACCAGTTACAAATATTGAGTATGCGGCATACGACCCTAGCTTTTCGTATGCCGAGGGGCAAGATAGTCTGCCTGTGGTTAACATAACCTATGCACAAGCACAAGCCTATTGCGACTATCTGTCAGACAAGGACAGCAAACACAGTTATCGCTTGCCTACCGAGGAAGAATGGATTTTGGCAGCGGGCCACATGCCTAAGGACGTTAAGATGAACAGCGATCATGTTGAGGCTGGTTTAACATCTGTCAACGCCTATGCGCAAACGGTTGGCGCCTGTGGGGGTATCGACTTCTGGGGCAACTGCTGGGAGTGGACATCTACTGCCAACGATGCCGGATTGCTGATAGTGAAAGGTGGCAGTTGGGACTCAAGCCGTGATGCTTGCCGCAGCGAATATTCTGACGACGCACGCGATGCTTCAAAGGGCTATAGCAACGTCGGCTTTAGAGTCGTACGTGTTGACCGTTAGTATATAGTTGACACGTTGATAAGTTGACGGGCTAACAGGTAAGTTTGCTAAGTATTTAAGCTTCTTATTTAATAAGTAGCACAGCAAACTTACTTGTTAGCCCGTCAACTTGTTACCCCGTTAACCAAGAAATCCGCCAATGGGTTATAGGTAATATTTAAGTATACATTAACTTTGCACCATGTTCAGTATAAACAGTATTAAGCAGAATGATAAGTTATACTATAAATAGAGCCAATCCTGATGATGCTCAGGTAATAATGCAACTAGTTGATGAGGCGCGCCGTACGATGCACGAGAATGGTAACCCCGATCAATGGCCAGTGGGTTATCCGTCAAGAGCAGTCATTGATGACGACTTGCAGCGTGGCGACTGCTATCTTGTAAGCGACGCCGGAGGCAAAGTGGTCGGTTCGTTTGTGTTGCGTCAAGGGCCAGACCCGTCATACGGACACATATACGAGGGCAAATGGTTAGACGACAGCAAGCCTTATTACGTGATACACCGTGTGACGAGTTTGCCAACTGCGCACGGCGTGTTTTCGGCCATAGTCAGTTACTGCATACAGCACTCCGGCAATCTACGCATCGACACCCATCGCGATAACCACATAATGCGGCATTTGGTGGAGAAATACGGCTTTGCCTATTGCGGAATAATCCATTTAAGTCGCGCACGTAGCGCAGAAAGATTAGCTTATCAAATGATAAGCCACAATGTTAGTAAAGTACCGCAATGAAATTGTAGTGTATCGGCAAATGTCGGAAATAAACACTGAGGGCGTGTCAAGAAAGAGAAATAAACCTCTCTTCTTGACACGCCCTCAAGCATTTGTTTAGTTTGTTCTGTAAGTATTAGAACATCTTTTCGGGATAAACACCGTCGTCGGCCAGCTTCTGGAACTTGGCTACTACGCCCGGACGATCCTCGGGATAAGTTACGCCAAACCACTTAGAGGTAGTATCGAGCACCTCGCAAGTAGCCTTGCCCTTGTGGATAAGTTCGTCAACCATCAAAGGAATGAAGAATTCGCTCTTGAGGTTCTCCATATTCTTCGGGTCTGAAAGGAAAGTCTTGAAGAACTCCTTGCTGTATGCAAAGTAGTCAGGAGTAAAGCCCCAGAAGTTCATTGACACAGGTGTGTTGTCGGGGATAGACACCCATTCGTCGTTGTCGCCAAGATACTTAACCACACCGTCGAAGCGCTGAATCTTAGTGCGTTCAACTACTGATGTGAGGTGGTGGTTAGCATCGTTTTCGCACACACCACGGCTTACGGTACCGCTGTCTGAAAGGGTGTTGCCTACGCGGAAGCCTACCATAGAGTACTTGCCGGTTGAACCCTCGGGCAGTTCAGAGAGCCACTTGCCCATTACCTGGAAAGCGTCGCGGTCATAAAAGTCGTCGCAGTTGATTACGGCAAACGGCTCGTTGATTACGCTTTCGCCCATCATCAAGGCGTGGTTAGTACCCCAAGGCTTTGTACGCTCTGCAGGACAGGTGAAACCTTCGGGCAGTGCATCGAGGCTCTGGAATACGAGCTCGCAAGGAATGTGGCCTTCGTACTTTGAAAGGACGATGCGGCGGAAATCTTCTTCAAAATCCTTGCGGATAACGAATACCAACTTGCCGAAGCCTGCGTGAATGGCATCGTAAATTGAATAGTCCATGATGGTTTCGCCGTGAGGGCCGAGTTCATCAAGTTGCTTCAAGCCGCCGTAGCGGCTACCCATGCCTGCTGCCAGGAGAAATAGTGTAGGTTTCATTTTTAATTGAAAGATATTATGTGTTGTTTGATGTATTGTTGCATTTGTCTGGTGTGCACACATAAAGCTTTGTCACGCTGCATGTAGCACTTTGACTTGTCAAGTTGCAATGCAAAAGTAACAAATTATCATGAAAGCGCAAATTACAAACCCGCCTTATTTATAAAGCGAAGCATTTTTGTATCTCCCCACTTGTATCCCCCACTTGTATCCCCCCGCTCAGTCCTCACTCCTCACAGTACGGTTTGAGCTTGAACTTCACGCCTGTGGCTGCGGCATCTTGTGGGGTGTCGGCGTGCTGATACATTGTGCCTTGCAGTATGGGGTAGCCTTGTGCCGTCACATCGTTGGCGGGTTGGGCCACTTGTTGCATCGAAAAGTAGCACCCCTCGCCCTTAGCCACATACACCAGTGGCCCCCATTGCATGGCAACCTGGTTGTAGACGGGTGCCATGCGGTTATGGTCGGGTGTGGTGGCTGGCTTGATGTATTGTGCTTGTAGCGGCAGGTCAATGTACACCTCGTCAAGGTTGCGCCAGGTGCGGGTAATGCTTACATAGCCCTTTGAGTCGATAGTGAGCGGTGAAAGTTCGTGACCGTTCACATAGATAGTGGTTTGCGTTGGCTCGGCGCCTACATATATATAAGGTGTGTTGGGGCGCTGAGCTGTCCAGTCGGGCACACGCACACGCATCGTCATGGCAATGCCTTGGGCGGGCATGTGCATGAAACGGAATTTTACGCTGCCCGAGCGTGGCATGTCGGTTATTTGGTCGAGTGTGAAACTTCCCTCTTGATGCGGAATGCGTGTGGTGCTGTTAGCGTAGAGGTTGACGTACAAGTCACCCTCGTTGCTGGTGGCATACATCATGCCCGGCAGGCAGAGCAACATTTGCGCCGCCTGCAGTTTGTCGATGGTGCCGCGCGGCTCAAGCGAATCATTCACAGTGTGCATGACGGCGTTGAATATGGCCCTTTCGGCATAGTCCATGTAGTCGGCGTGCCCTTGTGTCAGAAATAGTTGGCGCGCCAGGTCAATCCACCGCGCGGCAGCCAGCCCTTGCGGTGCACCGAGGTCCGTGCCCGAGCCGCCCACGCAGTTGCGGTCGTGGGTGCCGTTTTCCCATTGCTTGAAGGTCTGTTTGCGTTGCTGCCATTCTTGTCGTGTCAGATGCAGATAGGGTGGGGCAATGGTCGAGTCTGTTTGGTAAGCCAGTGTGCGCAAGTCGTGGCCGTCGTAACCCCAAGTGGCCACACTGTCAGCCGGCACAAAGCGCAACGGACGTTTGAGCCAGGGTGTGGTGGCCGACAGACTAAGGGCTGAAAGTGTAAAGGCTATGATAAGCGTGAGAGTCTTTTTCATTGTGTGTCAGTGTAGTGCGTTGCAAAAGTATAAATTAAAATCTGCTTAGCCTTTATGTTGCTGCCATATTTAGCTCCTCGTATGAGGCGGTACACTTATTTCGCCTTATTTAATAGCTTTTATGTGTAGGCTTTCGCTTTTTCTGTCTACTTTTGCACATATACAACAATGCGCTGGCGCGGATAGTTCATTAGCATCTTGTGCCGGCGTGTGCTAATTATAATTATGAAACGCTTGATACTTTGTGTGTTGTGCCTGTTGGCAGGCTTTACAAGCCTTATGGCACAAACCAAGAATGATAATTCGTCGCAGCACCGCATGTGGAATGATGCCTTTATGCAGCAACAGCGTGCCGACTCGTTGACGCGCGACTCATTAACCCGCGACTCGCTGAGTGTGCCACTGTCCGCGGAGAGTAGCATCACCGCCGAACTGCCGTGGAATGTGCCTGTGGTCAACCTTGGTGCCTATGGCATGGGCGGTTACGGTGCCTTGTATAATGATTGGGGCTGGCGCCTGCACGAGGGCTTCAATGCCCAATTTGGCTTGAGTGTCAGTGCCGGTCTTGGCAAGCATGCCCCCAAGGGCGTGGGCTTTGGCCAAACGGCGGCCTTTGCCTACCTCAAGCCGCTCACCCCGCGCCTGTCGGTGGCAGCCGGCGTGTTTGCCACCAACTTTGACTGGGGCAGTTGGCGGCGTACCGATGTGGGCATAGGCGGTGTGGTGGCTTACAAGGTGAACGACAACATCAACTTGTACGCTTATGGTCAGAAAACCTTTTTGCCCCGGCAGACCGACCTGTGGGGGCGCCAAGTGCGGCGCGACCCCTTCCCCGTGTTTTTCGATGTGCCGCGCGACCGCATAGGGGCAGCGGCAGAATTCAAAATAGGTAACAACGCCATGATAGGCGTGAGTGTGGAACACCGTAGTTATTGACAGTCTCAACCCGTTACCCTGTCAACCCAAAACTAATTAGAAAAAGATGAATAAAGACGTATCGCTTGTTCAGCAGCTGGCTCTGTTGAAGAAGGAGTACGAATATGAGAAACAGACATTCCAGCACGACACCGAAATGATGGGCATCGACCGCAAGGTGAAGCGTGGCGACTGCTGGTTCCCTATAACGGTCGGGCGCAGTTATTACAACTCGCTCGACCGCTTTGTGGTTGAAATAATGCGTCCGTCGGGCACCGACATAGAGCACAACTTTGAGTATGGGCGCCAAGTATGCTTCTTCTCGCAAGATGGTGCCGGCTTGCTGCATTACCTCAGTTTCCAGGCCACGGTGAGCTATGCCGAAGCCGACCGCATGGTGGTGGAGCTGCCGGGCGAGGGCGCTTTGGCACAATTACAGAGTTTGGAGCGTGCTGGTGTGCAGCTGCATTTCGACGACTATTCGTACCGCGTGATGTTCGATGCCCTGCACCATGTGATCGAGGCTAAGGGCAACCGACTGGCGGCCTTGCGCGATATGTTTCACTCTGCGGCCCCCGTCAGTTGGGGCGCACAGGGCGCCGTGCCGTTGCGGTTGCCGTGGCTCAACGCATCACAGGAGGCGGCTGTGCGTGATGTGTTGCGTGCCAAGGACGTGCTGATAGTACATGGCCCTCCCGGTACGGGCAAAACCACCACCCTGGTTGAGGCTGTGAGCGAGGTGTTGCGTCGCGAACCACAGGTGATGGTCTGTGCACAGAGCAACACCGCGGTTGACTGGATGTGTCAGCAGTTGGCCGACCGCGGCATATCGGTGTTGCGCATTGGCAACCCCAGCCGCGTGACTGAGGCCATGCTGGCCAACACCTACGAGCACCGCTTTGAGTCGCACCCCGACTATCCCGATTTGTGGCAAGTGCGCCGCAGCATACGTCAGCTCTACAGTTTGCCGCGCAAGGGGCGGGGTGAGAACTTCCATCAAAAAATAGCCCGGTTGCGTGAGCGTGCTGACGAATTGGAAATGCGCATACGCCATGCCTTGTTCGACCAAAGCCGCGTGATAGCCTGCACGCTTACGGGGGCCGCCAACCAGCTGCTTGCCGGACAACACTACCACACATTGTTCATCGACGAGGCAGCACAAGCACTCGAGGCCGCCTGCTGGATACCCTTGCAAAAGGCCGACCGCGTGATACTGGCTGGCGACCACCAGCAACTGCCCCCCACTGTGAAGTGTGCCGAGGCCATGCGCGGTGGTTTGGGCCGCACGCTCATGGAGCAGGTGGCACACTGCAAGCCCGAGGTGGTGAGACTGCTGCGTGTGCAGTATCGCATGAACGAGGCACTGATGCGTTTCTCGTCCGAATGGTTCTACCACGGACAGCTTGAGGCCGCGCCCGAGGTGCGCAACCGCTCGCTGCTCGACTATATTGACGACCCCTTGGTGTGGGTTGACACCGACCAGGCCCACCTTGAGGGCGAGGCTGTGCAAGAAGCCGACAATGAGGGCGTGGTGTTGAACCACGAACAGTTTGTGGGCAGTTCGTATGGTCGCATCAACAAGCGCGAGGCCGAACTTACCATGCAGACACTCAAGGCGTATGTAGAGCGCATGGGGCGCCATCGCTTGTTGGAGGAGCGTGTCGATTTCGGCATTATTTCGCCCTACCGTGCCCAGGTGCAGTATTTGCGTGGATTGATAAAGCGCGATGCTTATTTGCGTCCGCTGCGCGCGCAGATTACTGTGAACACAGTCGATGCCTTTCAGGGGCAGGAGCGCGATGTAGTGATGGTGAGCTTGGTGCGTGCCAACGAGGCGGGTCAGATAGGTTTCTTGTCAGACCTCAGACGCATGAATGTGGCCATAACCCGTGCCCGCTACAAACTCGTCATACTCGGTTCGGCACAAACGCTTTGCAAGCACACGTTTTACAAAAAACTGTTTGATAGCTGCCAGCACGTATAGTGCGAGGGGGGGGAAACGTAAAGAAAGTTATGCAAATTTGGAATGCCATTCCAAATTTGCATAACTTTCTTTGCATACGGACGCATTGGCGTATTATCAAAACCATGCTGCACACGGCACATATTCTTCTTCAACAACAGTCAAAGTGGCGGAAGTTGGTAATATCTATGCCGCCAGAGTTGTGACTTTCGATTGGCCCGGTGTACACGATGGTGCGTCGTGCAATATTACTTTTTATCAGAGAATTGGCTTTGAGCAGTACCTTTTCAAAGTTCGGGCTGTATGTCATGGCACTTTTCACCTCTATGGCATGCAACCCCTCGGGGGTGGTTTGCAAAATATCTATTTCGTTTTGATTAGAGTCGCGGTAGAAATAAATATTAGGCTCCTTGCCCTCGTTAAGGCGGCGTTTGAGCATTTCAGTCACGATAAGGTTCTCAAACAAATGGCCGCGCATGGGGTGGAATGCCAAATTTTCGGGTTGCTCTATGCCAAGCAAGGCACATGCCAGCCCCGTGTCGCAGAAATATATTTTGGGCGATTTGATAAGCCTCTTTCGCGTATTCTCGTAGTAAGGCGGCATTAGGTATACTACGTACGAGGCTTGTAGAATGGAGGTCCAGGCTTGTATGGTCTTGCTCGTAACGCCCACCTCGTTTGCCAGTGCGGTGGCATTGAATTCGGAACCTATGCGGTTGGCGCACAGGCGCAGAAATGTGTTGAACTGAGTAAGGTCCTTGATAGCAAGTTGCGAGCGTATGTCCTTTTCAAGATAGGTCTTGATGTAGGCAGGATAAATAAAGCGTGGTATGTTGGCACCTTTGTACACTGCCGGGTAAAGACCGTTGTAAAGCAGTCTGTCCACATCTGATGTGTAAGCCTCGTCGGTAACCTCTTTGAGCGACAGGGGCAGCAGTTCGAACACCCCCGTACGTCCGGCCAAGGATTGTGTGACATTGCGTAGCAACGTAAAGTTTGAACTGCCGGAGAGTATAAAGCGGCGGTCTGGCTGGTTGTCAACCACCCCCTGAATGTACGACAGCAGGTGTGGCACATTCTGCACTTCGTCAAGTATCATGCCGTTGGCGTTGAGTTGTAGAAAGCGTAGCGGGTCTTGCATGGCGAACTCACGTGTGTCAAGGTCCTCAAGCGAGTAGTAAGGCAGCTGTGCAAACATGTGGCGCAGCATGGTTGTCTTACCCGACTGGCGCGGACCGGTTACGGTGATTACTGGAAAATATTGCGAAGCCTCGCGAATGGTGGCCTCTAATGTGCGGGGGATATATTTGTCGGTCATAAGCAGGTGCTCAAAAGTTGATTTCTTATTGCAGTTCGGTGAGACTCCATTAGTGCTTGCGTCTTTTTGCAGCCTATCTTATGCAAAGGTACGCCATAATTTACATAAAGGCGCGCAAAAGTTATGCAAATTTGGAATGGCATTCCAAATTTGCATAACTT
>OQVL01003020.1_pt1 | contig 10318 bp, 10 predicted proteins | sample 1691501 | NCBI WGS metagenome assembly OQVL01 (sample SAMN03418253, study PRJEB22391) | human gut metagenome | biome: human-gut; feature: organic feature; material: feces | host: Homo sapiens | place: Tanzania | collected 2013-01
GAACCGATACCAGACAGGCTTATAACCCTTTTCTTCAAGAAGCGAAACCGTCAGGAATTCGCCCTTCGATTTGCTCATTTTGCCGTTTGACGTATTGAGATGAAGCACATGGAACCAAAAGCGGCACCACGGATGTCCGAGATAAGCTTCGCTTTGCGCGATCTCGTTCGTATGGTGCGGGAATGCATTATCGATGCCGCCGCAGTGTATGTCAAGATATTCGCCGAGATACTTCAGGCTGATCGCAGAGCATTCGATATGCCAGCCGGGATAACCCACGCCCCACGGACTGTCCCACTTAAGCTCCTGAGAATCGAATTTCGATTTTGTGAACCAAAGCGCAAAATCGGTTTTGTTGCGTTTGTTTTCGTCCGCGCCGACGCCTTCACGGACACCGACTTCAAGGTCTTCGGCGTCATGCTTGTTGAAAACATAGTACTCTTCAACCTTCGAAGTGTCAAAATACACATTTCCTCCGCTCTGATACGCATATCCCTTTTCAAGAAGGACTTCGATCATGTGGATGAAATCCGGGATGCAGCTTGTTGCCGGAACAACCGTATCCGGTTTGCGTATATTGAGCTTCACGCAGTCGTCAAAGCACTTGGCAACTACGAGGTGCCTGTCAAGCTTCATCCGAAGGTAACAGCAAACCTCACAGTATCAGTAGTTGAAGGATAGGAGGAATCCCCTTGGAAGAAGCATTAATCAAACGAATAATGCCAAACAGCCTTGAGGCAGAGCAGTCCGTGGTCGGCTCCATGATCATGAGCAAGGATGCCATAGTGACCGCCAGCGAGATGCTCCTTAAGGAGGATTTTTATCATCAGCAGTACGGCATCATATTTGAGACCATGGTTGAGCTCTTTACAGAGGGACAGCCTGTTGACCTCGTCACACTCCAGAACCGTCTAAAGGAAAAGGATGTGCCGCAGGAAATTCAAAGCCTCGACTTTGTGAGAACACTCGTCACCAGCGTGCCGACATCAGCCAACATCAAGTACTATGCCAATATCGTAAAGGAAAACGCCATAAAGCGAAAGCTCATCCATGTGACAGAGGACATAGAGAACGAGTGCTACGCCGGCAAGGAATCGCTCGAGAGCGTGCTTGATAAGACCGAGCACGATGTATTTGAGCTGCTTTCCACAAGGCAGACAGGTGACTACGTGCCAATCCGTACCGTAGTCATGAATGCCCTCGAGAAAATCGAAAAAGCAGCACAGCAGGAGGGTACCGTAACCGGAATCCCGACAGGCTTCATAGACCTGGACTACAGGACAGCGGGACTTCAGCCGTCAGACCTCGTGCTCGTGGCAGCCCGTCCGTCAATGGGAAAGACAGCCTTCGTCCTCAACATAGCACAGCACGTGGCATTCCACGCACATCTGTGTACTGCCATATTCTCACTTGAGATGTCGAAGGAACAGCTCGTAAACCGTCTGTTCTCACTTGAATCAAAGGTAGATGCGCAGGCACTGCGTACAGGAAATCTGTCTGATGCCGACTGGGAAAAGCTGGTCGAGGGAGCCGGAATCATCGGAGACTCCGAGCTCATCATAGACGACACTCCGGGTATCAGCATCTCAGAGCTTCGAAGCAAGTGCCGTAAATACAAGCTTGAGCACGACTTAAAGCTTGTCATCATCGATTACCTGCAGCTCATGACAGGCTCAGGACGAGGCTCAGAATCGCGTCAGCAGGAAATCTCAGACATATCACGTTCGCTTAAGGCACTCGCCAGAGAGCTTTCTGTACCTGTAGTGGCACTCTCACAGCTCTCACGAGCCGTAGAGCAGCGACCGGACCACAGACCGATGCTTTCTGACCTTCGAGAGTCAGGAGCCATCGAGCAGGATGCCGACGTCGTCATGTTCATCTATCGTGACGACTACTACAACAAGGACACCGAGCTCAAGGGTATATCAGAGATCATCATCGCCAAACAGCGTAATGGTCCAATCGGCACCGTAAACCTTGCATGGCTGCCTGAGTACACGAAGTTTGCAAATCTGGAGCATTAAAATTAAATTGCAAAGAGAATAAAGAAACAAGCCATCCCGGCTCACGTCATAGGATAAAGTTAAGTATCCTGATGTGGGCCGGGATTTTTTTGTCCAAAACTCTTTCTATGCCTGAAAAGACAATAAAAGACAATAAAAATATGAACAATAAACGCATATAATACAAGAAATTTATTGACTCGTATCCTATAGTATGCTAATTTTAGAGAGGTTTAGAGCATAGAATAGTATAGGGGACAAGAACTTGGAAGAGAAGACAAAAGGAATATACAAGCGAAATGAAGGACGGTGGGAGGCCAGATTCCGTGTAGGTGTAAACGCAGACGGACGGGCAAGATACCGTTCTGTTTATGCGCAGACCAAAGAAGCGGTAATAGCCAAAAGACAGGCAGCAGAAGCAGAGATACTTGCGGCAAAGACAAGAAAAAGACCAACAGAATTCAACCTGCTCATCATCGGAGCCGGTACACACGGCAGGGATGTATATGAGATAGCCAGGTCGCTTCATGTATTCAGAAAAATAAGCTTTTTGGACGACAGCGTGCAGGGAGAGAACATCATAGGCAGGTGCAGCGATTTGTTAAAATACCGCAGCCAGTACCCATGCGCATTTGTAGCAATCGGTGACAACAAGCTCAGGCGAAGGTACGCAGAGCTGCTCAGGGAATACAACTTCCTCATACCGAGCATTGTATCACCGGCAGCCAATGTGTCAGCTATGGCACAGATAGGTGATGGAGTAGCAATACTCCCTCTAGCCAGAGTAGGTGATGCAGAGCTAGGTGACTTCACTATAGTGGCATCCAACGGAGTGGTCAATTCGAGTGCAGTGCTCGGGAAGTGCTGTCATGTGGACTGCGGGGCGATAGTGAAGAAGGAAGCCAGGGTGAAGGATGGTACCTGGGTGAAGAGTGGGGAGATATTAGGATAGCTTGAAAGGAAAAAGCATAGATGACAGCATTAGATCATACTGCAATCATAATATCAAAAGAGGAAAACTTAAGATTTTATGTAAGACTCGGCTTTGAAGAGATAAGACGGATAATAAGAACTTATGACACTGTGATTTTTATGAAGAATGGTAATGTAGTTCTAGAAATATTCGTAGATCCCAACCATCCGGACAGACTGACGAAACCTGAGTCTTTAGGTATAAGACATATAGCACTTACGGTAGACAGCCTTGATGATGTGGTAAAGAAATTTGAATGTGAGCCGGTAAAGAAAGATTGGTTTGGACGAAGATTTACATTTGTAAAAGATATGGACAATCAGCCAATAGAAATAAATGAAATTTGTTTGAAAAGCGAAGAGGATATCGTAAATGGCTTGGAAAGTAATTAAAACAATAATAATAGTGCTGTGCATAGTTTTTGTACTGATGTATGTTACAGCAAAAATAAAAAAGAGTAAGAGTATATATCAGGACGAACCGGAACAGCAGAATCCGCTTGAAGGTAAAAAGGTGATTTTTGTGGAGAGCATGGATGATACTGTCAATGCCGACGGAGTCAGGGGACATCTTGAAGCAGTGGGTGAATCAGATTACAGACTTACATTTTATAGTAGATGTATAAAAAGAATCCTTGATATAGTTCTGTCATTTGGAGGAATGATACTGCTAAGCCCGGTGTTTGGAATTGTAGCACTAGCCATAAAGATAGAGGACCCGGGACCTGTAATGTTTGTACAGAAACGATGTGGGCAGAATAAGAGATATTTCAAGCTACATAAATTCAGAAGTATGAAGATGGATACACCACATGATGTTCCAACCCATCAGCTGGCTAATCCTGATCAGTACATTACAAAGGTTGGAAAATTTATAAGAGCACATAGCCTGGATGAGTTACCACAGATATGGGATGTGTTTATAGGCAATATGAGTGTGATAGGACCACGTCCGGGTTTATGGAATCAGGATCTACTCACAGCAGAGCGGGACAAATACGGAGCTAACGATGTGAGACCAGGAGTGACAGGCTGGGCTCAGATAAATGGAAGAGACGAGCTTGAAATACCTGTAAAGGCACAGTTTGATGGTGAGTATGTGAAAAATCAGAGCCTTGTCTTTGATATGAAGTGTTTCTTTGGAACTGTAAGTAAGGTGGCAAAGGATGACACTGTAGTAGAAGGTGGAACAGGAGAACTGAAGAGAAATGCCTAGAAATTATACAAATGGAAAAAGTGATAAAGCTTTGATAGGGCATATAGGATTCGATGGACCTGTAAAAGCAGATACATCGCAGACAAAACGCATACTTATAACCGGAGCAGGTTCATATATAGGAAAATCATTTATTCGGTATGCTAAGGAACATTACAATAAAAATTTTATCATAGATGAAATGGATATGTTGGATGACATATGGAAGAATACCAGCTTTTCGGAATATGACATCATATATCACGTTGCCGGAATAGCACATGCCGATGTGGGAAATGTATCAGATGAGCTAAAAGAAAAGTACTATTGTGTGAATACGGATCTGGCGGTTGAAGTGGCAAAAAAGGCGAAAGCTGATGGAGTAAAACAGTTTGTATTTATGTCATCAATGATTGTGTATGGTGATTCAGCTCCTTATGGCAAAGAAAAGATAGTTACAGGGACAACTGTTCCGAAGCCGGCAAACTTCTATGGAGATTCAAAGCTTCAGGCAGATGTGGCTGTAAGAGATCTGGCTGATGACAGTTTTAAGGTTGCAGTGCTTCGCCCGCCGATGATATATGGGAAAGGTAGCAAAGGAAATTATCCACTGCTTGCAAAGATTGCAAAAAAGTTACCGGTATTTCCAAAAGTAAAGAATCAAAGATCAATGCTGTATATAGGAAATCTGTGCGAATTCCTATGCCAGCTGTTTCTTGTTGAAGCAGATGAATTCAGCAATGAGGGAAATGTGTTCATTCCACAGAATGCTGAGTGGACCAATACATCAGATATGGTAAAAATGATTGCTGAGAGTAATGGCAAGAAGATTGCGCTAAGCAGGGTGCTTGCGCTCGCAGTGGTAATTGGTGGCAAGATGCCTGGGAAGATTGGAAAATTGGTTAATAAGGCATTTGGGAATAGTTGTTATGAGCTTGAATTAAGTAATTATAATGCAATATTATATTCAGCGATAGGATTTTATGAGACGATAAAAGATACAGAGGATTAAAAAAATGGCAGATGTTACTATAATTATCTTGACAAAAAATGAAGAAGTAAACCTTCACGATTGCTTAAAATCAGTACAATCATTTGCGAAGAGAATTGTTGTTGTAGATAGTGGGAGTTCTGATAAGACGGTAAGTATTGCAAAAGAATTTGGAGCAGATGTTTATACTCATAAATTTGAAAATTATGCAAGACAATTTAATTGGGCAATAGATAATGTTAACATTGACACAAAGTGGACTTTTAGATTAGATGCTGACGAAAGGCTTACAGATGATTTATGTAATGAATTAGAAAAATTAATAAAAGATCATGAGAATGATGATATTAATGGAATTACAATGGAAGCATGGCTTTATTTTATGGGACATAAAATAAAGCACGGATGCCATAATAAGCGAAAATTAATGCTTTTTAAGACAGGTATTGGAAGAATTGAAGATAGGAAAATGGATGAACATACTATTTTATTATCTGGAAAAGCTATAAGTGCTAAAGAAAGATTTATACATTATGATTTTAAAGATATGACTCATTGGATAAATAAGATGAATTGGTATGCGACTCGAGAAATGCAGGATTATTTTGAATATAAGGGTGGAAAAAATAGCAATGTTGACGGAGATTCAGTGATTACAGAAACAAGAAAGAAAAAATTTGGTGTATATTATAAGTTCCCAATTTTTGTGAGAAGTCATTTGTTGTTTATTTATTATTATATTTTTAGGCTTGGTTTTTTAGATGGAAAAGAAGGATTTGTTTATCATTATATGTATCACAGGTGGTATAGATGTTTAGTTGATGCAAAAATAATGGAACAAATTAAATATAATAGACCTTTTGTAGAAACAGGAGATTTAAATTAATTTATTATGAAAATTTTAATGATAAATACTGTTCCAATGGAACGTAATGGTATCACAAATGTAATTTGTAATATTGTTCAAGCAATTAATAATCCAAATGTAAGTGTTGATTGTGTATCTGTAAATAAACCTGATAAATATTATTATGATATTTTTTCATCTGCAAAAGGTCAGATTTATGTGATTGAGAATAGATTAAGATGTCCTATATTGTATTTCTGGAAATTAGTGAGGTTGATTAAAAAAAATGAATATGACTGTATACATGCTCATGGTAACAGTCATACATTAGCTATTGAAGTGTTTGCAGCAAGGGTTGCTGGGTGTAGTGTTAGAATTGCTCATTCACATAGTACTACTTGTAAATATAAAGTGATTGATAAAATCATGAAACCAATATTTGCTAGTTCATGTACACACAACATAGCATGTGGAAAAGAAGCTGGAAAATGGTTGTTTGGCAGAGCTAAATTTGAAATATTTAAAAATGGTGTATTTACGGAAAACTACAGATTTGATGAAAACTATAGGAAATTAATAAGAGAAAACTATAGTATTAATGAAAATTCAATAGTAATAGGACATGTTGGCAATTTTGATGATGTTAAAAATCAAGATTGGATAATCGAAATAGGAAAAGAATTGTCAAGGCGAAAAATTGATTTTACCATATTTTTAATTGGTACAGGCGAGAGATTAGAAACAATAAAAAAAATGGTAAATGAATATAATTTGGAAAATAATGTTATTTTTACAGGTGCTATAGATAATGTTAATCAATATTTATCAGCTTTTGATTGTGTTGTAATGCCATCGTTTTTTGAGGGATTACCACTAACTTTAATTGAAGAACAGGCAGCTGGATTAAAGTGTTTTGTTTCTGATAATATTACGAAAGAAGTTGATATTACAGGAAATGTAGATTTTCTCTCTTTGAATGATAATGTTGAAAATTGGGTTAGTACTATAATAAAAGAACAGAAAAAAAATAATAGAAATAAGGATTCAGACATTGCAATTAAAAAAATAGTTAAAAAAGGATATGATATAGCCAGTGAGAGTGAGAGACTTCTGGATTTTTATATTAGAATTTGTGATAAATAGTAATATTATGAAATGGAGATATTATGAAGACAATAATGATTGTAACTAGAAATATGTTGGCAGGTGGAGCTGAAAGAGTGATTGCACAACTAGCTAATTATTTTGTTTCGAAAAATTATAATTGCTATTTAGTAACATTGTATAAAGATGAGGTGTTTTATGGTATAAACACCAAGGTGAAAATTTGTCAAATTAGTTCTGATAGTAAAAGCAGATTGTTTGATAAATTTAATAGATACATGCAGTTGAGAAAAATTGTTAAGCAGAAAAAACCGGATATTATTTTATCGATGCCAGAAGAAATTGGTATATATGTATTATTATTTTTGGCTTTTATCAAAATACCTATTTTTGTTTCAGAAAGAAATAATCCATGGGTTATGCCATATAAAAAAATAACAAGAATTTTTAGGAAAATATTATATCCATTTGCTGAGGGAATAGTTTTTCAAACTCAAAAGGCACAATCCTTTTTTCCTAATAAAATAAAAGATAAGAGTATAGTTATAACAAATCCTATTGATATTAATAGAATTCCATTTCAGTGTAAAAAAGAAAGAAAAAAAAGAATAGTAGCAGCTGGTAGACTTGAATTACAAAAAAATTTTATGTTATTAATTGATGCATTTAGTGATTTTCAGAAGGAAAATGAAGAATACACTTTAGTAATATATGGTGAGGGAACATTAAGAAAAAAATTACAAAATAAAATTGATGAGATTGGATTACAGAAAAAAATATTTTTACCGGGAAAAGAAGAAAAACTTCTTGAAATAATTAATGATTCGGCAATGTTTGTTCTGTCATCTGATTATGAGGGGTTACCAAATGTGTTAATAGAGGCAATGTGCATGGGAATGCCTGTAATAGCTACTGATTGTCCATCGGGGGGACCGAGAGAACTGATCAATAATAATATAAATGGAATTTTAGTTCCTGTTAATAATAAGAAGAAGCTTGTAGAGGCGATGATAAGATTAACAGATAATGATCTTGCAAAAAAAATGGGAGATAACGCATATAATATCCGAAAAATATATGAGAAACAAGATGTTTTTGAAAAATGGGAGAATTTTTTGTTTAAGAAAAAGGATACATTAAATGAATAAGATTAATATTAATTTGAAATTTATGATAGCACATTTGTTTGTTATATTAAGTTTTTTTAGCGTATGGGCAGTAGTTTCAGGTGATTCTACATTGTTGTTATCTAATGATACAGTGCTTTTTATAAAATCGCTTATAGTATACATAACATTAATATTCATAGTTGTAATATTTATTTTATCAAATGGTGCTTTTTTGAAATTTAGTATAAATAATGTTATTTTGGCAATTAGTCCTTTCGTCTATTATGGAATAACTCATATTTTCAACTTTAGTGGAAAAGAAAGTATATTAATAATCAATGCTATTACAATTGCTTTGTTTTGTGTTATAAAAGATGAAATTAAAAGTTTAGTTTATATTGAAGTAAAAAAACTGTTGGTTATTTCAGCATGGATTTCAATATTATTTTATGTTATTGATTTATTTAATATTCCTTGTTGGGGAAGCTCAGTTAATTATTACATAGATAATTTAGGAACATATAGAGATTATTATGTAACAAGTTTTGTACATATTGGCTCATTTATTAGAGCATGTGGCTTTTTTAACGAACCGGGATTTTATGGTACGATTATAGCATTATTTTTGGTTATAGATGGTATCAATTTAAAAAAGTTAGACAATGTTATTATTTTGATAGCAGGAGTTTTGACTTTTTCGGCAGCTTTTTATATTTTGCTCATTGGTTATGCTATTTTAAAGCTGGTTATAAGTAAACCAGTTTTGGGAGTATTTGCATTATTTATATTTATATTTGTTATTTATTTTTTGAATAATTTGTATTATAGCTATTCAGATAATTCAATATTTTGGCGAGTAATAGGTATTATAACAGGAAAACAGAATAACAGATCATATGATACGATAAATGATATGGTTTATAGAACATTGCATTCAGAGTATTGGTTATTTGGTCATGGATATGGTTATGTTGAGTCTATTATTTCTGATTTGTCAATTAAAAAATATATTGTAGACTTTGGGATAGGTGGCTGTGCTTTGATGTTTAGTCCTATTTTTTATCCTATAATTAAAGAAAGTAAAAAACTTCTAGATGCTAGGATTTCATTTATTATTTTTGTGTTAAGTATATATCAGAGACCAAATATTTTCGTTTTATTGTATTTTGTTATTATTACTGGAATTTATAATAAAAATAAGATTTGTATAGATTATAAAGATATATATAAAGAAAGGAATTAGAAGATATTCTAATATGAATTATTAATGAAGATAGTATATATTATCCACTCATTGGGAGTAGGTGGTGCAGAAACAATTGTTTCAGAGTATTTATTAAAATTAAAAGAATTTGGATGTGAAGTTTTTTTAATCCAGTTTTATTCTTCAAATTCTTTTTTGGAAAAGAACTTGAGAAAAAAAGATGTAACAATTTATACTTTGATTCCAAGTAGGACAGAAAAAATATACAGTAAAATTAAATGTTTTATGGATTTGAATTACACACTGAAATATAAATTAAAGAAATATATAAAAATCGTAAATCCAGATATTGTTCACTTTCATACTGCATTCAAAGACATAGATTATTGTACCTTAAATGAATATAAAACTTTTTTTACATTTCATACGGATGTAAATAGAATGTTTTTCTATGAAAAAAAGTTTTACAAACATTTGGACAAAGCTGTAAATAAAGGAATATCTATAGTAGCAATAACAGAAAAAGTTAAAAGTGACGCAAGAGGGTACTTTCCAAATGCAGATATAGTTAAAATTTATAATGGTCTGGATATTAGAGAAATACAGAATAATACTATGGACAAAGTAAAATATATGAGGAAAATTAATATTCCATCAGATGCGTTTGTAGTTGGACATGTAGGAAGATTTCATAAGGTTAAAAATCATGAAAAAGTTATTTCAGTTTTTGAAGAAATACATAAACGACTAGATAATTCATATTTGATACTTGTTGGTGGCGGTGATCAAAACAGACAATATGAGATTGAAAGATTAGTTAAAACAAAGGGATTATCTGATTTCGTAATTTTTCTTGGAGAACAAAAAGAGGCTACTAAAATAATGAGTATTTT
>OQVL01003021.1_pt1 | contig 10317 bp, 9 predicted proteins | sample 1691501 | NCBI WGS metagenome assembly OQVL01 (sample SAMN03418253, study PRJEB22391) | human gut metagenome | biome: human-gut; feature: organic feature; material: feces | host: Homo sapiens | place: Tanzania | collected 2013-01
GATTTTGTCGATTTCGCCGTAAGCTTCGATGTAGTCGCCACAGCCCCCGCAGCCGCCTTTCCGGCGGCTGCGAATCATTGAAAAGACAGCCGCGCAAAGCGCGGCTCCTATTATAATTAACACTGCTATCGTTGCAAAATTCATGTTTTCACCTCTCAAGCCACGAAGTTCACGCTGCACTTACAGCAGCATGCCGCCGACAATATAGACCGCAAAAGCACACAGCCATGCAATCACGCACTGCAGAACAACAACAAGTGCCGCCCACTTGCCGCCGAGTTCCCTCTTGATAGAGGTAATGGCCGCAACGCAAGGCGTATAGAGCAGGCAGAACACGAGAAGTGCCGCTGCCGCAAGCGGAGTCAAAAGCGACGTAATGCTGATTCCATCCGTCAGAACGGTCAGGGTTGCAACAACGCTTTCCTTTGCCATGAAGCCGGTAATGAGTGCCGTTGAAATTCTCCAGTCGCCGAAGCCAAGCGGCGCAAATACAGGCGCAATTACACCCGCAAGCATTGCAAGCAGACTGTTTTGCGAGTCCGATACAACATTCAGCCTTGTATCAAACGTCTGCAGGCACCAAATCACAATCGTTGCAACAAAGATAACCGTGAAGGCCCTCTCAAGGAAATCTTTTGCTTTTTCCCAGAGCAGCTGACCGACATTTTTGGCACCCGGCAGTCTGTAGTTCGGAAGTTCCATAACAAACGGCACCGGTTCACCCCGGAATGCCACACCGCGCGCAAGAAGTGCAAATAAAATACCTACAAGAATTCCTGTGAAGTAGAGAATAACCATTACAAGTGCTCCGTGTTCCGGGAAGAACGCAGCACTGAAAAACCCGTAAATCGGCAGCTTTGCCGAACAGCTCATAAACGGAGTCAAAAGGATTGTCATCTTACGGTCGCGTTCCGACGGCAGCGTACGGCTTGCCATAACCCCCGGCACGGTGCATCCGAAACCAATCAGCATCGGTACAATACTCCTCCCTGAAAGACCGATTTTACGGAGAAGCTTGTCCATGACAAACGCAACTCTTGCCATGTATCCGCTGTCTTCGAGAATCGACAGGAAGAAAAACAGAGTTACGATTATGGGAAGAAACGCAAGCACGCTTCCCACACCCTTGAAAATGCCGTCAATGACCAACGAGTGCACAACCGGATTGATTCCGTACGCGGTAAGTCCTGCATCGGTTAGATCCGTCAATGCGCCGATGCCCAAATCCAATATATCGGAAAGCCATGAACCGATTACTCCGAACGTCAGCCAGAATACAAGTGCCATAATTCCGATAAATGCCGGGATTGCGGTGTATTTGCCGGTAAGAATTTTATCTATTTTGACGCTGCGTGCGTGTTCTTTGCTTTCCTTAGGCTTCACAACGGTTTTACCGCAGACCTGCTGAATAAAGGAGAACCGCATATCGGCGATTGCCGCCGCTCTGTCCATGCCTCTTTCTTCCTCCATCTGACAGATGATGTGCTCCAGCGTTTCTTTTTCGTTCTGATCGAGTTTAAGATGCGAAAGCATCACTTCGTCGCCCTCCGCAAGTTTGCTGGCCGCAAAGCGAACGGGAATTCCCGCATTCGCTGCATGGTCTTCAATCAAATGCATAATTGCGTGCAGGCATCTATGTACGGCTCCGTCGTGGTCCTGCGGATCACAAAAATCGCTGCGGCCCGGTTTTTCCTGATACTGCGCCACATGAACGGCGTGGCTGATCAGCTCGCTGATGCCCTCGTTCTTTGCTGCCGAAATCGGTATTACCGGGATTCCGAGTGCTTCCTCCATCTCGTTTACGCGGACAGTTCCCCCGTTTTCGCGTACCTCGTCCATCATATTTAATGCCAAAACCATTGGAATATCAAGTTCCATGAGCTGCATCGTAAGATAAAGGTTTCTCTCTATATTCGTTGCATCCACAATGTTTATGATGCCCTTCGGCTTGTCATCAAGAAGAAACTGTCTGGTTACGATTTCCTCACTCGTGTACGGCGACATGGAATAAATTCCCGGAAGATCCGTAACCAGTGTTTTGGGATAACCTTTGATGACACCGTCTTTTCGGTCAACCGTAACTCCGGGGAAATTCCCCACGTGCTGATTGGCCCCGGTAAGCTGATTAAACAAGGTCGTTTTGCCGCAGTTTTGATTTCCGGCAAGTGCAAATGTAATCGTTGTACCATCGGGCAAAGGATTTCCGTCCGCTTTCACATGATAGATTCCGCCCTCACCGAGCCCGGGGTGTTTCGCCTTCGTTTTTTCCGCCGGCTCCCCCTCAGCGGCATTTTCCTCCGGAATGTTTACTGGTTCGATTTCTATTTTTTCTGCATCCGCGAGTCTGAGCGTCAGTTCGTATCCGTGGATTCGGAACTCCATTGGATCTCCCATCGGAGCAAGCTTCATAAGCTTGATTTCGGCTCCGGGCACCACTCCCATATCAAGGAAATGCTGCCGCAGCGCGCCTTGGCCTCCGACAACGGTGATTCTGCCGCTTTCTCCTGTCTTTAAATCTCTTAATCTCATTCTTTTCTCCGTTAACAGTTCTTTAAGTATTCTATTTCTTCTCTTGTCAGCTTGCGATAATGTCCGGGTTTCAAATGGCCGAGGCGTATTTCGCCGATTGCCACCCTTTCAAGTTCCTGAACAGGATTGCCCACGGCGGAAAACATCTTTCTGACCTGTCTGTTTTTGCCCTCATGGATTGCAATCTCAACGATTGTTGAATGCTGCGTTCCTTTGATTATGTTTACTTTTGCGCGAGATGTAACAAAACCTCCGATATCCACGCCTTTTCTGAGGCGGGCGGCTTTTTCATTTGACAAAATCCCCGCAACCCGTGCTCGGTAAGTCTTATACACTTCATGCTTTGGATGCGTCAGTCTGTAGGCCAGCTCACCGTCATTTGTCATGATGAGTGCTCCGCTTGTGTTGTAGTCAAGACGTCCTACCGGAAACAGACGCGCATCGATATCCGCTACGACATCCATAACCGTAAGACGTTCTTTATCATCCGAAACCGTCGTCACCATGCCAAGCGGCTTATTGATGAGCACATATTCCGGTTTCTGCTTTGCACTTATCAGCTTGCCGTTCACTTCGACACGGTCTCCGTCCGCAACTTCGTAACCCGGCTCCTTCAGGGCCGCCCCGTTTATCTTTACATTTCCGTTGGCAATCAGTTCGTCAGCCTTTCGGCGGCTGCAAATGCCTGCCTGTGCAATATATTTGTTGATTCTCATGTTTTTTCCTTTTCTTTCGTTATGTCTTTATTCTATTTTAACAAATATTCGCACGGTTGTAAATATCCGTGAGGCCTTGTGCTTCAACACGCCTCCGGATAATTTTTACATCGGTTGTGTAAAGCTGCCTTTCTTTCATTCTCTGAAAATATGTACCACCCGCAAAAGTAAGGCGCTTCTTGTAACCTTCTTCACTCGCCAGCATCTCGTTTGCAAACGCAATGATGTCGCCTGTCGCAAGCTCTGCCGGAAGTTCAAGCAGCGGTTTTCCGGCAGCGAGCATCGCTGCGTTGTAGCCCGCCAGAGAGCCTGTCGTTATTGCCTCGGTATGCCCCACAAAAAATCCGGATTTTTCTCCGCCCAGGAAAAGATTCTCGATTCCGTCCGCACGCAGATATTCGTCCCGAAGTCCCACGGACATGTACCGGATGGAGTTTCCTTTTCCGCCGGCATATGGGTCAACAAAACGCGCATTTTCAAAGCCTTCGACCTTTCTCAAATCCGCAAGATTGAAGTAAGAGGTCATCAGTTTGGCGTGCCCGGTGTCAATCAAAATGATGTTTTCGGCGAACGGGTCAAGGGCATACTGCTGGCATACTTTTTGACTCAGTTTATCCTTGTTTATCATTTCCGGCGGAAGCGGAACGACGACAAAGCCTTCTTTGTCAAGCTTCTTTTGGAGTTTCGTGCTGAGCGTTCTTTTTTCGAGTTTGCACGATCCGCTGAAAGCTCCCGGTCTTCCGTTAAGCCGTTCCCCGTGTACATCATAACTGCCGGCTCTTTCCGTTATGCTCACCCGAGGTCCGAACGCCGGACATCTGAGCACGCACATTGAGCAGCCGTTGCCGTACTTTGCACAATTTCCCATCGGCCCGGTGGAGCCGGTTGCCTCCACAAACACATCGCCTTCAATCTCAATGGTTTCATATTCCCCATCGTGGTTTGTGATTACCGCAAGGATTGATTTCAGGCGTTTGCCACCCTCCTTCGTCTCTTCGGTTTCCACATCGACGGCACGGCACATCAGCCGAATATCAACCCCGAGCTTTTCAAGGAGCCTGCGCACGGCAGGCTCTACCATTGCCACATCATAAAAGCTTGCATGGTTATGTCCCGGAAAATCAATGTTTTTGTGCGTGCTGAGCTTGTCGGTAATCTCAAAAAGTTCCGATGCACCGAGTGCTATATTTTCTTCTGCAGCCGTAAATCTGCCGTTGTTTCGCATAATTCCACCGACATTGCCAAGTCCCAGAAGCAGATCCGTTTTTTCCAGAAGCGTAACCTCATGTCCCTGTTTCACTGCACGTACCGCCGCCGCACATCCCGACCAGCCGGCACCTATTACCACTATTTTGCTCATTGAAAAATTCCTCCCTCCATACATTTGCACTCCTTCACGGTTGTTCCGTCTTTGTCCGTATGGCTGCATGAGCCGCATATCCCCAGACCGCAGCACATATTTGCGTGATTTGCCACAACCAGGCATTTTCCGATTGCCTGCACAGCCTCTACCCTGCTTCTGACCAGCTTGCCGTTTCCTCTGAGCTTTCGTATGACTTGGTTCGTGTAATACGGCGATGCCAGAAACATAATCTGATCATACATATCAAGCATCGCAAGTGCCGTTTCCATATCCTCGGAAAGATTGATATAGTTAAACCTTGTGCCGATCTTTGATACATAATCGGATATGAACTCGCTCGTTATTTTGTCATCATCGATAAAAAGATTAATCTTTTCCGGGTTTTCTCCGGCGAGCACGCGTGCCACATTAAGAAAAGGTGCAAGTGCCGTTCCTTTTGCGATTACCAGCATGGGCTTGCTTGTATCTATTCTGCCGGCAGTCTGAAGGCCGCTGTAAAACGGCCCTTGGATGTTCCAAAATTTACTGAGCGGGTTTGCAAGCTGCATGGTCTTAAGACCGATTGGCTGAACCGCAACTTCGATATACGGCCTCGGTCCGATGAGAAAGCGCCTTTTTTCAACCGCGTAAGATGAGTGCAGCACCGAAAGCGGCACCATGTAACCCATGACCTGCGCCATAATGTAGCTGCCCAGCCTGTGGCACTGCTGCGCGAATCCCGCCGGAACCTCCAGGCGCACCACCGTAAGTTTGCTCGAATAATTTTTCTGATATACCACTTCTGCGGGCATCAGTATCGGCATCGGCTGGGGTCTTCCCGCATTCATCGAAAATTCGCTGTACGGGCAGTTTCCCGTCCACTGCGTGCTGCAGCCGCATTCCCCCGTGCGAAGCGTGCTGCAGGTGTAGCACAAGCCCGATGTCGTTAAATGGCAAGGGCATTTTTTTGAACCCCGGTCCACACATCTGTATTCCATAATCTCATTTTCCTCCCTGTTCAAATCCGTAATCCATAAGGGCATAAGCATCGTTAAACCAGTTCCCGTCTCTGAGAACCACGGCAATCATCTGCCTGCCGTCCCGCTCAGCGGACGCCACGAGAGTTCTTCCCGAAGCCTTGGTAAATCCGATTTTTATGCCGGTTGCTCCCTCATACTGAAAAACCGTCTTGTTTTTGTTATGAAAGCTGCGGCTTCCGTCTTCACTCTGCCAGTCTTTTGCACGCACAATTTCTCTGAAGTCCTCACGCTTCATGGCCTCATATGCAATTTTCGCAAGATCTGATGCCGTAGTGTAATGATTTTCCTCATACAAGCCGCTCGGGTTTGTAAAATGCGTGCCGCTGCATCCGAGCGCCGCCGCCCGTTCGTTCATCATGCTTACAAATTCCCCGAGGCTTCCACCCATACAGGCTGCAAGTGCTGCTGCACTGTCGTTTCCAGACCGGAGCATAAGTCCGTAAAGCAATTCCTCAATCGTTAGTCTTTCCCCTTTTTTTAAATATATTGAAGAACCTTCGATGCCGACGGCCTCCTCCGGCACAATAATTTCACTCTTTTTATCAAGACCGAGTTCGTCAAGTTTTTCAAGGGTCACAAGTGCCGTCATGATTTTCGTTGTGCTTGCGGGATAACTCTTTTCGTCCGCATTTTTTTCGTACAGCACCTCACCGTTTTCGTCAATCAAGACAGACGATGAAGCAGAGACGGACGGCGGGCTTATTTCCGTCTGCGAGACAGCCGTCGTTTCGGTTTGCGCTTCGTTTCTCTCCGTCATTCGCTCAGCCTCGCGCGGGCTGATTCCCAGACATCCGAGCGCACCGAGCAGGAATGCTCCGCATATGACCGCAGCGCATATTTTATTTTTACTGTTTCTGTCCATAAAAAAACTCCCATCAACAGTTTACTTGCTGATGGGAAATTTTATGCGTGGATTTAAAATTCAATTGTCATCTGACCTGCGCTTACCGGATCCTGTTCGTCACCGGAAGGTTCCGCTTCGATGTCGTCGTTGATTACGCTTTCAATATCCTCAATGTCCGGAAGTTCCTTGAGGCTCGTAAAGCCGAAGTTTTTGAGGAAAGTGTCCGTTGTCCCGTAGAGAATCGGTCTTCCGATTGCGGAAGAGCGCCCTACCTCTTCAATCAGGTTTTTGTTCATCAGGCCTTCCACCACTCTGTCGCATTTGATTCCTCGGATTGCTTCCATCTCACCTTTGGTTACCGGCTGCTTGTACGCAATAATCGCAAGCACCTCAAGCGCAGACTGGGAAAGTTTCTTTGCCTTCACCGGTGTGCAGAGCCTCCGCACATAATCGGCATTTTCCTCGCGCGTCACAAACTGAAACGCCTTGTTCACTTCGCGAATCACAATTCCCCTGCCTTCCTGCTCGTACTCTGCCTGCAGTTCCTTGAAGCACTCATAGGCTTCTTCCTTCGTTATATTAAAAACATCCGCAGCCATCTTTGCCTCAAGCGGTTCACCCCATGTGAACATCATGGACTCCATGGCGGATTTAATTGCTTTGTTTCCTGTCATTTTCTTTCCATTCCTCCTGCACTCTTTCTCCCGCGCTTACCTCTATATTGCCGTAAGTTGCATGCTGCTCAACCTTTACGGCCCTTGCCTTTGCCATCTCAAGCAGCGACATGAATGTAACCACGATATCATATCTGTCCTTTTTATCTTGAATAAAATCTTTAAAGCTGAAAACTTGTCCGATTTTCGCACGAACCGACTGCAGGATATATGAAATTCTCTTTTCCATGCTGGCACGCTCACGTTCGATTCTCGTATAATGTTTTCTCACCGCTTCAACTCTCTGCTTTTTCTGTATAAAAAGACTGAAAGCGGAAGCAAATTCCTTGAGGTCAAGGCTCAGATATTCATCCGGATTGTCAAGGTACTGCGAAATATCTTCCTGTGGCTTTTCAAAAATGTTCATGCTGCGCTCTTCACGCTCCTCAAGCATCTGCGAAAGTTCCTTGAACCGCTTGTATTCCAGCAGCCTTGCGACCAGCTCGGTTCTGGGATCCTCACCGACGATTTCTTGTCCCTCCTCCGTCGCACGCGGCAGAATCATCTTGGACTTAATTTCGATCAAGGAAGAGGCCAGCACCATAAACTCGGAAGCCAGTGCCACATCCCGTTCTTCCATTTCCTTCAGGTAAGCCAGATATTGATTTGTGATTTCGCTGATTTTGATGTCGTAAATGCTCATTTCGGCATTTTCAATCAGATAAACCAGCAGGTCGAAAGGTCCTTCAAAGGACTTCAGCTTGACTTTGTACATATTTTACTCTGACTCCTGTTCAAATTTGTTGTATACAAGCAATGCAGCGACTACGATAACGCATCCGATAACTTCTGCTCCCGACGGTACCTGACGCAGCATGAGAAATGCAAAAAGTGTTGAAAATACCGGATCTCCCGTTTCCCATGCAGACACATACAGAGAGCTTACATGACCCATGCAAAGGTTGAATACCGCATGTGAGCCAATCTGGCAGATGAAAGCCAGACAAAGGATGTAAACATAGTCCATCGTCGGATAGCCTGTAATCGGAGTTCCCGAAAAGATATTCGAAAATGCAAAGCAAATCCAGCACGATGCAAACACCAGCATAACATAAATGCTTCCTTCCACCGACTGTCTGACCTTGCCGCCGATTGCGAAGTACACGCCCATGCAGATTCCGGCTGCAAGCGCCAAGAGGTTCCCTGACAGCTTTCCGCCTGAAAGCGTCGAAAGGTCGGAACATATAATCAAAATGCCTCCGCCGAGTGCCACGAGAATCGCCAGGATGGATTTCCATGAAATTCTTTTTTTGTAAATAAAAACGGTAATAAAAATTACAACCAGCGGATGAAAGGATGCAAGCACCGCTGCACTGGCAACATTGGTAAGTTTCACCGAAGAATACCATGTAAAATAGTGCAGAAAGAGAAATGCTCCTGAAATAAAGCTGAGAAGCAGTTCTTTCTTGGATACCTGCGCGAGCTGCTTTCTTTTGTCCGCATTCGAGAATATCGGAATTGCAAAGAACGGCAGCGCTATGGTAAGTCTCCAGAATCCGATGACCGTCGGAGATGCCGTGATAAGCACACCAAAGTTGCCCGATGTCGCACCGCAGAGCACCGCAACGATGACCAGTATTTTTGCATATTTATCGATAAAACTCTTCTTTTCGCCTATTTGATTTCCTTCGCCCATTTTCCTATTCCTCAAACAATTTCTTTAAATTTTCATCGTAAGGCGGTCTTACGATTCCTTTTTCGGTTATTACCGCCGTGATATATTTGTGATCCGTCACATCAAAGGACGGATTGTATGTTTTAATGCCTTCCGGAGCCATGTCTTTCTCGTACCACATCTTGTATATTTCCTCGCCGTTTCTGAGTTCGATATGGATGTCGTCTCCGGTTTTGGTATTCATGTCGATGGTGGATGTCGGAACATACATGTAGAACGGAATTCCGTATTCTTTGGCAAGAATCGCAACACCGCTCGTTCCGATCTTGTTCGCGCCGTCACCGTTTGCGGCCATGCGGTCACATCCTACGACGACCGCATCAATCCAGCCGTTTTTCATAACAATGGATGCCATATTGTCGCAGATGAGGGTAACATCCACACCCGCCTTGGAAAGCTCCCAGGATGTGAGCCGTGCGCCCTGAAGAAGCGGCCGGGTTTCGTCTGCAAAGACTTTGAATCCGTAGTCCTTCTCCTGTCCGAGGTAAATCGGGGAGAGGCAGGTGCCGTATTTTGCCGTTGCAATTGTTCCCGCATTGCAATGGGTCAGAATTCCCATGCCCGGTTTGAGCAGGCTGAGCCCGTATTCGCCCATTTTGCGGCAGGCAGCTTCGTCTTCTTTGCGGATTTTTTCGGCTTCATCAAGCAGGAGCATTTTTGCGTCATCCACCTGGTCGCCCGCACAATGATCGCATGAGCAGAGAAAACCACATGCGGCATCATCGAACGCTTTGATATATCGGTCAAGCATATCTTCACAGCGTTTCAGCGCCCACGAAAGGTTCACCGCGGTAGGCCTTGCACTGTTAAGATACGCACTCGTTTCTCTCACGTATTCGCGGAATTCCTTGACTTTTGTCCCTTTGAAATCACGCGTTGAAATATAAAGCCCGTATGCAGCGGCAACCCCGATTGCCGGAGCCCCTCTGACTTTGAGCTTGAAGATTGCATCCCACACATCTTCCTTTGTCTTCATTTCTATGTATACTTCTTCTCCCGGCAGTTTCGTCTGATCGAGAATCAGCATTTTGTCATCCTCGAATTTCACCGGAACGATATCGAAAACTTTCATATCTTGTTCGTCCTTTCCTCTGTACAAAACCTGTGCCCTAAAAAATTCCTTAACATCTTATTTTACCACAATTCGTGCGGAAAAAGAAGAAGTTTATCTGCGATTGCTGACCAAAAGTGCCGCAAAAATCAAAGCACATCCGATTGCCATCCTGAGCGTAAGGATGTCGCCGTAGTACAGAATCGAAAAAAGCAGACCGAACACGGACTCAAGGCTCAGAAGAAGTGCCGCGTGCGATTCGGAAGTGTATTTCTGAGCAAAATTTTGCAGTCCCAAAGCCACTGCTGTGTTAATAACACCCAGATAAACAATCCCTGTCCACGAATGTATGCTGAAATACATCCGGAATATTAAAAAAACATTAAAAACGTAACCTGATATTATTC
>OQVL01003022.1_pt1 | contig 10316 bp, 8 predicted proteins | sample 1691501 | NCBI WGS metagenome assembly OQVL01 (sample SAMN03418253, study PRJEB22391) | human gut metagenome | biome: human-gut; feature: organic feature; material: feces | host: Homo sapiens | place: Tanzania | collected 2013-01
CTTATGCGCCCTATATCCGCATTGCAGTGCAGCAGGGCTGGATGAGCGGCTACACCGATGGTTCCTTCCGCCCAGATAACACCGTCACGCTGGAAGAAGCCTGCACTGCCGCCCTGACCCTGCTGGGCTACGATATCACCACCCTGACCGGCGGCTTCCCGGCAGCACAGCTGAACAAGGCCAATGCCATCGGCCTGCGGAGCAATCTGGGCTGCACGCAGGGCCAGACCATGACTCTGGAAGAGGGCGCTATTCTGCTGTACAATGCCCTTACCGCAAATACGGCAGACGGCAGTGTGTACGGCACCACGCTGGGCTACACCGTGACGAACGGTCAGGTGGATGTTTCCTCCATCCTGCTCAGCAGTCTGGAGGGCCCCTTTGTGGCATCCGAGGGTGAGAGCCTGCCCTTTGTGCCGGAGGCCATCTACCGCAATGGCAGTGTGAGCACCTCGGCACAGCTTTCTGCCTATGACGTGTACTATTACAATGCCAGCGCAAAGACGGTGTGGATCTACACCCGCAAGGCAGCAGGCCGTATCACGGCGGTGTCGCCCAGCGCCAGCGCACCCACCTCTGTTACCGTGGCAGGCACCAGCTACACCATTGCAAGCTCCTCGGCGGCGGCACAGCTGTCCAGCCTGAACGGCGGCGGCGTGGGGCAGGTGGTCACCCTGCTGCTGGGCATGAACAACGAGGCCGTTGCGGTGCTGACCGGCGACGAAGCGGACGAAGTGTTCTATGGTGTGGTGCAGACCGCCGCCCGCAGCCTTGTGGAGGAAAACGGTGCGGACGTCCGGCAGGCGGTGGCAGTCAAGTGCACTGACGGTGTTACCCGCACCGTGAATGTGGACAAAAGCCTGAATTACCCGGCGGGCTGGATGGTAAAGATCACGGTGAACGCCGAGGGTGAACAGGTGGAGACCATCACCAAAACCAGCACCTCCGGCACCATCAATGCAGACAGCACTGCTCTGGGCGGCACTGCCCTTGCAGACGACGTAGAAATTCTGGATACGACATCGGAGGGTGTGGCGCTGCCGGTCCTGCCAGTGGTGCTGGGACGGTAAGTCCCAGCCGCCTATCGGGGGTAACACTTTCTGACGCCGATGTGCGCTACTATACCACCAACGAAAACGGCCAGATCGACCGCCTGATCCTGAACGATGTGACCGGTGATCTGTGGACCTATGGCGTGCTGGATGATGTGAAGAACCTCATCAATAACACCACGACCACCACCAGCGGAACGACCTCCTCCGGCATGACGGTCAGCACGGCGATCAAAAAGCTTACAGGGAACGACAGCACCACTGGTACGACCGGCAGCACAACCACCACCACGACCACGACAGATGATTCCCAGATCATCAGCGATGTGGCAGATATCGTGCTGCCCAGCACCGGCGATCTTTTGTGGGGCCTTGTGGACGGCAGCATTGGCAGCAGCCTGTGGGAAAGCGTGACCGGCAGCACCGATAAACTGGCAAGCTACCTGCTCAAACTGGGCGCCAACAATACCAGCGGCAGCCTGAGCACCGTGCTCAACTATCTGGGAAGCGGTGCAGATTACGTGTGCTACGTGAACGGCAAACAGACGACCTACAAGACCAGTACCAAATATCCGGTGCTGGCAGGCGGCATCGCCATTGGCACCAGCACCTCCGGCACGGTCAAGTCCATGACGCAGCTGCTGCCCGTAGTCATTGACAAGGTGGGCGCGGCCTCGGTCATGAGCGGAAACAAAAAGTACGAAACTGCCGATGAGATGCAGGTGTATCTGTGGTATAAAGGCACCTACTATCCCACCACTCTTTCTCAGGTGAACGGTGAGGAGTACACCCTCATCGGCTGGTACGACGGCGGCCTGCGCGCGGCAGGCGGCAAGATCCGCGTGCTGATCGCGGTCAGGAAAAACTGAATCCGGCCCGGCCCTCCCCGATGGGAGGGCTTTTGCTGTCCGCACAGCGCATACGGTCAAGCTGAAAAATGAATAAAATTTACGCACGTGATGATATCATTTTAGGTTGATTGAGCAAAGAATCGAAAGAAGTCCCATAATCATATTGACATAATGGGTAATGGGGTGTAAACTACGTGCATCGGGTCGAGCAAATCCGAAAATTGAGATCATTCAGGGAGGAAACGGCTATGATGTGTTGTTGCGCAATGTGTTGTTGTACCGCAAACGCTTCCCGGACCGGCCGCCCTGCAGTATGGTATGCCGTGTGAGCATATCTGCAAATTCTGTGTGGGAACACGCAGAGAGATCTGACGCTGACCGCCTGGGAGCTTACTCGAAGAGGGAGCTTCCGGGCGTTTTGTTTTGACCCGCAAATCAGGATACAAGGGAGGAATCCGGCAATGGACTGGAATGCGATCCAGCAATATTTGCCGCTCTACCAGAAAGCAGCCGTACTGACGGTGCGGCTGGGCGTTGCAGGCATCATTTTTGCCATCATCATCGGGCTTGCGTGTGCGGTGATCCAATACGACAAGGTGCCGGTGCTGCGGCAGATCGTGGGTGTTTACATCCAGCTGTCCCGCAACACGCCGCTGCTGGTGCAGCTGTTCTTTATCTACTATGGCCTGCCCAAGGTGGGCATCCGGACCAATGCCGAGATCTGCGGCATCGCAGGTCTGGCGTTTCTGGGCGGCAGCTATATGGCCGAAGCATTTCGCAGCGGTCTGGAAGCCATCGAGCCCATCCAGACCGAGAGCGCCTACAGTCTGGGCATGGATCGTCTGCAGACCATGCGGTATGTGATCCTGCCGCAGGCAATGTCCACCAGTATGCCGGCCTTCATGGCAAACGTGATCTTCCTGCTCAAGGAGACCAGCGTGTTCAGCGCCATCAGCCTGATGGACCTGATGTTCACGGCCAAGGATCTCATCGGCATGTACTCCAAGACCATCGAATGCCTGTTCCTGCTGGTGGTATTCTACCTCATCATCCTGCTGCCGGTGTCCATCGTGGGCAGCCTGATCGAAAGGAGGCTGCGCTATGCTGGATTTGGGTCTTGACGTCCTGTTCAAGGGCAAAAACATGGCCCGCCTGATGGGAGGTCTTGGCGTAGCTCTCAAGATCAGCGCCGCATCCGTGCTGATCAGCCTGCCGCTCGGCATTCTGCTGGGTGTGCTGATGACCTTCCGCAATCCCATCATCAAGGCGATCCTGCGGCTGTATCTGGAATTTATCCGTATCATGCCGCAGATGGTGCTGCTGTTCCTCGTCTACTTTGGCACAACCCGCGCGTTCGGGTGGAACCTTTCCGGCGAGACGGCATCGATCATCGTGTTCGTGCTGTGGGGCACTGCCGAAATGAGCGACCTTGTGCGCGGTGCACTGATCGCCATTCCGAAGCACCAGTACGAGAGCGCCGAGGCACTGGGCATAAGCCGCATCCAGACCTACTGGTACATCATCATCCCGCAGACGGTGCGCCGCCTGATCCCGCTGTCCATCAACCTGATCACCCGTATGATCAAAACCACCAGTCTGGTGCTGATGATCGGTGTGGTAGAGGTGATCAAGGTGGCCCAGCAGATCATTGAGGCCAACCGCACCGCAAGCCCCAATGCAGCCTTCGGCATCTATCTCACAGTTTTTGTGCTATATTTCCTTGCATGCTGGCCCATCAGCCTGCTGGCAAGCTATCTGGAAAAGAAATGGAAGTGACCGTGTATGGCAGAACCTATTTTGACCGTTGAACATCTGATCAAAGCCTACGGCGAGACCCCGGTGCTGGACGATATCAGCTTTGCTGTCAAGCCCGGTGAGGTCATCGTGGTGGTCGGCCCCTCGGGCTGCGGCAAAAGCACGCTGCTGCGCTGTCTGAACGGTCTGGAGCCCACCCAGAGCGGCCGTGTGCGTCTGGGCAGTGAGACCGTTGCCTACGGCGGCAAAAACCTCACCCAGCTGCGCCAGCGGATCGGCATGGTGTTCCAGAGCTACGAGCTGTTCCCGCACATGACGGTGCTGGACAATGTCCTGCTGGCCCCCACCAAGGTGCAGAAGCGCCCCAAAGCAGAGGTGCAGCAGGAGGCCGAGGCCCTGCTGGACCGCGTGGGCCTGCTTGCCAAGAAAAACAGCTACCCGCGTGAGCTTTCCGGCGGACAGAAGCAGCGCGTTGCCATCGTGCGCGCACTGTGTATGCACCCGGAGATCCTTCTGTTTGATGAAGTGACCGCTGCCCTTGACCCGGAAATGGTGCGCGAGGTGCTGGACGTTATGCTGGACCTTGCCAAGCAGGGCAAGACCATGATCATCGTCACCCACGAAATGCAGTTTGCCCGCGCCATTGCCAACCGCGTCATCTTTCTGGATGGCGGCAAGATCGTGGAAGAGGCTGCACCGGCCGAGTTCTTTGACCGGCCCAAGACCGAGCGCGCGCAGCGCTTCCTGCGCACCTTCACGTTTGATGCTGTGAAATGAGTCACAGATCAAGATAAAGACTGCGGGTGTTCCGCAGCCAATGGGAAAGATTTTGTAAAGGAGAATCCATTATGAAACAGTCTAAAATTTCTCGTCGTTCCTTCCTGCTGGGTCTGGGCGCAGCGTCCGCTGCTGCTGTTCTGACCGCATGCGGCGGCTCTTCTGCTTCCACTGCAACTGCAGCATCTGGCAGCGCAGCATCCGGCAGCAGCGTGGTCTACCGCACTCTGGATGAAATCAAGGAGTCCGGCACCATCAATATCGGCGTCTTCTCCGATAAGAACCCGTTCGGCTACGTGGATGAGAACGGCGAGTATCAGGGCTATGATGTCTACTTTGCCCGCCGTCTGGGCGAGGATCTGGGCGTAGAGATCAACTTTGTTTCTACCGAGGCTGCCAACCGTATCGAGTATCTGCAGACCGGCAAGGTGGATGTGATCCTGGCAAACTTCACCGTGACCCCCGAGCGCGCAGAGGAAGTGGACTTCGCTCTGCCTTACATGAACGTTGCACTGGGCGTCATTTCTCCGGACAGCAACGTTATCACCACTCTGGACAACTGGAACGCTGACGACCAGATGATCGTCATTTCCGGCACCACTGCCGAGACCTACCTGACCAAGGAGTACCCCGACATTCCGCTGCAGAAGTACGATTCCTACGCAACGGCCAAGAATGCACTGGAGAACGGCAACGGCGTGGCATGGGCCAACGACAACACCGAGGTCATTGCATTTGCAAAGCAGAACACCGGCTACACGGTCGGCATTCCCTCTCTGGGCAGTCAGGACACCATTGCTCCCGCTGTGAGCCAGGGCAACACCACCGTTCTGGATTGGCTGAACGAGGAGATCAAGGCTCTGGGCGAAGAGAACTTCTTCCATAAGGACTATGAGGAGACTCTGGTGGATACCTACGGCCTTGACTATGAGGATGAGCTGGTTGTTGAGGGCGGTGAGGCCGCTTCCAGCGAGGCAGCAGCTTCTGAGGCCGCTTCCGAAGTGGCTTCCAGCGCAGCCGCACAGTAAATAAAAAACACCGAACGGGCAGGAGAGGGCTGAACCTTTCCTGCCCGTTTTTGCATTGCACCATCTGCCGGAACGTGCTATACTGGAACAAAACAACTCCTGTCCAAAAAAACCTGAAAAAGAGAGGATGTTCCCAATGAAACGTGCCTATACGAACGGGATCCTGCTGGATGGCACCGAGCAGATGCAGCCGGTAGCGCACAAAATCCTGCTGACCGAGGATGATAAGATCACTGCCATTGCCGATGAGGGTGTGGATCTGGATGGCTATGAGGTCATCGATCTGCACGGCAGCTACATCATGCCGGGTCTGGTCAATCTGCATGTGCATCTGGCGGGCAACGGCAAGCCCAGCGCAAAGCCGCGGGACAATGCTGCGCTGGTGCGCAAAATTCTGAGCAACGGCCTGACCCGTGCGGTGGCCTACAGGCTGGTGTGCAGCTACGCGAAGCTGGAACTGCTGGGCGGTGTGACCACCATCCGCACCGTGGGCGGCATTGCGGATTTTGACACCCGCTGCCGGGACGATGCCGCCGCAGGCAGACTGCTGGCACCGCGCATTCTTGCCGCCAACGAGGGCATTTCGGTGCCCGGGGGACACATGGCGGGTTCGGTGGCAGTTGCGGCCCATAACAATGCCGAAGCGCTGGCTCAGCTGAGAAAGGCCAGCGGCCAGAAGGTGGATCTTGTCAAGCTGATGATCACCGGCGGTGTGCTGGATGCCACGGAAAAGGGAACGCCCGGAGAGCTGAAAATGAAGCCGGAGATGGTCAAAGCCGTCTGCGACGAAGCCCACAGGCTGGGCTACACCGTAGCGGCACACACCGAATCGCCGGAGGGCGTAAAGGTGGCGCTGGAAAATGGAGTGGATTCCATTGAGCACGGTGCAAAGATGGACGATGAGACGATCCGCCTGTATAAGGAGCGGGGAGCCTTCCTGTGCACGACCATCTCCCCGGCGCTGCCCTATGCGCTGTTCGATACAGCGATTTCCGGTGCCTCGGAAAAGGATCAGTACAACGGAAAAATCGTGTTTGACGGCGTGGTGGAAAGCGCAAAGACCGCGCTCGCCAACGGCATCCCGGTGGGCTTGGGCAATGACGTGGGCTGCCCTTACATCACCCAGTATGATTTCTGGCGGGAGCTGTGCTATTTCCATAAGTATTGCGGTGTGAGCAATCGGTTCGCCCTCTACACGGCGACCCTGCGCAACGCACAGCTGGCCGGAGTAGGAGATGTGACCGGTTCCATTGAGCCGGGCAAGAGCGCAGACTTTATTGTGACGAAGCACGATCCGCTGAAAGACCTGCGTGCACTGCAGCATCTGGAGCTGGTGGTGTGCCGGGGCCATGTGGTCAAAAAGCCGAATCCCAAGCGCAATAAAACGGTCGATGCCCTGCTGGACCCGTATCTGGCATAAAATTGCGGAAAGCGATCAAAAGCAAAGCAAGGGGCTGCTGCACCAGATGACGTGCGGCAGCCCCTTGCTGTGCAGCGGAAGATTCACATGCTTGCCATCACAGCCAGAATGCTCTGCCAGCTCTTGCTCCGGGCGGGGGAAGCGTGAGCCGAACGGCTGCGGCTGACAGCTGTGGCTGCGCCGGAAGCGGCAGGGCCCATGGCAGTCAGCGGCACAGACGGATGGAAGAATACGGCGGTATCGCTGGCCAGCCACTGGGCCGCAAGGTGCGCGGCCTGCGGGTCTGCCTGCAAGGCGCGGCGCTCGCTTCCGGCCAGAAAATCTGCCAGCCAGTAGAGGATGGCGCTCAGCGGCTGACTGGGTGCAGGGCCCTGACTCCAGTAGGTCCAGCGGGCACCGGCCCCTACAAAGCTCTCCACAGTAATAACGGCACCGGTGCGGGCGTTCTGCGGGATGCTGCCCTGATGATCGGCTCCTGCAAGGGAGCGCAGCTCAGACAGGATGCGCTGGGTGCGTGCCAGATCCAGCCGGTCCTCCCGGCAGTAGGCGCGGAAGTCGGTCTCATCAAGAAGCTGGTCGGCACTGGAAGGAAAACGGCCTACCAGCTGTCCATCGGCATTGTGGCACAGCTGCCAGCCTTTGCGGAACAGCTGAAAGTTCAGGCAGCGGCGTCCCATGGTGGAGTAGCACAGGATGGAGGTGTTCTCACCGGGCAGCTGCTTGAGCTCCAGACAGGCATCGTTGCCGCAGGTATCCTGCAGCTTTACCGTTAAAAGAAGCTGCGCACGGGGGTGCTGGGCAGACATGGCGTTGTGCATTGCGGTAAAATAACGGCTGGCGTCCATCGTGAGTTCCTCCCTGAAAAGCTGATACAGCGGTTCGTTGTATAACAGGCGGGTTCTGCAGCAGACAGCCCTGTGCACGGGGCGGCTTACGCAGGATTGTTTTATCTTGTGAACCTAGTATAGCATACTCTACAACGAAAAACAACTATAAGTTTATCGAAAAATGAAGAAATTTGCGAGATGCGGCAGGGAAAGCAAAATCAGACGAAACACGGTTGTGATGCAGTTGTATAAAAAATGCCTGCAGACGGAGAAAACTCTCTCGTCTGCAGGCATTTGCTCTATAAAGCGCTTATTTCAGTCGCCCAGTTCCCGGATCTCGTTCTGGATCAGCCGTCCGGCAGCACGGGCCAACTGGTCCATGCCGCGGATGCGTGCCATATTTTTGCCGTAGATCTGTGCAGCGGCACCGGCAGAGCTGTCCTCGCCCATGAACACGGCAGACACCCGGATGCCCATGCGCTGCAGCGCACGCACCTGCGCGGCAGTGTCGGCCACACCGGCGGCGTCCTCGTAACCGCAGCCCAGCGGTTTTTCCGGGCTGGGCGGGATGCGGCGGCTGTCGTTGGGCGAAGCATCCGTCAGCACGATGAGCAGGTGCCGCGGCGCAGGGCCGGGCGCATACTGCAAAAGGTCGCCTGCGGCCCGCAGGGCAAGGCCGTCACGGTTCCAGCCAGAAGCGAAATATCGGTTGATGTTCTGCAGGTTTTTGTCTGCAAAGCCTTTGAGTACACGCAGTACAGTGTAGCCCCGCAGGCTGCTGAAGCTGGACACCCGGACCGGGATGCCGCAGGCTGCAAGGCTCTGGGCCAGAATGGAACCCTGCGCCGCAATGACCTCCTGACAGTGCAGGCGGGACGCAGATGCATCCAGCAGAAGATCCACCGTGAAGGAAGGCTGGTTTTCCTCCTCGGCGCATAAAAATACCCGGTCATCGTTCAAAAGCGGGGCCCGCCAGATGCGTCCGGCATTCAGGTTTCCGCTGCGGGCTACACGGGCGTTGGGCTGCTGATGTACCAGAATGCAGTTGCGGATCTGTTCGGTGAGCCGGAGCACGACGCTGCGGTGCAGTTCCCGGTTCTTGGCGTAGTAGGCACGGTTGCGGTCAGCCTGAAGTTCGGCCTGCTCGGCCAGATGCTTCGCCTCCGGGGTGGGGGCCTGCTCCGGGCTTGGCACACCGGCGCTGAACCACAAGTGGCATCCCAGATGGTCGCCCACGCAAAGCTCCTGCTCAGCCTTGCGCAGCCGTTCCGGCGGGTAGAGGGAGCGGCCGAAGCAGCTTTCGATGTAGGCTCTGTCCTGCGCGGCATCCTGCTTCAGGGTGATGTGGGCCCTGCGCTTGTCCACCGCCAGTCCGCCGCCCACAGCATCCACGGAGCTTGAGTGCTCCACGGTCACGCGGTCCGTTTTGATCATCTGGGTGGGCATGGCTTTGGTGGCAAGCTTTGCCAGCAGGCCGTCCAGATGCAGATGCAAAGCTGCTTTCTGGTGCACAGTGCCGTCGAACAGGTTGAATTTTGCGTAGAGCGCCAAAATTTCAGCTTTCAACTGGTCCGGCTCCGGCACATGCTCCGGGGCCAGCGCAGCGGCAAGGCCGGACTCGTAAGGGGTCATCACCGGGTCGGTGCGGCCCAGTACACGCCGCCAGCGTGCGGCCTGCATGGTGTAGACCAGCTGATTTTTTGCCATCCACTCCTGACGGGAGAGCTTGTACTGGATGGCAAAGAAATAATCTGCATGGGCATGGCGCAGTGCTTCCAGCACCGGGCGGCGGGGCAGCTCCAGCCGATAGGCTGCATTTTCCAGATACAGCCATGTCATGTCGTCCAGCATCGTCTGCCGCAAGTCACCGTCCCATGCATCAAAGATGCTGCGGATCAGCGCGTCACCGTAATATTTGTGGATGAGGCCCACGACCGTGTTCATGTAAAAATCGGTGGTGCCGTCGGTATAGCGGGCCAGAAACAGCGGCTCAAAGCCATAGGCTCCTGCAGCAGCCCAGACCTGATTGGCCGCACGCCGCTCCTGAGCGGTGTAGCTCTGGGCGTCCATCAGCCAAAGAGCTTGGCGGCATCCAGCTTGGCCGGAATGCGCGCCGCGATCACATCACGGATCAGGCCCTGCTCGTAGGAGTCAAAGGCTTTGTTGGTGATGCCCATATCCAGCGCCGCGCCTGCCGGGATGCCGCGCCGGATCAGCCGCAGGGCATCCAGCATGCCGCGCAGGTCCAGCGCCTTGGTGGAAATTTCCGCACTGTCGCACTTTTTCTGCAGGTCAAGGAACAGCAGTGCAAACTGGCGCACATACTTGGAAGCAAGATCGGGGAACTGCGTCCGCAGCAGCTTTTCCAGATCGTCCTGCGTAATGGTGGGCATCTGGATGACCACGAAACGGGAGGTGAGGGCCTCGTTCAGCTCACGGGTGCCGGCATAACCGTAGTTCATGGTGGCAATAAAGCGGGTCTCCTCCGCCAGCGGGATGCGGTCGTAGCCGGGTACATCGATGGCACGGCGGAAGTCCAGCACTGCGTGCAGCACGGCCAGCGCCTCGTTTTTGGCCATGTTGATCTCGTCAAGCCCGCCAAAGCC
>OQVL01003023.1_pt1 | contig 10310 bp, 6 predicted proteins | sample 1691501 | NCBI WGS metagenome assembly OQVL01 (sample SAMN03418253, study PRJEB22391) | human gut metagenome | biome: human-gut; feature: organic feature; material: feces | host: Homo sapiens | place: Tanzania | collected 2013-01
TCGAATCCCCATTCCTTCTTGAGTATGTCGTTCAGAAGATACTGGTTTTCACAGCAAAACTCTCCCCTGTAGCGGTTATACGCGCCCATCACTGCCCACACTCCGGCGTCCTTCACCGCAGCCTCGAAGGCCGGGAGGTAGATTTCACGCAGAGCACGGTCATCCACGACGGAGTTCGTCTTGTGGCGGTGCGCCTCCTGATTGTTGAGCGCGAAGTGCTTTACGCAGGCAGCCACTCCGTTTTCCTGCACGCCATGAATGTAGGGAACGGCCATCTGCGCCGCGAGGAAAGGGTCTTCGCCCATATACTCGAAATTGCGGCCGCAGAGAGGGGTGCGGAAGATGTTCACTCCCGGAGCGAGCAGGACGGTCTTGCCGCGGAAACGGGCTTCTTCGCCCATGTTGATGCCGTAGCGGTGAGCCATCTCGCGGTTCCATGTAGCCGCAAGGCAGGTCAGGTTCGGGTTCGCGGTGCAGGAGTCGTTGGTGTGCTTCGCCCCTTTCCATTCGTCCCAGAGGTTGTCTTCGCGGATGCCGAACGGGCCGTCGCTCATCCACACGTCCGGTATGCCGAGCCTAGGAACTCCCGGAGAGGAGAACTTGGACTGGGCGCTGAGCAGAGCGACCTTTTCTTCGAGCGTGAGCCGTGAAATGGCATCCTCGACACGATCCTCAATGTCAGCGGTGGTGTCGAGATAGACAGGGGTACCGCCCTGTGCGCATCCGGCACAGAACAGCACTGCCGTCAAAAGGTAGATGGTTGCCTTGATGTTCATTACCTCGTCGCTGTCTTCTTTATGATTCTGACGTCATTAACATAGAATACCGAGCCTTTGGCCGCCTTTGCCCTGTCATCAGTTTTCGGATTTATATGAATCTCTATCCTGTTCAGATAACCATCAGAGCCGAAATAGTCCTTGAGCGGAATGGAAACACGATGCCAATCCGTGTCATCAAGCCCGTTGATTCCCTTATAGACGCTGTGTCCAGAGGCCCTGTATATCGGAGCGACATTTTCTTCCTGCGGTTTTCCAATAAAGCTGTGCCAGTAAATTTCCCAACCGGTATTTGCGCCAATCGCAGTCTTGTTCGCCTTGACATAGTATTCCAAAGCATAGTCGTTGTAGTAATCTGCCATTGGAAGATTGGCTGACCCCTGAAATTTCAGATAGCCGGTCCAAGCCTTTTCTTCAGTAAGTTCCCAGCGGATTGACTTGCCTCCAACAACTTTCTCATCTGTGACCTCTTCAAGCGAAACTGTCGGAGTACCGTTGCTCTCGCTGCCAAGGTAATAGAACTTATCGTTTGCCTCACCGTTGTAAATCACGGTTCCGAGGTCATCCTCCCAGACAGGAATGACATTTATCGGGCGTACTTCACCGGCACCGACCTGAAGACCTGTTGCTTCCTTAATGGAAATCTTGCCGTCATTGCGGCGCATCGTAAGGAGCACCTTGCCGCTGTAGTTCATAGGGCAAACAGCAAGATAGTAGTTTCCTGCCTCCATGGCGCCACCATCCGGAGAAACAAGAGTGACGCTTTTATACCACATATTAGTGTGATAGGTTGAAAAGTCATAGTTCAATGCCACGGCGATGCCACCCGTAAGTCCATTTGCTTGCGCAGCATCCGGGAACTCTAAAGTGACTGCCACGCATCCGTCGGGGACATTGATACGGACAAGTCCGCAGAGATGGCCGAAGTTGAATGAATTGCTTGAAACATCGCATTTTGCCCTCAGCAAGGTTACATTATCTGAGATGCCGTCCTTCTTCGCATACTGGATTTCCGGAATTATGGTGTTCAGTGTCGTGGAGCTGACCTTTGCATTCTCATTGTACGGATAGAAGGCATACCAGGTGTTCTCCGGAGCCTCGGCCGCACCCTTGAAGATGGCAGTTGCACCGCCGACTTCGGTCGTAAAAGGCTGAACCTTGCCATTCTTGTCAACCACGCCGATGACGTCGCCGGCGCTCCACACCATCTTCGTGTATTCCCCAGCCTCGTTCTGGGCGAGGTTGGTTCTTGTTCTCGGTTCTCCGAGCGCGTCAAATCCGGCCGTGAAAGTCACGAGACCATTCGACGGAGCCGTAGCCGGATTTGTCTGTTCAATATTCTCCTTGTTGCAGGCAATAGCCGCCACTGCAGCTGCCACCATAATCATTATTCTTGTAGTTTTCATTGTATCAATCAATTTGAAGTTTTTATAAGTTAATTTGTAAGGTGTTTCCGAGTAATATAGGCCGAAAGACCTGTTACCACTGAACCTCATCCAGATATTTCACATCACTAATTTGCCCGTCCTTGCTCTGGCAGAATCCAGCCTCCACGCTGAGCGTGAAGACATTGACTTCGGGGGACGGGTACGCTGTCATGCTCTCCCCTTTTTCTGAGAATTGTTTGTTTTTCATTGTCTTGTTCATTATGTTATTAGTTGTTATTATTTTGCGTCGCCATAAAACACAAACCGCCATGACTGCGAACGATATTATGTCAATAGTCAACCGACGGCAATATGTTCAGGTCGTTTATCATCCCGCTGTTCTGTCCCGGAGTCGGATCCGGGTCCGGCTTAGGGTCGGGGTCAGGGTCAGGTTTCGGGTCAGGATCGGGCTCCGGTTTCGGGTCAGGGTCAGGATCTTCGCCGCCCGGCTTCCAGTTAGGGTCGAGAGGTCCCATGATGACCACCTCGTCGAGGTAGAACACCGCTCCCGCCGAAGCGTCGCTGTCGAACGTGCCGAACTGGATTTCCTTCATCTTCGCCCATGTGAAATGCCCTTCGGACGGGGTGTATGGCTTTCCGCACTCGCAGCTGCGGTAGTCGAAGTCCTTCAGCGGAATCTTCACCTCGTGCCACTCGCCGTCAGGCTTGGCATTGGCCGCCGTGACCCCATATCTCATGACCCAGTTGTGCTGTTCGGCCGGGTCGGTGAAGCTGTCCTTGTTGTTGACGCACCAGATGCTCCAGCCCACGGACTTGGCGGTACGCAGGTCGACCTTGAAGCGGAAGCGGATGGAAGTCTTGCGGAGGTTGAACTTCGTGAGGTCCTCGCACTTGCTCTTGAACTGGAAGGTCAGGTACTGCCATGTTCCCTTGACATCCCACTTGATGCAGTTGGAGCCTACCGCCGGAGAGTCAAAGCACGGGATCGTGAGATGCGTGGCCTTGCCGTCCGCTCCGAACGGGGTCACCGACTCGCCCCAGTCGTCATCATAGAGAACGACCTTGGCGTAGCTGCTCTCGTCCTCGTCAGGGTCGTCCCTGTAGGCAGGAGGCACGGTGAGCCCGAGGGCATTGACCATGTCGAGGTTCAGGTCCCTGTCGAACTTGACGGAGCCGTCAGTGTTGAAGAGTCCGAATTCCTTGCTGTAGGTCCACAGGGTCCACGACACGCCGTTAAGCTCGGCATATTTCCTCACGCACTCGTGCCAGTAGCAGCGGTCGGTGTTGGAAGAGCCGCGGTTGTTCTCGAAGGCCCCGATTGCGCCGAACTCGCCCATGAAAAGCGGCACTCCGCGGCGGCGCGCCTCGGAGATGGACTTGTCCATGTCCTGATAAATCGCGTACTCTGTGCCGAGGTAGGAATAGTTCTGAAGAGCTTCCTTGTACCCTTCGTTGGTAATCTGGGAAGCGAGCTTGTCGCCGTCGAACTTGTCGTTCCATGGGAATGGTACCTGCCCGCCGATGGCGTAGAGGTGGGTCCAGTTGCTGGAGTTGCCGCCCTGATGGGTGAAGACCATCGGGGAATAGAAGTGGAAAGTGTAGATGAGGTTGTCGTCCTCATATTCAGGGAGTTCGGAGAGTGAATGGTAGGGGTTCGCGCAGACAATGATGGCGTGCTTGTCATCAACCTTGCGGATTTCCTTAATCAGCTCGCCTTGAAGCTCGTGCCAGTGGTCCTTCCACCAATCACCGTCAGGCTCGTTCTGAAGTTCATAGACGACCTTGCCAGAACGGTTCTTGCAATGTTCGGCCACCTGCCTCCACACGGCCTTCATGAATCCTTCGGCGTGGTCGTCGGGATATTGTTTCACATATTCCCACTGGTGGTTATCGACGATGACGGTGATTCCCCATTTCTCTCCGAGGTCAAGAAGCTCATCGAGACGGCTGAGGAACTTGTCCTGAAGTTTATAGGCCGTGCCGCTTGACGGCTCGACAAAACGCCCGAAGGTCATCGGCACACGCACGACATCTATTCCGAGTTCGGTGAGGTGCTGGAAGGTGTCGTCGTTTATGTAGCCCATCCAGATGTTGTTCGCGTCGCTCCCTTCGGAGACGTCGAAGCACGAGGCCAGGTTCACGCCACGGGTGAAGACCGTCTTGACCATCTGCTCTTCAGAACCCGGCGCCGACGGTTGGACACCATAGAGGTTCCTGGTGCAGCCGATGAGGGCAATGAGCGCCAGAAGCGGAAGTATTATTTTCTGTATCTTGTTCATATACATAGTTTTAATGATATTATGTCTTATTCCGTCGAGGATTCCTATTTATCCGAATATCCCGGATTCTGCTTGATTACATCCGAAACATTGAGGATATGCGTCGAAATCGGGAAGAGTTTCTTGTGAGCGTTCGTCGCGCCGTCAGGAGTGTGATCCCACCATTCTCCGGTGATGTACTGGTTCCAGCGGATGAGGTCGGTCCTGCGGCGGTTCTCCCCGATGAACTCAATCATCCACTCGTCGAGCAGCCGCCACTGGTCGAGGTTCTCGGCAGTCGCCTTGTTCGGGTCGTTGCCGTTCTCAAAATAACGCTTGCGGACTTCGTTGATGAGATCGGCCGCCCCTTTCCTGTCCCCGCTGCGCCACTTGCACTCGGCGAGGATGTAGTAGGCCTCGGTCAGACGCATAATCGGGATGTCCGGGTTGAAGAGCAAGTTCGCGTCGTTGGCGTTGGGGCGCGGAGAGAACTTGACAAGACGCACTCCGGAGTTCTCCTCGCCAGTTTCCATGGAGGACTCGGTCTTGCCCTTGGAGAGCTGTGCCACCTGATCAACGAGCCTGAGTGTCTCTCCGGAATATTCCTGGGTTCCGGTGACTTTCCACGAGGAGTTGTCCGGGTTCACGAGTTCTCCGAAAAGGAACATTCCCTCATATTTTCCGTTTCCGAGGTAGCGATATTTCTTCTTACGCACGTCCGTGTCCTCAAACTTCGAGAACGGGGAGCCGAGCTTGTAGGTGTATGGCTTGCCATTGCCGTCAAGGGACGGGGTAAGGCAGTACTGGTTGGAGCCGTTGGAATTCGGAATGCCGCCGAAATAGTTGCTCATGTTGGTCGGCATCTGGCGGCCCCACTCGTAGTAGGCGTCGGTCTCTAATTGGGCGCGTTCGCTCGGGATTGACCAGATTATCTCATTTGACCAGGCGTTCTCGAAGCCGAAGATCTTAGTCCAGTCCTTGTCAAGCTCGTAGGCTCCGTATTTCCCGTCAATCAGATCCTGACATATCCGTGCGGCGTCCTCATAGCGTTCCTCTCCGATGTAGGACACGGCGTTGAAATAGAGCTTCGCGAGCCCGAGAGCCGCCATGGCCTTGTGTATCTCGCCCTTTTCCTCCGCGCCGAGCGACTTCTTGGCCTCAAGGTTCGGAAGTGCCTCGTTGAAGAGCTTCTCTATGAAGTTGAAGGTCTCCTTTGCGGTCGAGCGGGGACGCTCCTCCTCGGCGCTTTCGGCATAGAGCGGGAGGCCTCCGAAGCAGTCAAGGTCTTCAAGGTAGTAGAGTCCTGCGAGGGCGGTGAGCTGCGCCGTCCAGTTCTCCCAAGTGCCCTCGGGGAAGCCGAAACTTGCGAGGTTCACGTCACGAAGGTCGTCGAGCGCGGCCCAGCACCTTGCAACGCCCACCATCCTCGACGCATAGACCTGGTAGCTCGCGCCGAAGTAAATCGGGAAGTCGTGGTAGTGCATCTTGTATTCCTCGCCGCGCGAGGCGTTCTGGCCGCCGCGCACCGGGTTGATGAACTCGTCGGTGGTGAGTTCTTGAAGGGTGAACGGACTGCCGTCCTGGGCGAAGGTCCAGCGGGCGTGGGTGAAGGAACGGTAGTAGCGCTGCCACACCGCGTCCTTCGAGTCATAGAAAGTGTCCGGAGCCACCTGCTTGTAGAAGACCGGCTCTATGTCACATCCTGCGAGCGCGGCGAGCGCGAGCAGCAGGGTCGTAATTTTCAATATGTTGTGTTTCATTTCTGTCATGATTATATGATGAACATCTTTCCTGAGTTCAGGCTGAACGGCGCCCTCAGAATTTGAGCTGAACGCCAAGAGTCCATGTCCTCGTCATAGGGTATGCTCTTGTGTAATAGTCTATTCCGCCGTCATATCCGGTGATGTTCACCTCCGGGTCGAGTCCCGTGTAGCCGGTGAAGGTGGCAACGTTGCCGCAGGTCGCGAAGACCCGCAGGCTATCGACATATTTCGTCCACCTCCTTATGTCGAGGGTATATCCGAGGGTTATCGCGTCAATCTTGAGGAAGGAACCCTCTTCGAGGTAGTAGTTGCTCATGAGCTTCTCGTCCTTGATGTGGGCGAAGGTGGTGTAGGCGTCGCGCAGGACGTTGCACTCGCCGTTGCGCCGGGCGATTCCCAGACACATGGCGTAGGTGTTATAGACATCGAATCCGAGCCATCCGTGCATGCTCACGCCGAGGTCGAAGTCCCTGTAGCTGAGGCTGTGGCTCCAGCCGTACATGACCTTAGGGGTGAAGTTGCCGAGGAGTTTGCGGTCGTCGGCGATCTTCGACGAGGCCGGGATAGTCCTGCCGTTGCGGTCGCTGATGAGGAACTGTCCGTCGGAGGAGAATCCCGCGAACTCATAGATGTAGAACTGCCCGACGACGCTCCCCTCCTCAAGGATGATGGACTTGCCCGGAGAGTTAGGGCCCGGCATCTGGCCGCCGTCCCAGCGGGTGTTGCTGCCGTCCATGGTGAGGACGCGGCTGGAAGAGTGGCTGAGGTTAAGGGATGTGCTCCACTTGAAGTCCTTCGTGCGGATGATGTCGCCGCCGAGCTCGAACTCCCAGCCCTTGTTTTCCATGGAACCGATGTTCTGCCACTGGTAGCCTCGGATGTACGGAGGCTGCGGCACCCTCACATAGAAGAGCATGTCGGAGATTTTCCTCCTGAAGAAATCCGCCTTTCCGTAAATTCTCCCGTCGAGGAACGAAAAGTCGAGCCCGACGTTCCATTCGCCCTTCGATTCCCATCCGAGGTTCGGGTTCACGTCCTCGCTGCGTCCGTAGGTATATTTCCATGTTCCGTTGGGGAGAAGCCACCGGTTTTCGTCGGCCCCGATGAAGTTTCCGGAATATGTCGCGCTGAAGTCGTTGTTTCCGGTGACGCCGTAGCCGGCCCTTATCTTCAGGTCGTCAATCCATTTCACGTTCGCCATGAAAGGTTCGTTTGCTATGCTCCATCCGGCGGAAACCGCCCAGAAGTTGCCCCAGCGGTTCTTCTTTCCGAACTTTGACGAGCCCTCGCGGCGATAGGTCGCGGAAATCATATAGCGGTTCCTGTAGGAATAGTTGGCTCTGGCGAAATAGGCCATGAGCTTTTCGGTGACCTCTTTCGAAGAAGACATCGAGGCGAGGCCGTCGTTGAGGTAGGAGCCTTTCTCCATGTCCCAGTATTTCACGCCATCAACCGTGAAGTTGCTGTTGGACATGCTGAAGGACTCCCCGTCGTAGCGGTTCCAGGAGTATCCGAGCACGGCGTTCACCTTGTGCGCGTCGCCGAAAGTGCGGTCGTAGGAGAAATATCCTTCGGTGTTGATTCTCTCAGTCTTGGAGAATCCGAGCGAGGCCGTGCCGTTTGAAATATACTTGCCGCTGCCTGAATTCCACTTGTAGTTCAAATAAGTTGTGGTTGAGCCTTTGTACGGCACTGTTATGTAGGTTGATTCGGCTTTCAAGATGATGAGGTTTTGGAATTTAACCTTTTTCTCCCAATCGTTTGTGCTGTACTTGCCGTCCTCTGCGTTGTAGGTGAATTTTCTTGTGTCGGTTCTGTCATAAGCCTGTACATAGGCTTGCAGCTGTTTCTGTTTCTCTACCAGCTGGCGACGGATATTGACTGCCAGAGTCAGGTCAACGTTTCGGTTCACCTGTGCTTCTTCGCTGAGAAACATGGTATTCATGCCGTAGAGATAGTTGATGAGCGAATCGAAACGCGCCACCTCAACATTGTTCTTCTTGATCATCTGACGGAAAGGAACAGCCTTCGACTTAAACTTCTTAAACTGTTCCGTAGCCTCATGACAGGCATACGTCATATCGAAAATATACCCATTGCGCTGCGAATAGAGCATGATGGAATTCTGGTCAGCCTGCTTTACAATACTGATGAGTTCCTGAATCACCGCCAACTGTTGAGCCTTGGCAGCTTGGTTCTGTTTCTCCAAGTCTATGTGATAGTTGGTCAATTCAGTACGCAGCATATAGAGCGTTGTGTCCAGGTTGGCCTCCTTGAGCACAGCGTTGCTTGGCAGCACGAAAGCCACCATCAGCAGAATTATGATGTATAGTCTCTTCTTCATATTTAGTAAATTTGACTGCAAAGTTATTAATAATTCGTGAAAAAGCAAAGAGAAATTCCCCTTTTTTGATATATTAGCACCTTTACGTTCGATTTTTAGGTTTATCTTTTGCATTTTTCATATAAATTGATTACATTTGCAACGTCAAAGGATACGTTAATTAATCAGATAAGAATATGAAGATACTCATAGCAGATAGTGGCAGCACCAAGACCGATTGGGCTCTGGTTGATGAACAGGGTAGCGTGATGGTTACTTGTAAGACGCAGGGCATCAGTCCGATTCACCAGAGTGATGCCGAGATATTGGATGTATTGTGTAAGGAACTGGTTCTGTCAGAGCAGCCTCAGGAGGTTTTCTTTTATGGCAGTGGAGTAACCGAGGCGATGAAGTCTCGCATGAAATCACTCTTACAGCAGTCTTTCCCCGAAGCCCGAGTTGAGGCAGAAGGTGATATGCTGGGAGCTGCCCGTGCCCTGTTTGGCAAGAAACCGGGTATCGCCTGTATTTTGGGAACCGGTGCCAACAGTTGTCTTTACGATGGAGAGAAGATTGTGATGAACACGCCTCCGTTGGGATATATCCTGGGCGATGAGGGTAGTGGGGCAGTAATCGGCAAACTTTTCCTCAATGGTATCTTCAAGGGCACATTGCCTTTATCGCTAAAGAATAAATATCTTGCCTGGTCGGGCTTGGATTATCCTACTATTATTAATAAGGTGTACAGACAGCCGCTTGCCAATCGTTTCCTGGCTTCCATCTGTCCTTTCATTTCAGAGCAGATAGCAGAAGGTGAAAAGCATGAAAACGGGACTGACGAACTGAATGAAGCGATGGCTCTCTATCGCATGATACTGGAGAGTTTCAATCAGTTCTATGCAAAGAATCTCACACCTTATATTAAATATGTCAAGGCGAGCACCGAGGATATAAGTCAGTTGGAGCCAGGCATGAAGGCATGGCATTCATCCTTGGAAGAAGAAATCCCGATGCTTGGTTTTGTAGGAAGCATTGCCCATTACTTTGAGTCTCCTTTGAGAAATGTGATGGAGGATGAGTTTCATCTCAAGATTTCGCAGATTTTGAAAGCCCCGATGCCGGGGTTGATAAAATATCATGTTAATTAAACTGGTTTTGCACCAAAATGTATTTTATGCTACATTTTGGTGCTTTTTCGTTAAAAATGTAGGTTGCGTAACATTTCATACGTATTAGATTAACTAAAACATACCTCATAGTATCTGTTTTTTATCTATCTTTGTCCCCGAAAAAGTAAATGCAAACAACGATAAATCGAGGCAATCCTCAAAACCGAGGCTTATACCTTATTTATATAATTATAATTAGCATGAAAAAGATAGTTATGATTTTGGTGGCAGTTGCCCAGTTTGCCTGGGCTAGTGCACAAGTGGCACCTGCTGATAGACTTATGAAGAAGATGGGACTTACTGCAATCCAGTTGGCGCATTATATGGCGCCAGGAGTCAACCTGGGTAATACGATGGAGGCGTGCAACTGGAACGATGTCTTTACCAATCAGGCAGGACTGAAGTCGGAAACTTCATGGCAGAATGATAAGACTACTGAGAGCTATATCCGGAGTTTGAAGCAGCAGGGATTCAACAGCCTTCGCATTCCTACATCCTGGGTGGCAGGTCATCTTACTGATAAAGAGAATATGAGCATCGATCCGGTATGGATGAAACGAATCAAGGAAATCGTGAATTATGGTCTCAATGCCGGTCTCTGTGTCATCATCAACGAACACTGGGATGGCGGAT
>OQVL01003024.1_pt1 | contig 10309 bp, 7 predicted proteins | sample 1691501 | NCBI WGS metagenome assembly OQVL01 (sample SAMN03418253, study PRJEB22391) | human gut metagenome | biome: human-gut; feature: organic feature; material: feces | host: Homo sapiens | place: Tanzania | collected 2013-01
GGGAGGAAGCTTGCGATGTCGTCGCGACTGTAACCGAATGTCATCTGTGTCAAGTCGTTGGTACCGAAGCTGAAGTACTCAGCCTTCTTGGCGATATAGCCTGCTGTGAGGGCAGCACGAGGAATCTCAATCATCGTACCTACCTTGAATGCTACTTCAACACCAGCCTCCTCGAATATCTTCTTGGCTGTAGAGCGGATTACCTCCTCCTGCATGTCAAACTCGTTCACGATACCAATCAGCGGAACCATGATTTCCGGCTTAGGATTATAACCTTCCTTCTTCAAGAGAACAGCAGCACCGAGGATAGCCTTTGTCTGCATCTCCGTGATTTCAGGATATGTATTGCCGAGACGGCAACCACGATGACCAAGCATTGGGTTATGCTCGCTCAAGCTGTCAACACGCTTCTGGATTTCAGCAACAGTGAGTCCCATCTCCTCAGCCATAGCCTGCTGACCGGCGAGATCGTGCGGTACGAACTCATGCAATGGTGGATCGAGCAAACGGATGTTTACAGGACATCCGTCCATAGCCTTGAGGATTCCATAGAAGTCCTCCAACTGATAAGGCAACAGTTTCTCAAGAGCCTTCTTGCGACCCTCAACCGTGTCCGAGAGAATCATCTCACGCATTGCCTTGATCTTCTCATTCTCAAAGAACATGTGCTCCGTACGACAAAGACCAATACCTACGGCACCGAAGTTGCGTGCAACCTGTGCATCGTGTGGTGTGTCGGCGTTTGTACGTACTACGAGTTTTGTATATTTGTCGCAAAGCTTCATCAGTTCTGCGAAATCTCCTGTCACCTCAGCCGGCTTTGTCTTAACCTCACCAGCATAAATTTCACCGGTAGAACCGTTCAGAGAGATGTAGTCGCCCTCTTTCAGAGTAACACCGTCAATCTCTACCGTTCTTGCCTTGTAGTCAACGTTCAGAGCGCCTGCACCTGATACGCAGCACTTACCCATACCACGTGCCACAACGGCAGCGTGTGAAGTCATACCGCCACGTGCTGTAACGATACCCTCGGCAGCAGCCATACCGGCAAGGTCCTCAGGACTTGTCTCGATACGGACCATCACTACACGGTGGCCGGCCTCATGCCACTTCTCTGCATCATCAGCAAAGAATACAATCTGACCGCAAGCAGCACCCGGTGATGCAGGGAGACCGCGTGTCAGTACCTTAGCCTTCTTCTGTGCCTCCTTGTCAAATACAGGATGGAGCAGCTCGTCGAGCTTGTTAGGCTCGCAACGCTCAAGGGCAGTCTTCTCGTCAATCTCTCCCTCATGGAGCAGATCCATGGCTATCTTCACCATTGCAGTACCTGTACGCTTACCGTTACGTGTCTGTAGGAACCACAGCTTGCCTTCCTGTACAGTGAACTCCATATCCTGCATATCATGGTAGTGATGTTCGAGCTTGTTCTGCAGAGCATCGAGTTCTGCGAAAATCTCCGGCATAGCCTCTTCCATTGAAGGATATTTTGCAGCGCGCTCCTCTTCAGGAATCTGCTGCTGCTGAGCCCAGCGCTGTGAACCGAGTTTTGTAATCTGCTGTGGTGTGCGGATACCGGCAACCACGTCCTCGCCCTGTGCGTTTACGAGATACTCTCCGTTGAATACGTTCTCACCTGTAGCGGCGTCACGGCTGAAGCAAACACCCGTTGCAGATGTATCGCCCATGTTTCCGAATACCATTGCCATTACCGAAACGGCTGTTCCCCACTCTGCTGGGATTCCCTCCATCTTTCTATAGAGGATTGCACGCTCGTTCATCCAGCTGTCGAACACAGCACAGATAGCGCCCCAAAGCTGTTCCATTGGATCTGCCGGGAAATCCTTTCCTGTCCGCTCCTTGATGGCAACCTTGAAGAGTTCCACGAGCTGCTTCAACTCATCCACAGTCATCTCGTTGTCGAGAGTGATTCCGCGCTGTGCCTTAACCTTCTCTATGATAGCCTCAAACGGATCGATATCTTCCTTGTTTACAGGCTTCATGCCGAGCACCACGTCGCCATACATCTGTACGAAGCGACGGTAGCTATCGTATGCGAAACGCTCGTTGCCTGTCTTTTTTGCCAACCCCTTTACCACTTCGTCGTTAAGACCAAGGTTGAGGATTGTGTCCATCATTCCCGGCATTGATGCCCTTGCTCCAGAACGGACACTTACAAGAAGAGGATTCTCTATATCCCCAAACTTGCTGTTCATCAAGCCCTCTATGTGGTGTACAGAGGCGATTACATCGTCTCTCAAAAGATTTACTACTTCTTCCTTTCCTTTTTCAAAATACTCATTACATACGTCTGTCGTGATGGTGAATCCAGGAGGAACCGGCACTCCGATAAGGTTCATTTCCGCCAGGTTGGCACCCTTACCGCCGAGCAGGTTTCTCATGTCGGCCTTACCTTCAGCTTTACCATTTCCAAAGGTATAAACTCTTTTTTCGCTCATAGTCTAATCAAAAAATTACGTGTATTAACTTAGATTTTTGTACTGCAAAAATAATAAAAGTGGGGAAATGTCACAATCTTTTAAATTATTTCTTGACTTATATCTAAAAAAAAAAAGCAGAGCCCATGCTTTTGCTATGTCTACTATACAAATTTATATTATCCGAATAAATTTACAAGTTTCTTCTTAAATCCTGATATAAGGTGAGTTTTGCGATGAAGGACAAAAATAGTGACGCATAATGAAACCACCGTCAGGGCAAAGCCTACCATCCAATAGGCCATGCCATGCAGCACCTGCGACGAGAGATAGGACAACACGCCGAGGGGCAGCATGACAACCGCCAGCGCCACCACTCCATGCGACAATACGAAGCCGTATTTGAAATACGTATATGCTGTAAGCATGAAGAAATCAAACACCGCCGTAAGGAGCAGTGCATAGCCAGCGCCCTGCAGTCCGTAAGCGGTAAACATTACGCACACCAAGGCAAATACAACCACAGCATACGCTCCCTCAAGAAGCAGATAAGACCTGGAATCACTCCTTGCCAATGCGATATAAGACATCGGCAACTTCAGCGCCCTCATATAAAGAGCGAGTATGGTTACCTGCGTCATTGGTATAACGGCCATGAACTTACAGCTAAACAGCAACGGCACGATAACCGGCAGGAATATCATAAACGCCGTGAGCATAGGCGAAATGAGCAATAGCGAGATTTCTATCTGCTTGTTTACCACATCATTGAGTCCCTCCCTGTCATCATGAGCCACGGCGGAAAGGCGCGGGAAATAATCCGTCTCCATCGCCGAGAAGATCAATCCTCCATATACCATGGTGAGCATATATCCGGCATTGAACAGTCCCACGGTATCAAACGATCCCCTCAGATTCAGAAACTGTCGTATCATAAAATCCGCCCCGGTGCCGAACACGCCTGCCACGACAAACGCCATACCGAGTCGCATTATCCTATTGCCCCTCAGGAGAAAACGTTTTCTCAGCGAGATTCTCCATGGGAAACGCCTGCACGAATAGCGCAGCGTGAACACGAACTGCGACAGCGTGAGCAGGATGAACGACGGCACGATTCCTGCCGTCCCATAGAAATAGAACAGCGGAATGGACACGGCTATCGCAGCAAGCACATTGAATATTGAAATCCGAGCGAGCGGACCGAGCATCCTCGTGCCCTTCAATATCGAGAGTTCCCCGGTTATCACGGTCATCATTCCTACTACCGGGGCGAGGGCAACGAAACCAAGCCAATGACTGCCGTCCTCAAATATCAGCCAGCTCAGCAGTCGGCTGAACATCACACAGACCACCATCCCCACCAATGCCAACACCACACACAGCGACCTGACAAGCCTGATGTTCTCCTTCAGCCGCATGGACTCCCCCTCGGAGTCATAAGCCTCCGAGATGCCCTTCACGCCGCTCATCGACATCCCCATCGAAGATGCCGTGGACAGGAGCGTTATGGCAGAATTATACAGCGAGACCAGTCCCATACCGGCCGGACCGAGGATAAGCGCAACGAACTTGTTGCGCACCAGCCCTATCAATATGTTCAGTCCCTGCACGCCGCCGAAAAGACCTGTATATTTCAGTGTATGCTTGTAGGTATTAGTATTGTCATTTTTCATATTCAAGAAATAAACGCTGATATTTCATATTTATTGCATCCGGAAACACAAAAAGTGAAATGCAGAACCATGTATTTTTATCCCCTTCATCTTTTGCCATTGAATATTTTTTCTTATTTTTGCATCATGCTTCAAGACAACAATACTAATATAAGGTTGGTCAGCTTCATCATAACCTGCCATGACCTGACCGGCAGCCAGATTGAAGAATGCATAAACAGCATTCTCGGTCTCTCCCTGCGCACGGAGGAGAGGGAGATAATAGTCATCGACGACGGTTCCCGTCAGTGTCTGCTTTCAGACATCATGGACACTGCAGACAACATTATATATATAAGACAGCCCGAAAGCGGAACCGCTTCCGCCCGCAATCTCGGCATGCGCATCGCAACGGGCAGATACATACAGTTTGTCGACGGCAGCGACAAACTGATAAGCGAGGCTTACGACCACTGCATCGACCTGGCGAGATACGAGAATCCTGACATCGTGATATTCAACTCCGGAACTTCCGAAAAAGGCCGCAACGACTACGAGGGCGAAACGTCCACCGAGGGTGCGCAATACCTGCGCCACAACAAGTTGGAGGCAAGCCCCTGGGGATACCTCTTCGCCAAGCGTCTGCTCATCGACCTGAACTTCAACACCACGTCATACGCCGCCGAAGACGAGTTCACCACACTGCTCTTCCTCCGCGCCGAAAAGATTTTCAGCACGTCTGCCGTGGCCTATTTCGACCGCAGCAAGAAGCTGTCGGCAGTAGACCGCAGCGACAAGAAGGCCGTGATAAAGCGTCTCGACGATGCTGCAGCGATAATATGCCGTCTGCACGACCTATGCGACGCCATGCCTACAGAAGACAGACTCGCCCTGCAGCGCCGCGTGGCCGAGCTTACGATGAACTATATCATCAATACCATCCGCTGGACTCGTTCGGGCAAACAATTGACAATGAGGGTGGAGAACCTCGAGAAACTCGGTCTTTTCCCACTACCCAACCGCAATTATTCCAAGAAATATATGCTCTTCAACAAGATGAGCCGCAGATCCATCGTTAGAAAGATCGTCTGCAAGATGTTGGGATAAAAGCAATGTTTTTCAATAGAAAAAACATCGCTTTGGTCTTGTATAATCAATACTCAAGCAACTGTGATGGCTTCGTGATGAACGTGGTGGCACCTATAGACTCAAGGAACTCCCTGTCGCGGAAGCCCCACAACACGCTGACGCACGGGATTCCCACGTTCTTCGCCGTATTGAAATCCACGTCGCTGTCGCCTATATAGACAGCCCCCTCCTTGTCCACTCCGAGCATGCGCATAGCCTCCAGCACTGTGTCGGGAGCCGGCTTCTTGCGGATATTCTCCCTTTCGCCGATAGCCACGCTGACGTATTCGCCGAAGAAATGCTTCACGAGTTCCTGCGTGGCATCATAGAACTTATTGCTAACCACGGCAATCTTCTTCCCCCTCGCCTTCAGTTCCTTCAAAAGTTCCATTATGCCTGGATACGGCTGCGTGGTGTCAAGCCCATGCTCCATGTAATGACTGCGGAATGTGGCGTAAGCCTCATCGAAACGCGGATTGCTGTCACCGCCCTCGATGGCACGCACCATGAGCAGACGGACACCGTTGCCCACGAATCGCCTCACGTCGTCGATGGAATGCTCAGGCAGTCCCACGCTGCGCAAAGCATAGTTCACACTTGCCGCCAGATCCCCCAGAGTGTCGAGCAGCGTACCGTCAAGATCGAAAATATAAGTGCTGTATTCTTTCATACCTACTGAATAAATAAATCGGTGCAAAAGTATCTATTTTATTTCAGAAACACGGAAATAATTTGCTGAAAGTATTCATTTATTGTAACTTTGCACCGTATTTCTGCTTGACAGACGCTGTCTGTAAGCCATATTAAACCCCGAACAAAACATTACGAATCAAAGACATGGCAAGAAAAAAGAAACCATTACCAATACTTGAGAACGTTACCATCACCGACTGCGCCGGAGGTGGTCACGGTCTGCTGCCCCGGCAGTCAGCTGCATCAGCTGAACCAGCTGTGCAAGGAGGCAGGGATCCGGCTGAGCATCATCAATCCCGATCACGGGGGACATTACAGCGGACTGGAACAGGGAGCAGCCCGGCTTGCTGCGCTGACGGCGCAGGGTCTGTCGGCAGAGGTGACCCAGATCGCGGTCAGCCGCACCCGGCCTGCGGGCAGGCTCCACCTGCTGATGGCCAATAACCCCATCTTCCTTATCACAGGAGAACGCAAATGATCCAATTTCTTGTGGCCGCGCCCTGTTCCGGCAGCGGCAAAACCACACTGGCGGCACAGCTGGCCCGGCAGTTCCCCCAGAGCATCACGGTGCATACCGATGACTTCTATCTTCCCCCAGCCAGCCGTGTGGCAAACTGGGAGCAGATTCCTTGCGCCAACATGGACTTGGAGCGTCTGCGTGCCCAGGTGCTCACCCCCGCCCGGGCCGGGCAGGCGATCCCCTACTGTGCCTACTCCTGCCGGGCGGGTGCCTACCTGCCGGAACAATGCTTTGCGCCCCAGCCGCTGGTCATCGTGGAGGGCAGTTACAGCTGCCACCCCACCCTTGCGGACTGTTATGATCTGAAGGTTTTCGTCACCTGCTCCAAGGAAGAGCAGGCCCGCCGCCTGCTGGCGCGGGAGGGAGAACGCTATTCCGGCTTCACCGCCCGGTGGATCCCGCTGGAAGAGGGGTATTTCGCAAAATTCCAGATCGAGCAGACCGTTGACTTTATCCTTGATACGACCTGTTAACTTTTTGCAAATTCCAGCGCTCTGCCCCTGCAAACCTGCGGCAAAATATGTTATAGTTAGGATGGAACAATCATTTTTTCAAGGCAAGGAGCAGCATATGGAGCATTTTGTGCAGTTTGAGGATGTTTCCAAATATTATCAGACCGGCAGTGTCCGCATTGCGGCGGCCGATCACCTGAATTTTTATGTAGACAAGGGCGAGTTTTGCATCATTGTGGGTCCCTCGGGTGCAGGCAAGACCACCCTGCTGAACATTCTGGGCGGCATGGACACCTGCGATGAGGGCCATGTCTGGCTGGACGGGCAGGATGTGAGCCATTTTTCCGAAAAAGAGCTCACCACCTACCGCCGGTATGATGTTGGCTTCGTGTTCCAGTTCTACAATCTGGTGCAGAATCTGACTGCACTGGAAAATGTGGAGCTGGCCAGTGAGATCTGCCGTGATCCGCTGGACCCCGCCGCCACGCTGGAAAGCGTGGGTCTGGGCGAGCGGCTCAACAACTTCCCTGCCCAGCTTTCGGGCGGCGAGCAGCAGCGTGTCTCCATTGCCCGGGCGCTGGCCAAGAACCCCAAGCTCCTGCTCTGCGATGAGCCCACCGGTGCGCTGGACTACAAGACCGGCAAGCAGGTGCTGGCCCTTTTGCAGGATACCTGCCGCCGCACCGGCCGCACGGTGATCGTCATTACCCACAACACCGCCCTGACGGCGATGGCAGACCGCATCATTCAGGTGCGCAGCGGTAAGATCGTCTCCAATCAGGTCAACGAGCACCCTGTGCCGGTGCAGGAGATTGAGTGGTGAGAGCTGTGCTGAAAAGTTATCGTAAAAACATCCTGCGGGAAATGAAGGACAATCTGAGCCGTATGGTCTCGCTGTTCGGCATCGTGGCGCTGGGCGTCATGATGCTGACCGGCCTGATGAGTTTTGCGCCCAGCATGCGCATCGCCGGGCAGAAATACTACGTGCAGCAGAACGTGTTCGACCTGCGGGTGCTGTCCACGCTGGGCCTTTCGGAGGAGGACATTGCCGCCATTGCCGCTGTGGACGGCGTGGAGGCTGTGCAGCCGGTGAAATATCAGGACGTGGAGGCCCAGTGGCAGGGCCAGAGCGAGACGGCGGTGGTGCGCCTGCAGCAGCTGCCCGCCGACCCCGGGGCCGACACGGCAGAAAATATGAACCGTCTGGTGCTGCTCTCGGGCCGGATGCCTGAGGCCCCGGACGAGTGCGTGGTGCATGTGATGGGCTACGGCGACCCGGTGGAGCCGGGCACTGTGCTCACCCTGTCGGAGGACACCGAACATGTGAACCGGAAGCAGTTCACGGTAGTGGGCACCGTGCAGGACCCGCAGCATTTTTCCACGGATAAGGAGAGCAGCACCGCCGGTGACGGCCAGCTGGACGATATCGTGTTCCTGCCGGAAGGCAGCCTGACCATGGATTATTATACGGCGTGCTATCTCAAGGTGAAAAATGCCGACCTGTATGATAATTACTCGGACGAGTATCAGGCGACAGTGGATGACACAGCCGCAAGGGTAAAGGCCATCAGCGGGGCACAGTGCACAGCCCGGCGGGCGGAGCTGATCGAGGACGCCAGTGCAGAGCTGGCCGACGCCCGGGCCGAGTACAACGACAAAAAAGCCGAGGCCGAAGCGGAGTTTGCAAAGGCAGAACAGCAGCTGGCCGATGCACAGGCGCAGCTGGACAGCGCCAAGGCCCAGCTGGACGCGGGCGAATCGGAGCTTGCCGCCAACAAAAAGGCCCTGCCGGATACCATGCAGGGCGGTGCGGACGAGCTGGTGAGCGGCGAGCAGCAGCTGCTGGAATTTGAGGATCAGCTGCAGCAGATCGAGATGCTGGTGAACCTGAAAAAGGTGGCCGACCCGCTGCTGGGCTATGCGGAAACGGCTCTGCACAACGCGCAGAAGGCGCTGGACGAGGCCGAGCCCGCCGACGAGGAATACACCGACCTGCGGGATGCCCTGCAGAAGGCGCAGGATGCTTACGACAACATCAGCGGCCAGCTGAACGGCTATCAGGCCCAGCTGGACGAGGGCAAGCGCCAGATGTATGCACAGGGGCTGATCTCTTCGCCCAGCCTTTCCAACGAGCAGCTGGTGACCGAAGCCAAAGCCGCGCTGCGCCAGATGAAGGTAAAGCTTCTGCAGGGGCAGCTGCAGCTGACCACCGGCACGGCCACAGCCTACACCCAGTTCGATGCGGCGCGCACCCGGCTGGACGAGGGCTGGCAGGAATACAGGGACGGCGTGCAGCAGCTGGCCGATTCCCGCGCAGAGTACGAGAGCCGGAAGGCCGAAGCGGAACAGCAGCTGGCCGATGGCCTTGCCCAGCTGAACGACGCCGAGGAGCAGGTGAGCCAGATCAAGAGCGGCGAGTGGTATGTGCTGGACCGCGGCTCCACCATGAGCTTTGTCACCTTTGAGCAGTATGCCGACCGCATGGACGCCATTGCACGGGTGTTCCCGGTGTTCTTCTTCCTGGTGGCGGCACTGGTGGCCACTACTACCATGACCCGCATGGTGGACGAGAACCGCCTGCAGCTGGGCACCCTGAAAGCACTGGGCTACTCCAACGCAAAGATCGCAGGCAAGTATCTGTTCTATGCCCTCAGCGCCAGCGTGCTGGGCAGCATCGTGGGCATGGTCATCGGCTTTGTGGTGTTCCCGCTCATCATCTGGTACGCCTACCAGATGATCTTCAGCATGTCCACCTTCACGCTGCACTTTTACCCCGGCATGGCGGCAGCCAGCGTGGCCATCAGTGCGGCCGTCATCGGTTTTGCCACATGGAGCGCCTGCCGCGCCAGCCTGAAGGAAAAGACCGCAGCCCTGCTGCTGCCCCGGGCACCTGTGGCGGGCAAACGCATCTTTTTGGAGTACATCACCCCGCTGTGGCAGCACATGAGCTTTTCCCAAAAGACCACTGCCCGCAACCTGTTCCGCTACAAAAAGCGCTTCTTCATGACCGTGCTGGGCGTGGCGGGTGGCGCTTTCGCCGGTGTTCTCCTTGGGTGCCGAAGTGCAATACGTCCCCCGGGGGCGGGTCAAGGTGCCCTTGATGAAGTTTGTCAAACAACAGGCGTGGTACGGCGTGGCCCGCTGGAACCTGACACCCAATACGCACCCGATGTTGTTTAGCGAAATAGGCTTTGGGCGGGAGAGCACGTCGTATCAATTAAAGTACCGCCGGGGCAAAGCGCCTGTGTATTCCTCGGCCTCGTTTTTTATCGGAGCCGGCACCGCCATATGGTTGGGCGGCGGGCTTTGGTTGGAGACTTCCGTCCGCACCACCTATTTGCAGCGTCGCCGCGTCGGGCCGTTTCTGCATTATGCTTCGCATATCGGTTACCAAGGGCAGATGTGGCTGAGTTATTCTTTCTAAGG
>OQVL01003025.1_pt1 | contig 10308 bp, 8 predicted proteins | sample 1691501 | NCBI WGS metagenome assembly OQVL01 (sample SAMN03418253, study PRJEB22391) | human gut metagenome | biome: human-gut; feature: organic feature; material: feces | host: Homo sapiens | place: Tanzania | collected 2013-01
CGGTAGAGATAAAATTGGAAATTGCCATTTTTAAAAGTTCCTTTCATTTTTTAATAAAATAATTTTGCCTGTGTGAGAGCCGTGCGCCGTGCGCGGGATACCGCGCGTCAGCTCCAGTGGCGCATCGACTCGCGTATGCGGTCAAGATTTGCCCTGACCTCCGCACGGCTCATGGCGCGTACCTCGGCAGGGGAGAAAAGCGAATCCGCGGCTCCGGTAAGACTGCCCGCGGAGCGTCCCGCGGATACTTCCCGGCAAGGCAAAACTGCTTGCGGCACGCACCGCACAAACGAAAGGAACAGATGAAAATGACAGATAAGATCACACAGCCGGCTGATGCCGCCGACGGCAAAGCCGAAAATAACGCAACGACCTCTGCCGACGGCGCGCGCGACGACGGCGGCGAGCGGGGCCTTCGTGTCCGCCTTGTCGAGGGCCGCCTGGGCGAGCGCGATGAGCAGATCCGTCACCTTCGTGTCGGCGATGATGTCGCTTCCGGTATTGGCGCAAACCACTGGAAGTATTAGAATTGCGGCTCACAGAGGTTTTTGGAAATGCGATGAAACGAAACATGCTGAAAATTCCATCGCATCTCTCAAAACAGCCCAGGAGAATAATTTCTGGGGAAGCGAATTTGACATCCACATCACAGCTGACGATCAGATTGTCGTCCATCACGACGACTATATACAGGGGCAGTTGATTTGGACCAATACATTCGACTCCCTGCTCAAGTACAAACTGAACAACGGCGAGACCATGCCGACTCTCGATGCGTATTTGTCTCAGGGTGAGCTCTATCCGGAGACCATGCTTGTTCTCGAATTCAAGTCCCAACAGAATGAAGAACGCGAGAACAAAATGGTGGACATGACCTTCGATAAACTGAAGGCACATGGACTCTATGACCCTTCACGCGTGATGTTCATATCTTTCAGTATGAATGTCTGCAAAAGGGTAGCAAAGTTGGCACCTGAGTTCACAAACCAGTATCTGCGCGGAGATATCGCACCTGCAGAACTGCACAAACTCGGAATCAACGGCATTGATTACCATTATAAAGCATTCTATGAACACCCTGAATGGGTAAAGGAAGCCCACGATTTGGGCATGAGCGTGAATGTCTGGACCGTAAATCACGAATCCGACATGAAGGCCATGATAGGTCTCGGCGTAGACTGCATCACCACCAATGAGCCGTTGCTGCTCAGGAGCCTGCTCGGAACCGAGGAGTTGCGCCAGAGTCCGCACTCCACCGATGACCCGAAAGCCGACTCCAAGGCCATAGTTGTTTCTGCCAATGCCAGATTCACCGTGTTGGGTGACAGGCTTATCCGTATGGAATGGGCTGAGGACGGCAAATTCGAGGATAGGGCTACCTTGGGTATTGTAAACAGAAAACTGGAAGTGCCGCAGTACAAGGTCCGTCACGCGGGAAAGAAACTCATCATCGAGACAAAGGCATTGACCCTGACCTATACCGGCAACGGCAGGTTCGACGAGAAGAATTTGAGCGTAACTTTCTCGATGGCAGACCCTTCTGCGAAGAAAGGCATCAAGAAGGTAACCTGGCATCCGGGCATGGACGATAGCGGTAACCTGCTCGGAACTACCCGAACTCTGGACGGTTGCGACGGCGTGAAGGTGAAGGAACCTTATGACAAGGGCGTCGCATCCCGTGACGGCTGGGCGATTATCGACGAAAGTACGAGACAGGTTTTCGTACCTGTGAACAGCGACTGGAAGTATTGGGTGGCTAACCGCGAGGCCGGTGACAGGCAGGATTTGTACATGTTCGCTTACGGTCATGACTACAAGGCTGCCGTTTCTGATTTTACGAAGATTGGCGGAAGAATTCCTCTGCCTCCGAAATATGCTCTCGGATATTGGTGGTGCCGTTTCTGGCAGTATTCTGATTTCGAGTTCACCGGTCTCGGAAAGGAGATCCGCTCTCTCAGCCTCCCTATCGACGTGATGGTCATCGACATGGACTGGCATGAGACATGGACACTCAGACGCCACAATGCACCTAAGGATGAATTCGGCCAGAGAATCGGTTGGACCGGTTACACTTGGCAGAAGAAACTGTTCCCTAATCCGGCGAATTTCCTTCAGGATATTCATAACATCGAACTGAAGACCTCTCTGAACCTTCATCCGGCTTCAGGCATCCAGCCTTATGAAGAACCTTACGACAGATTTGTAAAAGATTATCTTTCGAGGACTTCTTCGTATGACGGACCTAAGAATTACATTAATCCTGATGGTTCCAAGGCGCCTGTTCCTTTCAGAATAGACGATGAGAATTGGGCAGACGCCTATTTCAACTCTGTCATCCGTCCTTTCGAAAAGCAGGGCGTGGATTTCTGGTGGCTCGACTGGCAGCAGTGGAAAGAAAGCAAATATACCCAGGGATTGAGCAATACTTTCTGGCTGAATTACACTTTCTTCAGCGATATGAAGCGTCAGTCTGCCGGAGAGGGCATCTATGCGAGACGTCCGATGATTTACCACAGATGGGGAGGAATCGGAAGTCACCGTTACCAGATCGGTTTCTCAGGTGACTGCTTTGCTACCTGGCAGGTACTCGGTTATCTTCCTTATTTCACATCTACTGCGTCTAACGTAGGTTATGGTTATTGGGGACATGACATAGGTGGTCATCAGCAGCCTAAGGGTGTGCATGAGACTGATCCTGAGTTGTATACAAGATGGCTCCAGTCAGGTGTGTTCACTCCGATCTTCAAGACTCATTCGACCAAGGACCAGACCATGGAGAAGAGATTCTGGTCATTCCCTGATCATTTCGATGCCATGAGGGATGCTGTAAGACTCAGATATGACCTTTCTCCTTATATATATAATGCAGCCCGTCAGACATACGATACCGGTATTTCCATGTGCCGTCCTATGTATTATGATTATGCTGAGAAAAATGAGGCGTATGACTTCAAGCAGGAGTTCATGTTCGGTGATGACATTCTCGCGACCGTAGTGTGCGAACCTGCAGATTCATTGACAGGACTAGCGAAGAGGGTGATGTGGTTCCCGGAAGGCAATGACTGGTACGATGTTGCGACCGGTTCGATGCTCAAGGGTGGCCAGGTGGATACGCTTTCTTACACGATAAATGAGAATCCTTATTATGTGAAGGCTGGTGCAGTGATTCCGATGGCGACATCTGATATCCGCTCATTGCAGGAGAAGAGTGATGTCATCAAGTTGTTCATCGCTCCTGGAGATGGCGAAAGCAGCACTTCCGTTTATGAGGATGACGGTGCAACTCAGGCTTATTCAAGCGATTACGCCAGAACTACTGTCCGCAAGACCGCTGACGCATCCCATGTGAAAGTGGTTGTTTCGCCTCGCGAGGGCTCTTACTGCGGCATGTCACCTAACCGCAAATTGCAGTTTGTGTTCGCCAGTGTATTCGCTCCTGAGAAGGTTTTTGTCAATGGTGCTGAGATCCCTTATTCACGTTTTGCGGCTCACAATGCCGAGGTTTCAGGTTCTGATACTGAGTGGGGTTACGATGGTGCTGATCTTTCAGTAACTGTTTATACTCCTGAGACGAGTGCAGATGTGGAGATGGTTGTAGAGTGTGTATTCAGCGACTATGCTGCAAGTCACAGAGAGCTTCTCAGTGGCAAGAAAGGCTTGATGCACAGGATGATGGCCATCACACCAGAGGCTAAGCTGGTGTTCGGAAAGTATGTCGACGCCTACATGATGCTTCCGGATTCGTTCTTGGCGCTTGCGCAGTGCTCAAGCTTCATCAACGAGGATCCGAAGGATGCCGGCAAGTACCTGGAAGCCATCGACGTTGAAGCGCTTGCTCGCGAGTTCGGCGCAATTGAGAAGCTGCCGGCCGAGTTTACCGCCAAGATTAAGGCTCAGGTCAATGTCCGCTAGGCTTTGATGGTCTACATATAATATGAAGGACGGGACGACAAAAACTTGTCGTCCCGTCATTTTTATTGTGACTGTCTTGTTATTCCTTTGGAATGAGCGCAAAAGTAAGTTCACCTTTGCAGCAAAGTTTGCCGTCTACCTCGAGCTTGGCGCTGCAGAAATAGAGCGAACCGCGCTTCTCGTTAAGTTTGGCGGTAATCTCGCAAACATCGCCTGGCTTCACTACATTCTTGAAGCGGACTTTATCCAGTCCGGCGTACAGTGTAAGATGTCCTGGGATATCATCCTTTACGAGAACTGCACAGCTCTGAGCCATGATTTCGCACTGGATAACACCAGGTACAATAGGATTTCCAGGGAAATGTCCTCTTGTGAAGAACTCATCTTCCTTGATGGTATATTTGCAATGAGCGACACCATCTACGATTTCGGCCTCTTCTACCAGAAGCATAGGCTCCCTATGTGGCAGAAACTGCTTGATATCTTCTTTAGTCAACATAATGTTCAGGTTTTAGTACAGGGTTTATTAGTCTTCGTATTTTCTGAATGCTATGCAAGCATCATGTCCACCGAATCCGAGTGAATCTGAGATACCGAGTGTAAGTTCGGTCTTGACAGCGGTATTAGGTGTGTAGTCAAGATCGCACTCAGGATCTGGAGTGTCGAGGTTGATTGTCGGAGGAACTATGCCGTTGGTGAGAGCGAGGATGGTTGCGATAGCCTCAGCAGCACCTGCTGCACCCAGCATGTGTCCGGTCATACACTTGATGGAACTGATGTGTGCCTTGTAAGCGTAGTCTCCAAGAGCAAGCTTATATGCATTGGTCTCAGCAACATCGTTCAGTTTGGTTCCTGTTCCATGGGCATTGATATACATATTATCTTTCTCCTTGTCGAATCCGGCCTCCTCGAGGGCGAGCTCGATACATTTTGCCTGGGTGGTTCCGTCCGGCCTTGGAGCTGTCGAATGATAAGCATCGCAAGTGTTGCCGTATCCTACCATCTCAGCATAGATCTTCGCTCCACGGGCCTTTGCATGCTCCAATTCCTCGAGAACGAGCATTCCGGCACCGTCGCCCATTACGAAACCTCCACGGTTTGCATTGAACGGAAGTGATGCGTATTTAGGATCCTCAGCGCGTGAAAGTGCTTTGGCATTGGCGAAACCTGCGATTCCGAGAGGAATGGTCGCGCCCTCGCAACCTCCGGCGATAATGGCGTCAGCATAGCCGTGACGGATGGCACGGAAAGCTTCACCGATATTGTTTGTGGATGTGGCACAAGCTGTTACGACATCGATGCAAGGACCTTTAGCCTGATGCTTGATAGCGATATGTCCTGCAGCGATGTTCGAAATCATAGTAGGGATGAAGAGTGGAGAAATCCACTGTCCTGTAGGATCCTCGATCATTTTTGCAGTCTCGCGGTATTGGATTTCGAATCCGCCGATACCTGAACCTACATATACACCAAGTCTGAATGGGTCGATATTCTGTCCTTCTCCTTCAGACACTAGTCCGGCCTGGTTCATAGCCTCATAAGCGGCTGCGACACCGTACTGTGTGAAACGGTCCTGTTTTCTTCCGAAAGCCTTGTCCATTCCGTGTTCTTCAGGATGGAAATCCTTGATTTTTCCGGCGATTTTTACAGGGAGACCATCAGTAGGGAAGTCGTGGATATAATCGATACCGCAGACTCCGTCTATCAGATTTTTCCAAAATGTCGGTACCTCATTTCCGATAGGGGAGATGATACCCATTCCTGTTATAACTACTCTTTTTGTCATTATTTATTTTCTTATACGATTAATGATGGGGCGTTCTTCAACAGCTTCTCAGCTCCGCCCATTATATCTTCCACTATTTCAGCGGCTGTTTCTTTCTTGTGAATCATGCCGGCAACTTCACCTGCGAGGTAACTTCCCATGTTGTCTCCCTCGAATACGGCTTTGCGCATGGCACCTTTACCGAAATCGAGAACTTCCTCCTTCGGAACTGCAGGATCATACTCCATCTTGAAGAATTTCTTGGAGAACGGAGTCTTCAGGCAACGTACGGCATCACCCATGGATTTGCCTGTAACTATGGTACTTACGTCAGAAGCCTTGAGCAATTTCTCCTTATAGTTCTCATGGATGAGGCACTCGTCAGCGATGAGGAATCTGGTTCCTACCTGAACACCGACAGCACCGAGCATGAAAGCTGCTGCTGCACCTCTTCCGTCGAAGATACCGCCCGCTGCCATGACTGGAATGTCCAGTGCGTCGATAACCTGAGGCACGAGAGCCATTGTATGGTTGTCGCCCACGTGTCCGCCTGATTCAGCGCCTTCGGCTACTACTGCTGTCGCTCCAAGTTCCTGCATTTTCAATGCATAAGCGACAGATGCGACTACAGGGATGACCTTGATTCCGGCAGCTTTCCATTTTTCCATGTAAGCGGCAGGGGAGCCTGCACCTGTAGTGAGGATTTTGACACCTTCTTCGATGACCATGTCGGCCACTTCAGCGGCATTTGGAGCCGCAAGCATTATATTGACACCAAAAGGTTTGTCAGTCAACTGACGGCATTTTCTGATTTCTTCTCTAACTGCTTCAGTCCCATAGTTGATAGATGAAATGAGACCGAGGCCGCCTGCGTTTGAAACAGCGGCTGCGAGTTTGGCATCGGCGATCCAAGCCATTCCTCCCTGGAAGAGAGGATACTTGATCCCAAGAATGTCACAAATTGGACTTTTTATCATATTAACCAAAAATTATATTACTTCGTTTAAACATGCAAATATAATACTTTTTACCATTCTAATACAGCGACTCCGGACAATAGCCCTGCCCCGAAGGCGCTGAAGACCAGAATATCTCCCTTTTGGAACATTCCTTTACGGTTGCATTCGTCCAAAAGTATTGCACATGAAGCCGAAGATGAATTTCCGTGGTCCACGATGTTCGTCGGGAACTTTTCATCCGGTTCATTCAGATAATTCTTGATGGCGTCGATAATTCGCTTGTTGGCCTGATGCACCATATAATATGATACTTGGTCCTTAGTCATTCCAAGTTCATTCAGAAGAGCCTCCACCTCTGTAGTAGAAGCATTGACAGCGAACTTGAAAACCTCCTTTCCTTTCATCTGCAGCGGGACGTCGACTTCTTCCTTGGTGATATACGGGGTCGGTTCCAGCTTGCGTTTCTGCCAGATTTTGTCTGTTGACGGCTGGGAGTGCAGGCGGATGCCCTTCATGTTGTTACCGGCCGTGAATACTGCTGCAGCGGCACCATCTCCGAAGAGTACGCAAGTCGAGCGGTCATGCCAGTCCGTCATGCGGGTCGGCTCCTCCGCGCAAACGATCAGCACGTTCTTCACCCTACCGGCCAGAAAATGACTTTCCGCGATATCCATCGCATAGATGAATCCCGGACAAGCGCAGTTTATGTCAATGCAAGGGCAACTCAGTCCTATTTTTTCTGAGATGATACAACTGAGTCCCGGAGTTATGTATTCGTTGATTACGTTCGAACAGATGAAATAGTCTATTTCGGAAATGTCCAGCCCGGACATTTTGATGGCGTTCATTGCGGCCTCGGCTCCGAGGTCTTCGATGTTTTCGTCACTGATGACGTGGCGTTTTCTGATACCGGTGCGCGGTACGATCCACTCATCTCCTGTGTCCAGGAATTCGGACAGCATGTCGTTGGTGACGATTTTCTTCGGAAGAGCACTTCCCGTTCCAATAATTCTCATTATAGTTTCCTTTTGTTTTTCGTCTGATTTGACTTCTCATAATTTTTCGTGAGCAAAGATATTCCCTTTTATCCCTATAGAAAAAATTATGTGGTGAAAGTTATCGATTTTGCCTATTTTTTTGGTGAGTTTGGCGGATTTGTGGCGAAATTGGTGCGAAATTTCGTTATATTTGTAAGAATATAGTACTGGTTCAGTTTTTGAAAGGCATATTATTATGAAAGAAAAATACAGATTACCGGATTATTTCAGGCAGAAGTATCAGTTGATAGCGACTGTTACTTTCACGGCTTTTTTCTCATTGGTATTTATGCTCGTCAGTATACCATTCTCTCATAATGTCTGGTTTGAACTCGGAGCTTCTGAGGCGTTTCTTTTCACGGCGGCTTTTTATGTGATAGGGCTGTTCATCATTATCCTCAGCAAGAGATTAATGTATGCCACCCGTAACATACCTATGAATTATCTGACGTACGTATTGTGGAATATCGCCGAGGTTTTCGTGATATGTCTTCTTTATACCTTGTTCTCCATAAAGGGTGACAGTCTTGGAATTATTCATCTGGATGACAATTCGCCTGTGGACATATTCCTGAATGCATCTGTATATTGCTTTGTCTCGCTGATAATTCCGGATATCATAGCAGGAATGTATTTCGCCATCATTGACAAAAACAATACGATTCGGCTGATGAACTTCTCGAATGTGGTTTCCGACGAGCCGGTGAATACCGGTAAGGAGCAGAAAATCACGCTTTTCGACAGCAGCGGTGTGCTGAAACTCGCTTTGAGCCTGTCCAACCTCTATTATATAGAGTCGGATGACAATTATATAAAGGTGTGGTATGTGGACAGTAAGGGTGTGTTGCAGAAATATATTCTAAGGTGCAGGCTGAAGACGGTTGAGGAAAGTTTCAAGGGCAGCAGTCTTGTGCGTTGTCACAGGAAGTATATCGTGAATATGGACAAGGTTAAGGTTATCCGCAAGGAAATGAACGGGTATGAACTGGATTTGGACAACGATGCCATCCCGCCGATTGCCATAACTAAGACGTACGCCGGGAATGTGCTCGATCAGTTGAAAATACCGGAGGAAAAATAAACCTTATTTTCTGTGTTTGCGGTTTTTCTTGTCTGTGCGGAGACGGTATGTGCTTTCCACGAGAAGCTGGTCAGCTAGGATTCCGCGGGCTGCAAGCAAGTCCAGAATTATGGATACGAGAGGGAATACTGCATTCACCTTGTAAATGATTCTGTGAGCGTCGGTTGCTGCGTGAAGATTCACGAAGAACTCGATGGCTATCCAGATCTGAAGGCCTAAAGTAACCAGAGCCGAAAGAACGGCAGTCCTATACTGGAATACTCTGATTTTGTAAGTGGTCAGAGCGAGAATGTTCAAGATAAGGATAATGATGAGCAATATCGCGAACGGTATGTAAGTCAGATACTTATATTCTTCTACCTGGACGCCGTCAGCTCCGTAGGAAACAGCTTTTACGCTGAACAGCATGACTGCTATAAGTATGGTCGATATTGCAAGATAAAGGGTCTGTATTCTTTGCCACATAATGTTTCTATTTTGTTTTGCGGTGCGAATATAGGAAAAACGGCTTTAAAAAACTAACTTTGACAGGTTATTTAAAGGAAAATGGCTGAAAATATGGAAAGTGAGAGAAGCGTGGACAAACTGGCCCGCTATATCCTGTACGGATTTGCATTCGCACTGATTTTTGTGATCGGGTGGTACTTCAAGAGTGTGCTCGTGTATATCGTCATCGCTGCTGTTGTGTCACTTGTCGCGAAGCCTGTGATGCACGGACTTTCTAAAATCGAGATAAAAGGCAAGGCGCTTCCAGTCTGGCTGTCGGCAGTAATCACACTCGTTATCCTCCTTACATTATTTCTGGTGGTTTTCGTCCAAGTCATACCTATAGTGGCGGGAATAGTCCAGAAAATTTCCGATAATCTTTCGGCCTCCGACTATGCTCTTCCTGTCGCTTCATTTACAGTATTTGTGGATAGCATAAATACTTGGCTGATAGATCATTTCCCTCAGTTTGGTTCTGATTTCCGAATAGAGAGTGCCGTCGGCAAATTCATACGCAACGCATTCGATCTCACTTCTATCACCTCTCTGGTGGAATATGTGGCATCATTCTTCGTTTCTATCGGAGTGGGAATATTCTCAGTGGTATTCATTTCATTTTTCTTTATAAAGGACCCTATGCTTTTCAGAAGAATCATCGGCGCTTTAGTGCCTGATAAAATAGAATGTCGCGTTATGGACGCCATCGGTGATATCGAGCATCTGCTTTCACGCTACTTCGTAGGTCTGATGATAGAAGTCCTCGGGGTCGCCACCCTAAATTTTCTCGGATTATGGCTGGTCGCCAGGATTGGGTTCAATGCTGCCATAGGTATCGCGTTTATCACTGGTATTCTGAACATTATCCCTTATGTGGGACCGCTTTTCGGTACGATAATCGGAACATTGCTTGCAGTCGTGCTGAAATTTTCTGTGGCAGGAGTGGGAACAGGATTCTTCGGCTTCATACTGTTGTTGATTCTGGTCTTTATCGTGACCCAGCTTGTGGATAACTTCGTATTCCAGCCGTTGATTTACTCTACCAGTATTAAAGCCAGTCCTTTGGAGATA
>OQVL01003026.1_pt1 | contig 10305 bp, 10 predicted proteins | sample 1691501 | NCBI WGS metagenome assembly OQVL01 (sample SAMN03418253, study PRJEB22391) | human gut metagenome | biome: human-gut; feature: organic feature; material: feces | host: Homo sapiens | place: Tanzania | collected 2013-01
GGACAGATGCAGGAAGATATGCGACCACTTTCTCTCCAAAGGCGCAGACGTGATGGTCCTTGCATGCAACACCGCCACCGCAGCAGCCATTTCCACCTTGAGAGCCGAATATGACATTCCGTTTGTGGGCATGGAACCGGCCATCAAGCCGGCAGTGCACCGTACCCGCAGCGGAGTAGTGGGAGTTCTCGCCACAGCCGGCACGCTCAAAGGCAACAAATACCACAACACCAGAGACTTATACTCCGGAGATATCATCGTAAAGGAAAGTGTCGGACGGGGATTCGTGGAATTGGTGGAAAAAGGAGAGCTTACAGGACCGCACGCAGAAGAAGTAGTCAGGGTTTCTCTCCAGCCGCTTCTCGACGCCAAAGCCGACACCATAGTACTCGGCTGCACCCACTACCCTTTCCTTATGGACACTCTGCAGGCCGTGGCAGGGCCGGGCATCACATTCATTGATCCCGCTCCGGCGGTTGCCGCCCACCTGAAAGATGTACTGAAAGAAAAAGGACTCCCGTCGGAGTCCCTTGAGCCTTATTCAGTCACGCTCGAATCCTCCGGAGACGACAGCGCGCTGAAACGGATGTTCCGGATTGTCAGTTCTTCACTTTCCGTGAAATGACGGCGCTCAGGGCCGGAAAGAAACGCTTAATCCACACGGCCGCCAGTTCTATTCCGCCCACAAGTTTCTCGCGTTTGCCGCGAAGAATCGCATCCACTATCACACGGGCAGCCTTTTCGGCACTGATGCCCTTGGCCTGACCGTTGTCCAGCACACCGTGAGGTTTTCCGCCCGCTTCCAGAGCCGAAAAAGATATATTGGTACGCACTCGGCCGGGAACAATGACCGTAGTACGGATACCGTTGTCATAGTATTCCGCCGCAATTGTCTCGTAGAACCTCTGAATCGCAGCCTTGGCACTGCCATAAGCACACCTCTGACGACTGCCGAAAAGTCCGGCGATGCTGCCGGTGCACGCGAGCTGCCCTCCCCCGGATTGAATCATACGGTGAAGTATCGACTTGGTGATGATGACAGGAGCGAAATAATCCACTTCCATAACCTTACGGATAGTCTGAATATCAGCATCATCCGTATCACAACGCTGGCTTATCCCGGCGTTGCAGTAGAGTATGTCTATCCTGCCGTAGAACTCCCATGCCTTAGCTGACACTTCTTCCAGAATTCCGGTATCCGACAAGTCGAAAGCCAGAATCCTCACCCTGGAAGCTCCGGCCTGACGGCACCTCTCAGCCACCCTGTCAAGTTCCGCAAGCCTTCTTCCGGAAATCACCAGAGACGCACCTCTTCGTGCAAATTCCACGGCACACTCCTCTCCGATTCCGGAACTGGCCCCGGTAATCCATACCCTTTTGGACTCTTTCAAAAGACGCATACCCCCGCCACTATCAGTCAAATTTAACTCTGAAAAGCCCCATCATCCTCACGAACAACTTAGGGAACTTCTTCTCGCGCGGGCGCGTGAGCATATTGATATATATGTGCGGATGTTTGAGAACCGTTATCTTATGTGCCTCCACAAGCTCAATCAAGGTGCCGTCCGGATCTTCCACATAAGTAAAATGTCCGCTGGCCTCGCCCATATCGAAATGCTCGTCGTTAGGGCAACTGTCCACCGTGAACGGATATCCGGCTTTCACGCAGGCTTTTTCCAGCGCACGCATATTGGTAACATCGAAGCAGATCTGAATAAATCCCGGATCTCCCCAATACCGTCCTTCAAACAATCTCTTCGCCTCGCGATCATAGGCCTGCACCAACTCGATGCCGCTCTTTCCGTAAAGATCCGCCAAAGCTCCTTTGCGCGCCCCCTTGTAAGACAGGAGCACCCTTCTGAACTTCCCGTTTCCGCCCGGAAGCGATTTGAGGTCTTCAAATTCGCCGGTCCTGTCATACACAACGGTGTCGTATCCGAGCACATCCCGGTACAACGGAATCACCCGGTCAATATCGGTAGAGCCAATCATCGCCCCGACAATACCGCCGTTCAACTTATGGTCCTCTATAAAAATAGACTTATCTTCCACCGCCTGGAACCAGTTTCCCCACGGATCCCTTATAAAGAAGCACTGCGTGCCATCCGGCAGTTCGGTAAGTTCTCCGACGCTCGAACCGTCGCTTTTCTTAATCTTCGAAAGAAGCTGATTTCTGAAAGATACCGCATCGCGGGTCTTGATCTTGGCTGCAAATACACCCAAATCCCCGGCTTCCACCGGAGAACCTGCAGGAACCGGCTTGCGCTCCGAATACTGCCAGATTTCAAATCCGCCGCCGCCCTGAAGATTCAGAGCGATGCAGGCATGCCTTTTTTGAGGTTTGCCTCCGGTATAAGGCAACATCCGTTCAGCCACTGTGTCATCTTCAAGAGCACGCACGTCCATACCGAACATTTCGATATACCATTTCCACGCTTCCTTGAAGTTTTCTACGCCAACACCAATCTGTTGGATACCAGATATCAGATAATTATCCATACTTCAATATTAAGAAGTGGAGATGGAGGGACTCGAACCCTCGTCCAAACATTGTCCCAAACAGCTTTCTACACGTTTATTCTTTCTTTGGTTTTCGACCGCACAGTGCCGAAAGACAGGCCAAGTGCAGCTTATCCTCTGAAAACTTAAGAAGACATAGAGGCGTCCTTCTTCCGCATCCGGTTTTGATGATACCCCTTGATCCAGACTGAACCGGCCTAAAGCTGGAGGGATATACGTCGATGTCGCAGCCTTGGCGCCATCGATTGATGCTCAGTCTCTTGGAGACTAGCAAGCGTATGAATAATTGTAGTTGCCAGTTATGGCTTGAAGACTGGGATTAACGGGTCAGCCCCCTACACCCGACGTGCTTACTATCCAGAATCGATGCTGTCAAAACCAAAACATCCCCAGACAGTCCTGTACTGCCGAAATAGCGTCAAATCACGCTCATCAACAGAACAGAATACAAAGATTGTAATTTTTTCTGAAAAAAAGTAAAAAAAATTTTGCCATTCTAAAAAATCGTTGTACATTTGCATACCCAAACGAAACGGATGGGTCGCTCGGGAGCTTAGCTCAGTTGGTTCAGAGCGTCTGCCTTACAAGCAGAGGGTCGGGGGTTCGACTCCCTCAGCTCCCACAAAAGGTCAACTTTCACAGTTGACCTTTTTCTTTTGTAAAGTTCGAAGTTCCGCAGCGGCAGCAGCTTCAGTGCGCGAAACGGCCCCCGCTCGGAGGTGAGCAGACATAAAAAGGGACTGTTCGGTCCGGTCAAACGCCAATCTACCGGACGTTTTGCTACTTTCGGCTCCTTCCTCCGGCCAAACAGCATCTCTCCGGAGAAACCTCCGCCCTGTTCGGTGCCTGCGAGGGGCTCCTCCTTTCGGGCGTCTGGCATTCGGTACCGGAGAGGGCCTCCTACGGTACGCGATGCGTTTTCAGAAGCATTCGGTGTAAAAAACAGGCTTCTACGGTACCAAAGGGAAATCGGTGTAAAAAGCAGGCTTCTGGTGTACCGAATAGACGCGCGGTACCGTAGAAGGACTCCTGGTGTACGGGGCGAGTTCATCATTCAGAAGCGCGCTGCACCGGAACCCCCTTCTCCGACTCACAAAAGCACCTTGCCCCCCCCACAAAAACAACCCAACCCCACAAAAACCACCCTGCCCCATAAAAGCCAAAAGGCCGACCGACTCACGTCGGCCAACCCTCAGACTTTGTACTAAAACCTAAACCTGCACTGAAGATGCCGGTCCGGTCATTTTCGTTGCATAAAAAGAAGAAAAATTCTACTTTTTAGCTTCCGCTACAGAAACCTTGCGGAACTCCTTGAGATCTTTCATCAGTTCAAGTGCAATTTTACGAGCACGGGCACCTGCTGCCTTGTTTCCTTTCTTGACCTGCAATTCAGCGTTCTCAACGTAGAGATCCATCTTCTCTTTGATAGTGTTTACTAGATTTTCCATTTTTAAATATTTATAGAACAGTTAGTTTCATACATCCGCTCGCAATTTAATAAGAAAAAATCAAAAAATACACACGCAAGTCTAATATTTTGACATTTTTCTTCAAAAATTGCATTATGGAGTACTGAAAAACGCTATTACTCAGCCACACACCTAAGTGAAAGTCCCTGAGAACGTCTGTCCTTGTTGCACTTGAACGTACGCTTTCCGTTGATGATAAACATATACTGTCCGTAAAGGTCAGGGTATTCTTCAAGGTTGGAAGAAGTCTTTCCGGCAGTACCTATCCAAAGTCCGGAATACGGCTTGCCACCCTCAGCAGGGTCAGCGAAATCAAATCCGCCTGAGAAATTGACTCTCGTACCGGTAGCAGGGAACCACTGGCCGTCCTGCATGGCGCCATGATTGACAGTATCCCAAGTCATCTGCTTGAAGACAAGCCATGCATAAGGAGTGTTTCCGTCAGCATCACATACCGGGACCTTGTATCCCACAGGACATGGATCATAAATGGTCTTCTTCCCGGACACGCCTCCCCAATAATCATCATTGGATGTGGATGTCCAGTCGCCGGTCTTAGGATTGTTGACGATTATATCATCACCATACTCGTCCTTCTCTCCGGTATTCACCTTCTCAAGCTTATAGAATACGGATGGATTCTGAATGGACTTGGCGAGAGTTCCGCCACCGACCGCAGTGGTATAAATGGCAGGAAGCTTATTGTCCTCTCCGTCATAAAGATCCGGCTCACCGTCCGTGATATACGAATAGTCTTCATTCTGCTTGGTGTATGTAGCAGCTCCCGGGAACGGGTCTTTTCTTCCCCACTGATAAATCAGGCCATGGCTGCCGAATCCTTCAGGATTTGTAGTAAGGGCTCCGAGATTCCTGTCCATGAAAGTCCATGTAGTTCCACTTTCATTGGCAGCGGTGGTAAAGAGTGTCTTGGAAGGATCATAATCGCAAACCCACAAATGCCAGCTCCAGAGAATTTCCCCTGCCTCAGAACACAAAGCCACTACAGCATTACCAGATGCATCGCTCACGGAGGCATAGGCAACCTTGGCAGCAGAGTCATACCACAGTTCTTTCACAAGGCCTTTGACATCCTGCCATACAACCTTTACGGAAGAGCCTCCGGAAATGGCATCCGAAGCAGAGTTTCCCTTATAAGCCACAGGAAATGAAACAGAAGAAGCCGGCTTGACGATGTAACAGTTAGCCGTACCGTTTGTAGAAAGACTTACTGCATCCTTGGCAAACTCCGGTACCAGAGTACTTTTCTCGCATGCCGATGCTACCAGCACCGCTGCAAGAGCGAAATAGAATAAATGTCTATTCATAATAATGCACTATTAAATAACGCCGCCCAATATAAGTAAATTCTGGCCAAAATCCCAATTGAGACCAAATATTTTCTTATTTTTGTAAAACCTCCCGCACGGAAGGTATGAACATTGAACCATAATGCGCGCACACAATTACCGCACAGCAGCTTATGAATTTTCTTGCGTTAATATTGCTGAGCGTCTTCCGAATGGTAGTAATCCCGGTGCAGTTCTCCGACACCAAGTTCACTGCCAGCGAGGAACAACTACTCAACACCGTACGATCCGCTGAAAGTTATTTCAGGGCCCAGCCATCAGGCATACTGCCCGGAAAACCTGTCACCGGTCAGGTGGAATTCACCCTTGCCCCCGTCGTCACCGTATCGGGAAAACTCTCCTACTACGGCGCCAACTATTCGGACCGCAAGGATATCCTGCTCCACGAAGCTGTACGGGAAGCCGTAAAGATGAGCACCGGCGCCGTGGATTTCTCACTTTTTGACAACAATTCGGACGGATATGTGGACAATATACATATAATCACAGCCGGGCACAGCGAAAGCGAGGGCGGCTCTCCTGACAACATATGGCCACAGCACGACAATCTCAGCAAACACGGAGGCACCATCAGCGCCGGCAAGAAAACCGTCAATTCATACACTGTCTCCACCGAATACAGCAACACCGGCATCATGTGCCACGAAATAGGCCATTTCCTCGGACTCCCGGATTTGTATGACACCGACGGGGAAGGCAGCGGCGGACTTTCTCCCGGACTCAGAGGGACATCCCTGATGGACAACGGCTGCTTCAACAACGACGGAAAAACTCCTCCCAATATTTCAGCCCTTGATCTGGACATCATGGGGCGCAAGCCGACAATCGCCGCCAGGAAATCCTACACTCTCCAGCCGGTCAGCCGCGGAGGAGAATTCCTCAAGATCGAATCCAGCGACGAAAACGAGTATTACCTCCTTGAATGCCGCGTAGCGGACAATTGGGACAGGTTCATCGGAGGAAGCGGGCTGGTAGCATATCACATAGACCGTTCCTCCGCGGCTGCCGGCTGGTCGGACTTATTGAACCGCACGCTCACGGCTGGGGAGAGGTGGTCCTATGGGCAAGTCAACAGCAATCCGACCTATGAATGCGCAAAACCTCTTACTGGGCCATCGGATGACGGCAGCGCCAAGGCAATTTTCTTTCCGGGCAACGGCTACAGCGGCATAGGCCAGATGGACGGTCCCACATTCACATTCCGGGACAAAAGCACTTCGCCGCTGGCAATCAAGGACATACAGTCCAACATCGACAACAGCATCTCATTCGAAATAATCGAGCCGATAACGATAGAAGGAAGCATCGTCCACCAGGACGGAATCACGCTGAAATGGAACACGGACCTGCCGGAAGACGAGATTCTCTCATACGCAATCAACTGGACGGACGGAAGAATAACTGGGGCGGCGGAAGCACCCCCGGACAGCCGTAGTTTCACCATAGAAAGACTGTCTCCGATGCATGCATACCGGGCCTGGGTCACGATTATCCTCAAAACAGGCACGAAGTACCGCAACGGAACAAGTTTCACCACCAAATTCTACCAGGAAAACACATATCCGTACATATATCTCGGGAACATTCCGGGACGGGCCAAAGACGGCAGTTTCCTCAGAGGCACCGGAATATGTCTGAAAGTTTACAACGCTCCCGACATGATTCACTGCCAATGGTATTATGACTCCGAGCCGATCACCGCAGATGCGGACGGGACCTTCATACTGAGCCGCTCCGGAACACTCAGAGCCGTGCTTACCCACAAGAATGGCAGCAGAGAAGTCATAGAAAAAGAAATCACAGTCAGATGAGACGCCACTTGCACATACCGGACAAGACTTTTATCCTGTCACTATTTATATGCATGACAGCCTTGAGCGCGTGCAACGAGTCCATGCAGATAAATTCATTCGCCCAAAGCGAGCAGATACGCATTCAGGTCGGCGGCTCCACGCAGATGAGCTACAATCCGCTGACCTGCCAGATTGCCTTCAGCCGCAATCTCAGGCAATTCAGGGCCCATACGGACAACATGTCAGACTACTTCTGCATCAATATGTCCGAAATACCTGTCAGCATCGGACAGAAAATCAACGCGGATATAGTGTGGACCACCCACAGAGACGTATTGTCAAAGAAAAATCTCACCCTCGAGACCGTACGGCTTGAAGGTGAGACTATATGGATGTGGAGCAGATCCGCCAAAATAGGCGTCTGCATCCGGACCATTGACTTAGAATGACTTGGCAATCTCGATGAAGTCAGCTGCCTTGAGCGCTGCACCTCCGATAAGACCACCGTCGATGTCAGGCTGAGCGAAAAGCTCCTTGGCGTTTGAAGGCTTGCATGAGCCACCGTAGAGAATAGTGGTGTCATCTGCCACCTGAGCGCCGAACTTCTCGGCAAGAGTCTTGCGGATGAATGCGTGAATCTCTTCTGCCTGCTCTGCAGTAGCGGTCTTGCCTGTTCCGATAGCCCAAACCGGCTCATAAGCCACGATTACGTGCTTCATATCCTCCTCTGTGAAGTTGTAGAGCACGTTCTTGATCTGTGCACCGCAGACATCGAAATGCTTGCCGGCCTCTCTTTCTTCAAGGTTCTCACCCACGCAAAGGATAACGCCAAGACCTGCTTCAAGAGCGAGCTTTACCTTTACGACAAGCTTCTCATCGGTCTCACCGTAATACTGACGACGCTCCGAATGTCCGAGAATCACCCATTTGCATCCTACAGCCTTGAGCATGGATACTGACACTTCTCCGGTATATGCACCCTTCTCGTGGTCAGCGCAGTTCTGTGCAGAAAGCTCTACCCTGCTTCCGGCAAGGGCTTTGTTGACAGCACAAAGATGTGTGAAAGGAGGTGCAACGATAAGACCTACGTGTTCTGGAACTCCGGCTGAAAGAGCAGCCACTTCCTGTGCAAGTTCTTTTCCTTCAGGCTTGGTGGTGTTCATTTTCCAGTTGCCTGCGACGATTTGTTTTCTCATTTTATGTAAGTTTTAAAAGTTCATGAAAAACCTCGCGAATTTCGTGATTTTTCCTGAAAAGAGCAAATATTGTTCATAATTGGACAGGTGCAAAAAAATGAGTATCTTCGCACCTTATACATTGCAAATACAGACATGAAGAATTTTGTAGAAGAATTGAAGTGGAGAGGCATGATCCACGACATAATGCCAGGCACCGAAGAAGAACTCATGAAAGGGCCTTCGGCAGCATACGTAGGAATTGATCCAACCGGGGATTCCCTTCATATCGGGCACCTGGTCAGCATAATGATACTCAAGCACTTCCAGGCTTGCGGGCACAAGCCTTATGCGCTCGTTGGCGGTGCTACCGGAATGATCGGAGACCCTTCTATGAAGAGTCAGGAAAGGAATCTGCTCGACGAGAAGACCCTCGAGCACAATGTGGAGTGTATCAAGAGCCAGCTTTCACGGTTCCTGGACTTCAACTCCGACGCCCCGAACAAGGCTGAGCTCGTCAACAACTACGACTGGATGAAGGACTACACCTTCATCAATTTCACCCGTGATATAGGCAAGCTCATCACCGTCAACTACATGATGAGCAAGGACTCGGTCAAGAAGCGCCTGAGCCGCGATTCTTCTGAAGGAATGTCATTCACCGAGTTTACCTATCAGCTCCTTCAGGGATACGACTTCCTCTACCTGAACAAGCACTACGGAGTAAAACTCCAGCTCGGAGGCGCGGACCAGTGGGGCAACATCACCACCGGCACCGAACTTATCCGCCGCACGGGTCAGGGTGAAGCGTTTGCACTCACCTGCCCGCTCATCACCAAAGCGGACGGCGGCAAATTCGGAAAGACCGAGAAGGGCAACATCTGGCTTGATGCAGAACGCACCTCACCATACCAGTTCTACCAGTTCTGGCTCAATGTGAGCGACGTCGAGGCAGAGCGCTACATCAAGATATTCACCATGCTCGACAAGCAGACCATCGAATCCGCCATTGCAGCTCACAAGGAGTGCCCGGAGAAAAGGGAGCTCCAGAAACTGCTCGCAAAGGAAGTTACCGTCATGGTACATGGAGAGAAAGAGTACGAGACGGCAGTGAAAGCCTCACAGATGCTTTTCGGCAAGGCTACGACCGAAGACCTCCGTGCATTGGACGAGAAGACCTTCCTTGCCGTATTCGACGGAGTTCCGACCCACAACATCGACCGCAGCAAACTCCCTCTCGGCATACTTGACGTCCTCGCAGTGGAGACGGACATTTTCCCATCCAAGGGCGAAGCGCGCAAGATGATTCAGCAGAACGGATTCAGCCTCAACAAGGAGAAGATGAACGACATCGCCAGAAACCTCACCGAGGAAGACATCATCGACGGCAAGTACATCCTCGTCCAGAAAGGCAAGAAAGACTATCATATCATCATAGTAAATGGATAAGCCAGCAAGCACAAGACAACTCAAGGTCGGCCGGGAACTTCAGCGCGACCTTGCGGAAATCATCCGCAGCAAGGGGATGACTGCATTCGGCGGAGCCATGGTGACAGTCAGCGAAGTGCGCGTAAGCCCGGATCTGAGCATGGCCAAAGTGTACGTAAGCATTTTCCCGTCCGACAAAGCGGCATCCGTCCTGCCTCTGCTCGAGGAGAACAAGAGGATCATCAGGGGAGAACTTGGCCGTAAGGTCGCTTCCCAATTGAGGATTGTTCCGGAGATTGAGTTCTTCCTCGACAGCACCCTCGATTACGCGGAACACATCGAAGAACTGCTCAAAAAATAGTTTTATGGTGTGAAACCGGGACCGTTCATAGCGATACGATACCTGTTCGCCAAGAAGTCGCACAATGTCATCAACGTCATCTCTGCGATCAGTGCGGCAGGTATCGCCGTAGGTACGGCAGCACTGATACTTATCCTGTCAGTGTGCAACGGATTCAACGACATAATAGACTCCAACCTCTCTGATCTTGAC
>OQVL01003027.1_pt1 | contig 10303 bp, 10 predicted proteins | sample 1691501 | NCBI WGS metagenome assembly OQVL01 (sample SAMN03418253, study PRJEB22391) | human gut metagenome | biome: human-gut; feature: organic feature; material: feces | host: Homo sapiens | place: Tanzania | collected 2013-01
GAACTATGTCGTTAGGTGCAAATCTGCTTAGCATTTTTGTACCAAGTTATTTTTTAACTGTTACATAAGGGTCGAGAAGAAACGAGTCTCTGGCTTGATGGAAAGTGTTTTGTCATGCCTATCGCAGCAGCTCAAGACCTTATCTGTACTATTGAGGTGTATGCAAAAGATTGCTACAATGTGACCGCAACTCATCAGGCAGAGGTTAATAAGTTGACGACCATCGAAGAGGTGAAAGCCTATGATTACAAGACAGGTTATCCTGAAAAGCTCAATCTAAAAATATAATATCATTTCCCTGGCATTGGGAAAATGATAGTGATGTTTAACTAAATAAAATGAAAAATTATGTATGTATTAAGTATTATTTCTTTCCTCTTACTTGGAGGATTTCTTTTGCTCGCAGCTATGCGGTTCGGTGTTCCGAGTATGGTGAGTGATGTTTATTACCAGTTGCAGGGATGCACAGGTAGCGAGGTGATTGGCGATAAGCGCAAACGCAATTATGGCTGGGTGTTTACACTGGTCATGTTTGCGAGTGCCATCCTCATGCTCATTCCTCTGCTTGATTGTGGCAGGGGCATTCAGTTCCTCGCATTCCTTGGGTGTGCAGGGTTGATGTTTGTAGGTGCTGCACCTAATTACGTGGATAAAGATACCTTCCCTATTCATAAAGGTGGGGCGATCACGGCGGCTATCGGGTGCGTTGGCTGGTGTGCGAGTATCAATCTTGCTCCTACTCTATTATTAGCTATTGCGGTGCTTATTATCTATTTTCCTCCTGCTGCAAAACCAAAAGCTGTTGGGTGTTACTGGGCGGAGGTGGCAGCGTTTTTGGATGTGTATTTAACTTATTGGATATTTGCACTATGAAGAATATATTAAAATTAAACAAGCGAGACTGGATAGGTCTTGCTTGTTGGCTACTGGTAAGTATATTGATAGGTCTGCTTGCATTACCCATAATGATAGGCAGAGAAGCGTATCAGTATAAGTACTACCACTTGACAAAGTTCGAATGGGAAGACGTGCTAAGGTATTCGATAGCTATCGTATTCGGTAGTATTGAGAACTACTTCATCTTTTTCGGGTAATTTTTTTGTATTTTTGTTTTTGGATCTATTCGTGTACCTTTGCAATAATAAAAAAAAGAATATGCAAAAAAATACAAAGGAATGGATACAATACGGCTCGGCAGTGGTCGTGTTGATTTTCGCAATAGTGCTGGTCTATATCAGCTATTTTACGTCGAAAACGCAAGACGTGACTGACAACGTGCTCTGGTACTTCGCACAGTCGCTCATGTACGCCGGCTCTATCTTCGGTGTCGCCATCGCCATCGACGCCAAGTTTGAGAACATTAAAAACAAATTTCTAAATCACAATAGAGATGAGAAAGATTAAACGCATTTTCGTGCATTGCACAGCTGGCTCGCAACGTCAGAGCATCGAGGATCTTAAGGCAGAGTTCCGCCTGAAGGGTTGGAAATATCCTGGTTATCATTACGTGGTGGACATCAATGGTGGCATCCATCAGCTTCTCGCCATCGAGCTGGTCAGCAACGGCGTGCAGGGCTACAACTCCTCTGCCATCAACGTTGCCTACATGGGTGGCATCGACAGTCACGGCAAGCCTACCGATAACCGCACACCCGAACAGAAGGATGCTCTCGTTTTGCTGCTTCATAGACTGAAGCAACAATTCCCAGATGCACAGATCATGGGGCACCGTGACATTTGGGGCACAGACAGCAAGAAGTGGAAAAAATGGTGCCCATGCTTCAACGCTATCGACGAATATAAAGACTTATAATCATGAAGGATATTAAAATCACCATCATTAAGGTTCTCTCCGCGCTTTTTGTCATCACCTTGGTTGCCCTTCTGGCAAGTATTGCCGAGAACCGCCAGCTGCAGGGCGATCTCGACCGGCAAACCTCAAATGTGAGTGCGCTCACCTACGATATCAAGTACGACAAACTGGATGACTCTCTGCCTGTAGCGCAAAACACAGCCCTGCAAGCTAAGGTCTCAGAGCTGGATCAGCTACACCTCACCGACACCAAGCTCATTAAGGACTTGAAGGTGAAACTAAAGGATGTACAAGCGCAACACACCCTGTCTGCCGAGACTGTCGACACGGTCATCATCGCCCCAGTTACTGGTACCGCCGATTCTGTTTTCGCATACAACGACAAATGGCTCTCGCTCCATATCGATATCCCTAAGCGGGAGTGCCAGTATGTAGCCTACGACAGTCTCACCACCATCGTGAGTCGCACTTACAAGCACCGCTTCCTCTGGTGGCGGTGGGGCACCAAGGGCTACGAGGTGCGCATCGTGAGTTTCAACCCTCACGCTCGCATCAAATATTCCAGATACATAGAGGTCGAAAAATGAAAGATTTAACATAAAAAACTTGCTTATTTCAAAAATTATTATTAAATTTGCAACAAAGATAATAATAAAGATTGAAATTATGTTAGGTACATTGATTTTCTCAGCACTTGCAGCTTACACCACATTGGGTGTTGGTAATGCCATTGATAAGTTAGGCAAGAAGTCCAGCTCGAAGTCGTATGCGCCAAAAGAAAAGAAATATACCTTTAATAGGTACAGCGAGAACAACAATGTTTCACCTGTCTTTAATGAAAGAAATGGATATTCTGTCTGTGTATGGAATGACGCTGCTAACAAATTTACTTCTGTCAATGCAAGGAGTATGGAAGAATTGATTTCAAAAGTTAATGAGCGATTAAAAGAATTTGCTGAGATAGAAACTTCTATCAAAAGAAAATAGTGAACTATCTATAAATACGAGCTACCGACATTAGGAAGGCTCGTATTTTTATTATATATCCCCCCTTAGTATCTTTGCCTTAAATTAAAAATCAAGTTAGTTTATGGCAAATAATACACAAACATTTACAGGCAGAGTCTTGCTTGATGACAAACAAGCTCAACAAGCAATAGCCCAGTTATCTAAAGATCTTGAGCAAGTTAGAATAAAGCGAAAGGAAGCTCTCAGCAAAGGCAACGACGTCAAAGAGTTTGATCACCAAATCAAACAAATTAGCGCAAGCATCAATGCCCTAAAGACCAACCAACAGCAAGTTAATGATACTTTGGGGCGTTTATCTTCTGCTTCTTACAAGGAACTATCTGTCACTATGCGTACATTGCAAAAGCAGCTTCGCTCTGGTGCGGTAGAGCGAAATTCTGAGGAATGGAAAATGCTTCAGCAAAGACTTAAAGAAGTCAAGCGAGAGATGAATGCCATCAATAACGAGTCAAAGGAGGCTACAAGTGCTTGGGGGCGCACCATCAACTGGCTTAACACCAACTGGGGTGCCATCACTCAGATTATCGGTGCTATCTCTGGTTTGAGTTTTACTGTCCGCAAGTGCATCAATGCCTTCGCCGATATGGAGGAGTCTATGGCTAACGTACGCAAATACACTGGTCAAACCGATGAACAAGTCCATCAGATGAATGAGGACTTCAAGCGCATGGATACTCGTACCGCTCGCGAACAGCTCAACGAGTTGGCAGGCTCTGCAGGTCGCCTTGGCATCACCAGTAAGGAGATGATTGAGGAATTTGTGGATGGTGCAGATAAAATCAACGTAGCTCTCGGTGATGATCTTGGCAAGGGGGCGGTTGATAAGATTGGTAAACTGGCACAGATGTTTGGCGAGGATAAAACCAAGGGATTGCGCGGTGCGATGCTCGCCACAGGTTCTGCGGTCAACGAACTCGCCCAGAACTCATCAGCCAACGCTGGTTATATCGTTGATTTCACTGCTGACCTGTCGGGTGTCGGCATTCAGGCAGGCATGACCCAAGCGCAGATTATGGGTCTTGCTTCCGCCCTTGACCAGAATATGCAAGAGGAGGCGACGTCTGCCACCGTTTTCTCGCAACTCATCACCAAGATGTACCAGGAGCCAGCCAAGTTTGCCAAGATTGCAGGCATGGAGGTGAAGAAATTCTCCACCTTAATGAAGACCGATGCCAACGAGGGCTTGATGAAGTTCATGCAAGCTATGAAGTCTAAGGGTGGCTTCGCAGAGATGGCACCGATGTTTGAGGAGATGCAGCTTAATGGTACTCGTGCCGTGGGTGTTCTCTCTGCCGTAGCCTCTCACCTCGATCAAGTGAAGACGGCACAAGACCTTGCCACTCAGTCGTATGCTGCTGGTACCAGTGTGCTCGATGAGTTTAATGTGCAAAACAATACCGTGCAGGCCAAACTCGACAAAGCCAAGAAAAGCTTCCAGGATCTCACCATCGAGCTTGGTCAAAAACTTCAGCCGATGGCGATACTATGCATATCAACGGCAAGTGTCTCTGTAAAAATGCTCTCAGTCATCACCGAATTCGTCTATAAGTTCCGTACCACTCTCATTACGTTAACAGCAACAATCATTGCCTTGACGATTGCAGAAAACGCCCATGCCATGAAACTCAAAATTATTGCTTTCTGGCAAGATGTTGTTGTTACAGGATGCAAGAAATTATGGGCTACACTTTTGGCTCACCCATACGTGGCCGTGGCTGGTGCTGCCGCCATGCTCGTGGCTGTCATAGTAGATCTCACCCGTAAGACTGACACGGCAACGAAAGCACAAAAAGAACTTAACGACATTCGCAAGCAAGCAGCTAAAGACATAGTTGAGGAAAAAGAAAAACTTGAAAATCTGAGAAGGGTTGCAAAAGACGAGCATCAATCTCTCAAAGATAGATATACCGCCATCGCCGAGCTTAACAAGATTGTTCCTGGTTACAATGCAAGCATTGACAAAACAACAGGCAAATACAAGGAGAACAAAAAAGCTCTCGATAACTATATTAAATCGCTTGTCAGGCTATATGAGATACAAGGTGCAAAGAAAAAGATCCAACAGTTGTCTGAAGATCTGGTAGACCTTCGCATCAAAGAAAAAGATGCTCAAAGAAACTATGATAATGCCAAAAAGGCTGGAGTAGGCGTGACCTACACAACATCATGGGGTAGTGTTGGTAATACGACACAAGATGCTACAAGTCACTATAAGGGTATTCTGGACAGTATCAAAAAAGATAAAGCAGAGCGAGAGGCTTTAATCAATAGTATCAAAGATGCATATGGGGATGACATACGAAAGCAAGAGGTGAAGGATGTTCAAAAAAAGATCGAGCAAAATACTTCAACATCTTCCACCCATACCATGACCGAGAAGGAGCGCAAGGCTGCCGAGAAAGCCAAGAAAAAACAAGAGGCAGAGGCTCGCAAGGCTGCAGTCAAGCGAAAGGCTGATCTCAAAAAGGAGCTTGATGATGCCAAGAAGTCAAACCAAGCAGAGCAATTAGAGGCTACCACCCTCTACTCTACTGGACAGATTCGCCTCGCCGAATACAACGACCGCATGGCGCAAATCAAAGAACAAGGCTTACAGCAGCGCATGGATATCCTCAAAAAGTATGGCGAGGCTGAGAGCGAGGAATACAAACGGCTGAATGCCGAAAAAGAAAAAATCGCAGCCGACTACGAGAAGAAGCAGACAGCTGATCTCGAAGCCATCGAGACCAACAGACAGACTGCCGAAATGAATATCCGTGCCAACTACTACAACAAAAAGTCCGATATCTACCATGACGAAGAGGCTCTCAATGAAGCTCTCTTCCTGCTCGATCAAAACTACCTCGACGAGAAACAAGAGCTTTATCTGTCATCATCCGATGAGTACTGGCAAATCGAGAAGGAGCGTGAGCGCAGCCAGCTTCAGCATCAATACGAGCGTCAGGAGCAATACGACAAAACCCTCATGCAGCTCAAACAAGAATATCTCAAAATGGGAAGCGAGGAGCAAATGAAGCTGGAACTGAAAGGTCTTGACGAGGTTCACAAGGCAGGTCTCGTCAGCGAAGAGGAATACCAACGCATGAAGATGGGCATCGCTAATAAGTACGCATCATACAAGCCTTCAGTCGATGATCAGCGCAAGGATGATGCCAACACAGCCCTTGATACTGCTCGCAAAATGAGCAAACCGCAAGATGACCATAGCACTATGACGAGTGACAACGTAGGTTCTGTCATCGGTGGCGCTATGTCTGCCGTAAAACAGCAGAAGATGGTCAACGACAATCTGGACAAGCTTCGTGCTGAAGACAAAATCAGCGAGCAAGCCTACCAGGATGCCAAGAAGCAGATGAACAAAGATACCTACAACACCATCCTCTCCGTGGCATCCGCAGCCTTCAGTAGCATGTCGGGTATGATGTCAGCTGCGTCCGCCTACTCGCAAGCTTGCTCTGATCTCGAAGTCGCCAAGATAGAGAAAAATTACGATAAACAAATCAATGCCGCCGGCAAAAACTCTGCAAAGAAAAAGAAATTAGAGGAGAAGCGAGACAAAGAGATTGCCAAAGCGAAGACAAAAGCAAACAAAAAGGCGATGGTCATGGAGCTCGCACAAGCCATGGCCCAGACTGCTACTGGTGCCATCTCCGCCTACTCGTCAACTATGGCTGGTGCTCCATACCCAGCCAATCTGGTGCTCGCTCCAATCTCAGCAGGCATCGCTCTCGCAGCTGGTATGCTACAGGTGGCTACCATTAAAAAGCAGCATCAGGCAGAGGCAGCTGGCTACTACGAGGGTGGTTTCACTGGTCCTGGCAGTTGGAAGAAAGAGGCTGGCGTGGTTCACGCTGGCGAGTTCGTAGCCAATCACAACGCCGTCAACAACCCTCAGTTGCTCCCTGCCTTGAAGCTCATCGACGCTGCGCAGCGCAACAACACCGTCGCCTCACTCACAGCCCAAGACGTGAGTCGTGCCGTGGGTGGTGGAGGTGCAGCCGTGGTCGCTCCTGTGGTCAACGTCTCGACCGACAGCGAGCAAGTCGCCGCAGCCCTCGACGGCGTGAGTACCACCATCGATCTGCTCAACCAGCAGCTCACCGAGGGCGTTCAAGCCGAGGTGGTCATCACGGGACGCAACGGCTTCGCCAAGAAATGGAAAGAATATCAGAAAATGCAAAGCAACAAATAACTCTACTTTATGATTACGTGCATCATCAACGGCTTGGCTGCATATCCTGCGGCGAGCCAATCCATCAAGATAACCTACGCCAACCAGTACGTCACCGACGATGGCGAATACTCCTACGACATCACCTTCCCCATGACGATTGTAGATAACCGACGTGTTTTCCACAACGTCAGCCGTTTCGACGTGTCAAAGAACACCAAGAAGTACGATGACTGCAAGCTGTACGTAGATGGTCGCATGGTGCTCTCTGGCATCGGCACCATCATCAGCGTATCAGATACCGAGATTAAACTTCAGATAGTCGGGGGCAAGTCTCGCATCAAGTTCAACGACAAGATGACCAAGCACTACATCGACGAGATTGACTTGGGCACGGCAACCATTCCAGGTTACACCGTGGATAAAGGTTTATCGCAAGGCTGGAAGAATATTTCCAAGATAACCGACATCTACAGGCTGGACGAAGACCAGACTCAATTTCTCGGTGTGCAGGGCAAATGGTGCTTTGTGCCTGTCAAGGACGAGACCAACGACATGGTAGCCAACTTCATAGGAGTCGATAAGACTGGAGGCTATATCGGTTATAAAGCCCCATACATCAGAAATGTCGCCGTGCAGCCCAACCTGATGTACATCTTCAAGAAAGTGGTCGAATACGAGGGCTACACCATCGTTCGCAACGACCTCGACGTTTCCCCATGGAACTTGCTCTATATCGCATCAGCCTACAAGACTCGTGAGCTTCGCCGTGCCCTGCCCCATTGGTCAAGCTACACCCTCATCGAGGAGTTCCGCAAGCTCTTCAACGCCACCATCTACTTCGACGACATCAAGAAGACGTGCTCGGTGATAAAGGCCTCCGAGCTATCCAATGCTGACACGGTGGACATAGAACCGCTCGATGAGTACAACACCGACTACGACTCAGACGGCTCTTTCAACACTTCCTCCACCGCCAATTTGGAGTTCAATCTGGGCAACTCTTCCAACAGGAGCGATTACGAGGTGATATCCAAGAGAGTATTTGATAATTTCGAGGTTGTCGAAACCTACGAAATTTTCGGTGAGTACAATCAGTTTCCCAACACCACGAGCGGATGGTCTGAGAAGAAAAAACGCACCACCATCATTCACTCTAATGGTAGTGATTACTACATCTATACAGAAGATACCGACGGTAACAAGAGCTGGCAGCTTGCCGGTGTCTGGTCGCCATTGGTGAGGGACACTTCCAGCGATGAATACACCGACCTCAACATATCACCTGCGGCGCAAGTGGAAGAGGATGTCAACTTCCGCTCATGGTTAGTCGAGGATAACCACACCGAGAAGAGATGCCTGCTATCCATTCCCAATGACAAGGAGAGCGATGGAAAGGATTCGGATGTTGACGAGGATGGCTACAACTATGTCTCCGTACAAGATGCCATCGATGACGAATCAACGCTCGACGAGGCAGAGGACGAGCAGGAGTGCATGAATGTGTTTTTCATCGTTCCAGGTCGGGTTCAAAAATACGTCCATCCGCTAAGCGCAGACATCTCATGGGTGGGCGAGAAGTCCAGATGGCCACAATTTCTCACAGACAGTCGCATCAATGCCAACTACAGGATGGTTTACTCGTTTGATATATCACTACCCATGCCCCTCATGTGCTCCCTCGCGTTGACCGTAGGATGGAACGCAGGGCAATGCTTGGGCGAACTTCACAAAAGCAGTTTGAGGATAGACAATAAAAATTGCCTCGAAGTCAAGTTTAGGTCAGACACGATACCAGACCCATCGCATCAATACATCATTCACAACAAGCGATTCGTCTGCGAGAAAATCGAGATGGACATCAAGGACGACCAGATAGAACCTATCTATACAGGCTACTTCTATATGCTGTCATAATATATAAAGGTACGTGCGCAAGCACGAGAGGAGACTAAAGCCCACCCTTGAAGTGCTTGGTCTCCTCGTTTACTTTCATCTGGTTCTTGATATATCTGTTTGTTACGGATATATCGGAGTGGCGCGCCTGTTCCTTGGCGACCACAATACCCTGTGCGTTCGCCAAGTCCCTGATGCCCGTGTCCTTCAGGCTGTAAAACTGGTACTCCTTAGGGAATCCCAAGGCAGTGCGCATCTTCCCCCATTCTACTCTCAGCTGATTGTATGCCGCACGAGTATCCCCAGGTTTCAGGCTCTTACCGAAGATGTAGTTCTGGCTTGGATGCTCAAATATCTTCAGCTCAATCATGAGCTTCAGTATCTCATCATTCAAGGCGACAAGTCCATCCTTCCTGTTTTTGCTGATAGAAGAGCTGATAAAGACAGTCTGGTCCTTGATGGAAACATCGCCAATCTTTATCTGCGTCAACTCATTCGGGCGAATGAAAGTGTAATATTCAAAAAGGCAAGCTAAGAGAAAATGCTTGTTGTGTTCATACAAATATTCCTTCAGCCTTCTCAGTGCCCCATCAGAAAGAGGATCTCTGAACTTCTCCGTCTGAGCTATGTTGCGAATGTCTATGGCAGGATTCTCAGTGATATACTTTCTGTCCATCAGCCAAGTCCCGAAGGATACGAACCAGGAGCGATAGTTATTCCTGGTTGTGGCTGACACATCTCGATCATACATCAGATGGTCAAGGAAGTCGATAACGAAGGATCGGTCTAACTGATAGGCATATTTGATGCCTTTACATTCCTCGATAAATGTCTCGAGCATCTTGACACGACTGAGATAGTCTATAGAGGTCTTTTCCTTCATCGACTTTTTATCAGTCATCGCCTTAACATAATCACGATATCTACCGATGATAATTGGTATTTCTGTGAATTGACGAGACTTGTCAACGTTCACCCAAGGATTCCATCCTGCCGTCAATTTAGCTGTGATATTGTAGATAAGCAAACTGCCCATCATGCGCTTTTTCTGATCTGTCTTAAACTTGTTAAGCATGTATTTCTTGCGCTTCATTCGTCCCGATACTGGGTCGTGGGCATAAAAGTCAACATACCAGTTGCTCCCCTTGGTATGCATCACTGGAAGCGTGAATCCTAACATTTCACGCGAACTCAAAAAATCAATTTCCTTTGCAGTCATTTTTTTTCATTGCCCGTTTTACTGGTCAATGATATTCAACAATCTTAATCTCATTACCGTCTTACCTTTAAAACGGCAAATCGGATAAGATGTTGCTTACCAACTTCTTACCCGATAATAGTTGCGGCGGCAGGACTCGAACATGCGACCTCCAGGTTATGAGCCTGGCGAGCTA
>OQVL01003031.1_pt1 | contig 10292 bp, 12 predicted proteins | sample 1691501 | NCBI WGS metagenome assembly OQVL01 (sample SAMN03418253, study PRJEB22391) | human gut metagenome | biome: human-gut; feature: organic feature; material: feces | host: Homo sapiens | place: Tanzania | collected 2013-01
GAACGGCGGGTGCATCGGGCGGACTTATAAACTGGATCACCTGCGGCGAAACGCAGATGGAGCTGTTTATGAGAAGCCAGGATATGCTCGAGCATCTGCAGGAAGAGCTCGGCGCGGACTTTGAGCTTAACTACAACAGCTACAACATGCAGATCATCTCCAACCAGATCGAATGGGATGCCTCGGCACAGCTTATCAAGGACTTCAAGCTCCCCGGCTTTGAGGCAAAGCTCATCGACAGCTACGAATCGCACCTGCTTGAGCCTTGCGTTACCGAGGACATGCTCGGCTCGATCTATGTTCCGAGAGTGCACTATCTCAACCCCATAAAGTTTGCTCTTGCCTACCGCAACGCAGCCGTTAAGCACGGCGCAAAGTTCGTTAACGGCGCAGAGGTAACGGAGATATTGCATGAGGGCGCTCGCGTTATCGGTGCAAAGGCAAAGGGCGAGTGCTGGTATGCCGGAACGACGATCAACTGCACCGGTGTATGGTCGGAGAAGGTCTCCGCAATGGCAGGCTCGACCGCTCCCATACATCCCATCAGAGGCGAGTTTGCGATAACCGAGCCTGTTAAGCACTTCTGCAACACCACGATCAGCAGCGCGCAGTATCAGACCATCGTTCAGCACCCCGAGCTGTTCCCGGCAGCCGCCATAAAGTATAACCTCGGCTTCTCCGTCGAGCAGACCTCCACCGGCGCATGCATAATCCACGGCACCCGCGAAATGAACTCCGGCCTTGACAACAGCGTCATTCCCGAGGTCATTGAGCTGCTCATTCAGACCGCGTGCAAGTTTATCCCCAAGCTCGGTACCCTGCGCATCATGCGCACCTATGCAGGCGTGCGCCCCGGCACTCCCGACGGCGACCCGTACATCGGCCTTGTAAGCGGCGTTCCCGGCTTCTGCGAATGCTGCGGCCACGGCGGCGAGGGTATTGCACTTTCGCCGGCAACCGGCGAAGCTATCGCCGAGCTGCTGATCGACGGCCACACCAAGCACTGCGATATCTCTCGCTTCTCGCCCGACAGAGTTGAGAAAGTCTGAACACGGAAAGGAATGGTCTAAATGAGTCAATCCATGAGAATTACGGATCATCCCATCCTCGGAGCGGATGAACCGAAAAAGAAAGTCACCATATACTACGAGGGTACTCCCATCGAGGCAAACGAGGGCGAGCCTATCGCCATCGCTCTGGCCAATGCAGGCATCCGCACGCTGTATGTCACCGAGAAGATGAACAAGCCCAGAGGCATTTTCTGCGGCCAGGGACGCTGCGGTTCCTGCCGCATGATCGTAGACGGAGTTCCCGATGTGAAAACCTGCTCGACTCCCGTTAAGGACGGCATGAGAGTGCAGGTTCAGCACGGTCTGGCATGAGGAGGTATTAACGTGAAAGAACTTGAACGCGAAATACTTATAATCGGTGCAGGCCCTGCCGGCATCTCCGCTGCCATCGAGGCGGCAAAGGCAGGCGCGAAGGTCACCGTTGCCGATGAGCACGACACCATCGGCGGCCAGCTGTATAAGCAGATCCACAAATTCTTCGGCGCGGCCGACAACCATGCCGGTATGCGCGGCTTTGAGATAGCGCGCAAGCTTGAGCAGGAAGCAAAGGAACTCGGTGTTGAGTTTTGGCTCAGCACGGTTGCCTATGGCATCTTCAAAGAAGGCGTCGGCATCGTGCGCGACGGCGATAACTTCATCGTCAAGGCAAAAAAGGTCATCGTTGCCGCAGGCGGCATTGAAAACACCACCGCGTTCCCCGGCTCAACTCTGCCCGGCGTAATGCTCGCCGGCGCTGCGCAGACCATGACAAATATCCACCGCGTGCTCCCCGGCAAGCGCATGGTCGTTGTAGGCAGCGGAAACGTCGGCCTTATCGTTGCATACCAGATGCTCCAGGCAGGAGCAGAGGTGCTTGCCGTTGTCGAGCGTGACGATCACATCGGCGGATATGGCGTGCATGCAGAAAGACTGCGTACGGCCGGAGTCCCCATTTTCACAGATACAGTTATTAAATGTGCATCCGGCAAGACCTCCGTTGAGGGCGTTACCACCGTCAAGCTTGACAGTAACGGTGCCGAGATCGCCGGAAGCGAGCAGGAATACACGGCCGATACTGTTATTATGGCTGTCGGTATGGCTCCGCTCACCGAGCTTCTGTGGAACATCGGCTGCCGCTTTGAATTCATAGGCGAGCTGGGCGGTTATGTCCCCTTGCATAATGAATTTATGCAGACAAGCGTTGACGGAATTTATGCCGCCGGCGATATCGCCGGTGTAGAGGAAGCCTCCGTAGCAATGGAGGAAGGAAGCATTGCAGGCATTGCCGCGGCTTCGGCATGCGGATGTATTGACGCAGACAAATGCAAAGAGCTTTGCGCAAGTCACATTGATGCACTTGCGGTCCTTGAAAGCGGAGAGTACGACGGTGAGCGCAGCGCCGCAAGAGCAAAGAAACTCGAGTTGTACAAAGCAAGCGAAAAATAAGAGGTATACCACTATGCACGATGGAATTATATACACCGGAGTTCCGAACAAAGCGGAGCTTAAAAACGCTCCGGGAATACCGGCAGCCGACAGGATAAAGCCCGGCGGAACGGCATTTATCGAGTGCTTGCAGACAATTGCCTGTAACCCCTGCGAAGCAAATTGCCCGACAGGTGCGATAAGCATTGGTGCTCAGATATCGAACAGACCCGTGCTTGACACGAATAAGTGCGTCGGCTGCGGCACCTGCGTTTCCAAATGCCCCGGACTTGCTATAACCGTCATTGCGTGCAATCGTGCATCTTCAACCACCGTGCTATCCCTGCCTTATGAGTACTTTCCGCTGCCGAAAGCCGGTGACACGGTTGCGGCCGTGGACCGCGAGGGCAGATTTGTGTGCAATGCAAGGGTGCTTCAAGTAAAGCCCATGAGCGCACACCAGAGCACCAGCGTTGTAAAAATCGAGTTTCCGGAAGAATTCACATTCAAAGTCAAGTCTATAAATACCTTTCATTGGAGGTCTAAAAATGGATGACAATGTTATCATCTGCCGTTGCCAGGAGATAACCTACGGCGAGATCGTCAAGGCCATCGAAGACGGTGCGATTTCCGTCACCGGCGTTAAAAAGCGCGTCGGAAGCGGCATGGGCAGCTGCCAGGGCAAATACTGCGAGCACCTTGTTGCGCAGATCATTTCCGAAAAGACCGGAATACCGGTGAGCGAGCTGCTGCCGGACACAAAGCGCGCCCCCGTTCGCCCCGTTGACGCAAAGGTTTTTCTCAAATAAAACGACAAAAAAGGGTCACTGTCCTTCGACTCTGACCCTTTCACAGAAAGTTTATAAGATATTTTTTTGTCAAATCCTATTTACTTTTCATATTAATCCATGTATAATTATAGCATTATATAATCAATGCTCGGGAGGTTACAATGAAGCTTGACCGAATTGAGATATTCTGTGCCGTTGCGCGAAATATGAGCTTTACAAAGGCGGCCGAAGAGTGCGGCGTGGCTCAGTCTGCGATCAGCATGCAGATAAAAGCTCTTGAAGATGAGCTGGGCTTTCCGCTTTTCGAGAGAAGCACAAGGAAGGTGTCCTTCACCGACGCAGGTCAGAGCTTTTATGTTGACTGCGTAAAGCTGCTTACCGGATTTGACGATGCTCTTGACCGTGCCGTTTCGACGCATAAGGGCAAACGCCTGTTCGTCACCATAGGCATTGAAGGACTTATGCAGACATCTTACAAGGCGGCAGTTATACGCAGATTCACAGCCGAGCACCCGGATATCCAGGTGATCCCACGTCAGGTGGAACGCGATAAGAAGTATGAGGAGCTCAGCAGCGGAGAAATCGATTTTGTATTCGACCTGCCGCAGTATTTCGTTCTCAACAACAAGATACGCAAGGCAGGCTCTATCTGCAACGACCATTGCCTTATGGTCCACAGAGAGCATCCGCTTGCATCGAAAAAGAGCGTCGGAAGGAAAGAGCTTTCCGAGTATGTGACGTTCTGGGGCGGTATACCCAAGGTGGAGGATTATATCACAAAGCTCTATCTTAACTATTTCCGCGATGCCGGAATAGAGCCGGAGCACGTTATCTATGTCCCCGAGCAGGACGTTGCGACATTCATGGTCGCGGCAAATATGGGCGGCAACATAGTTCCGCTCTCGGAAAAAGAGCAGATGAACACGGAAAACTTCCGCTTTATCAGGCTTGAAGCGCCGCTGACGTTTGAATCGGCCTGGCTGTATTCGTCGAAGAATCAGAACCCGGCGCTGCCGCTTTTCATAAAAACGGTCGAGGAAATGGCCGAGGAATACAACGACGAGGCAAATCGCCGAGAGCGCAATTCCTGAATGTGGAGGATGAGCAATGAAAAAAGTGGTTCTTTTCGGCGCAGGACAGGTCGGAGCAATGACTGCAAGATTGCTCGGACCCGATTATATGATCGTCTGCGCAGCGGATAATTCCCCGGAAAAATGGGAAACGGAGCTTGCCGGCATTCCGGTGACTTCACCCGAAAACAGCCTTATCAGCGCGCCGGATACGTTCTGCCTGTGCGTGCTCGATCCCGAGCGCGAGGCGCAGATGCGCCGGCAGCTTGAGGATATCGGCTTTAACGGCGAGGTGATAACGCCTGCAAGCCTTAAAATTTTTGATGCGCGCACAGCCACAATGCGCCTTATCGCCGAGCAGATAAATGCTTTAGGCGTGCCCGGTGACGTTGCCGAGCTTGGCGTTTACCGCGGCGATTTCGCGGTGCTTTTAAACCTCGCTTTCAGCGAGCGGCGGCTGCACCTTTTTGATACCTTTGACGGCTTTGACGAGCGCGACATTGCGGCCGAGCGCGAAAACTCCTATTCCGGAGCCAAAGCCGGCGATTTCGGCGACACGGCCAAGGACGGCGTTGATAAGCGCCTGTTTTTCCGCGAAAAGGCCGTGTTCCACAAGGGATTTTTCCCGGATACGTTCAAAGGCTGCGAAGATCTGCGCTTTGCGTTCGTTTCGATCGACGCGGATCTCTATGCGCCAACTGCCGCGGCGCTGCCCCTTTTCTGGGACAGATTATCCGCCGGAGGCGCGATCATGATACACGACTATAACAGCACGCAGTTTCGCGGAGTGCGCAGAGCGGTAGATGACTTCTGCTCTGAAAACCGCATCGTTCCGATGCCTGTGTGCGATATGCACGGCAGCGCTGTTTTGCGCAAGCCAATATAAGAAAAGCTATGAGATATGTATACCTTATTCGGCACGGTGAGGTACAGGTGCCGGGAAACGAAAAACGCTGCTACAGCAGCGCAGAATATCCCCTGAGTGTGCGCGGAGAAAAGCAGGCTCGTCAATTGAGGAGCTGGGCGCAGGAGAGGGGAATAAGCCTGATCGCAGCAAGCCCGAGCGGAAGATGCGTAAAGACCGCAGAGCTGATGTCCGGCGGAAAGATCGAGATCATCACCGACGAGGCGCTGCGCGAGGTGTCGGTAGGGCGCTGGGAAGGCCTGAGCTTTGCCGAGATACGCGAGCGCTGGCCGGAGCTGTACGAAGCCAGGGGCGAGAACATGAGCAGCGTCGCACCGCCGGGAGGCGAGAGCTTCCTTCACGCGTCCGAGCGCTTTGACGATGCTCTTAAAAGCATCATGGAGTCAAACGACGGCAATATAGCAATAATATCCCACAGCGGAGTGATACGCGGCTGGCTGCACCATTACGGCGGTCACGGAGAGGATATGTTCTCAATCCCCGTGCCTTGTGCGAGCATAGCCTCGCTCATATGCGACGGAAATACGATAAACCGAGCCATCGCCGGCACGCGCGCGGTGCTCACACCCGGCGACGATGAGATCGAAGAATACTATCGCCGCTGCAAAACTCCCGAAGAGGTCATCGCGCACTGCCGCGCGGTAGCGCACGGAGCCGAACGCATAGTCGAGCAGGGCGGTATAAGCTGCAACCGCGAGCTTCTGCGTGCGGCATGCCTGCTGCACGATATGTGCCGCACCGACGGAAAAAACCACCCGGAAAACGCGGCGCACATACTCACGATGGACGCATATCCTGCCCTTGCAAGCATAGTTGCCGGGCATCACGATCTTCCGCGCCGCGCCTCTACAGAGACGGAGCTGCTGTACCTGAGCGACAAGCTTTATTCCGGCGCACAGCGCGTATCGATCGACGAGCGCTTTGAGCGCTCGAGGGCAAAATGCCGGGATGAGGAAGCGCTTAAAAAATGGAGTCAACGCTATGCGGCGGTAAGAGGCATAGTTGAAAGATATCATTTGGAGGGACAGCTGTGAAACTGATAAAAACCGAAGACGCAGTGGGACAGGTATTGTGCCACGACATTACTCAGATCATCAAAGGCGTTACCAAGGACGCAGTGTTCCGCAAGGGTCATATCATAACTCCGGAGGATGTCCCCGTGCTCCTGAGCGTCGGCAAGGATAATATTTACGTCTGGGAAAAGGACGAGAATATGCTCCATGAGGATGAGGCGGCAGATATCCTGCGCAGCATATGCCAGAGCGGGAATATGCACGCCACCGAACCCAAAGAGGGCAAGATAGAGCTTATAGCCGACTCCGACGGACTCCTGCTCATTGATCTTGAGCGCCTGCGCGCCATAAATGCCCTCGGCGATATGATGATTGCTGCCCGTCCTTCGGGCTTCATGGTCAAAAAGGGTGACAAGCTGTGCGGAACAAGGGTAATACCGCTTGTCATAGCCAAAGAGCGCATGGAGCAGGCCAAAAAGCTTGCCGGCAGTGAGCCGATCATTCGCCTTGTGCCCGTAAGGCCGAGAAAATACGGACTTGTCACCACCGGCAATGAGGTGTTTTACGGCCGCATACAGGATACCTTCACTCCTGTTGTTGAGGCAAAGCTTGCAGAGCTCGGCTGTGAGATGGCAGAGCACGTTGTTTTAAACGATGATCACGAGAAAATTACTGCGGCCATAAAGAAGATGCTCAATGACGGCTGTGAGATGGTGTTCTGTTCCGGCGGCATGAGCGTTGACCCCGACGATAAAACGCCGCTGGCAATTAAAAATACGGGAGCTAAGATCGTCTCCTACGGTGCGCCGGTGCTGCCGGGCGCAATGTTCCTTGTGTCATACTACCCCGACGGCCGTCCAATCTGTGGCCTGCCCGGCTGCGTAATGTATGCAAAAAGGACGATATTTGACCTCGTTCTGCCGTATCTCGTAACGGATACGCCTGTGACGGCAAAGTGGCTGTCGGGACTTGGCAACGGCGGTTTGTGCCTTAACTGCCCTGTCTGCCATTTCCCCAACTGCGGCTTTGGAAAAGGAGTATAAAGCATGCTCGATCAATACGGGCGCAAGATAGATTATATGCGCATTTCCATAACCGACCGCTGCAATCTGCGGTGCAGGTACTGTATGCCGGAGGCGGTGGAGTCTGTAAGCCACTGCGACGTGCTGCGGTATGAAGAGATACTGCGCATATGCCGCGCGGCGATCGAGATAGGGATAACAAAATTTAAAATAACCGGAGGCGAACCGCTAGTCCGTGAGGAATGTACCGAGTTTATTGCCCACCTTAAAAACACACATGGTGTTGATCAGGTCACGCTTACAACAAACGGTCTGCTGCTTGCCGATAAGCTCCCGGCGCTTGCCGCTGCCGGCATTGACGGAATAAATATAAGCGCCGATACTCTTAATTCCGCCCGCTATAACGAAATAACCGGGTATAGCGGAAACGGAACAGAAAAGCTGCTGAGCGTCCTGGAAGAATGCTGTGCAAGAAGAATAAAAACAAAGGTAAACGCCGTGCTGCTCGAACAGACGGAAACCGATGCCGCCGAGCTTGCGGAAATAGCCGGAAGGCTGCCCGTTGATGTGCGCTTTATCGAGCTTATGCCAATTGGATTCGGCACGACCATGAAGCGCGTTTCGCCCGACGATATCCTCACTGTTCTGCGCGAAAGGTGGCCCGACCTTGCCGAAACAGACGAAAAGCGCGGCAACGGCCCTGCACATTATTATAAAAGCGGCTTGTTAAAGAGCAGAATCGGCTTCATTGATGCAGTGAGCCACAAATTTTGCTCGGAGTGCAACAGAGTGAGGCTTACGAGCACCGGCATGCTGAAGCCCTGCCTGTGCTACTCCGACACGACGGATCTTCGCGCGCTCATACGCTCCGGCTGCACGGATGAGGAGCTGAAGTCGGCTCTTGAGCGGGCGGTATACCAAAAGCCGAGAGCGCACTGCTTTGATGACGGCGCGCAGATAACCGAACAGCACATAATGAGCCAAATAGGAGGATAAACATGGGGAAAGTAATCGCGGTGTGTACAAGCGAACGCAAGGGACTGCAAAAAAGCGACGTAAAAAGCGCACACTTTACAACCGAATGGGGCATTGACGGCGATGCACACGCCGGTAAATGGCACAGACAGATAAGTCTGCTGAGCGCCGATAAAATCGCGGCGTTCAACGAAAAGGGAGCAAACGTTATTCCCGGCGCGTTTGGCGAAAACCTCGTGGTCGAGGGCTTTGATTTTCGCTCGCTGCCCGTCGGAACTCTGCTCAGATGCGGCGACGTACTGCTTGAGATGACCCAGATAGGCAAGCAGTGCCACAGTCACTGCGAGATATATAAGAAGATGGGCGACTGCATCATGCCTCGCGAGGGTGTCTTTGCCCGGGTAATAGAGCCTGGCACGATCACAGTCGGCGACGAGATGGTCATCGAAAAGCGCGAAGGGCATTTCCCCTGGCAGGCGGCGGTCATAACGCTCAGCGATAAGGGAGCTGCCGGTCAGCGCAAGGACGAAAGCGGCCCGGCGATAGCAAAGCGCCTTACCGACTCCGGCTATGAGGTCGTCGAAGAGCTGATCATCCCTGATGACGTGCGCGTTTTGAAGCAGGAGCTTATGCGCCTGTGCGATCAGCGCCAGTTAGACCTCATACTCACGACCGGCGGGACCGGCTGCTCGCCTAGAGACACAACGCCTGAGGCAACGCTCGCCGTTGCCGACAGAAACGTTCCCGGCATAGCCGAGGCAATGCGCGCAGCATCGCTGAAAATAACTCCGCATGCAATGATCTCGCGTGCAGCGTCGGTAATCCGAGGAAAAACACTCATCATTAACCTCCCCGGCAGCCCGAGAGCCTGCATGGAGAACATGGACGTATTCATGGACACTATCCCTCACGCAATGGGGCTGCTGAGAAACGAGGTACATGACTGCGCAAGAAAGTAAAGAGAAAAGCTGATTTGCTGTATATGACCGCGTTAAGTCGCGATTATATAAATATTTTTCTGAAATAGGAGAAAACAAAATGAAAGCAAAAAAGCTACTGTCCCTGTTACTGGCAATGGCAATGGTTTTTGCCCTTGCCGCATGCAGCTCAAACGAATGTCGTTGTCGCCTGGCGACAGTTGCAAAGCACGCTCATAAGCGAGCAAAGCCTGAGTGATATTATCTGTGCGGTAATAAGCATTGCCGAGATTATAATAAATCTCTGACGACACTCCTGTCTTCAATATCTCTTGATAATCCTTTATTGCCTGCTGATAGTTGCCCTTTGCATATTCATCGTCAGCATTCTGCTTTGTGATAGCATTTGCCGACAATGGCATGAGCAAAAGTATTATCAATACGAAAGAAAAACCAGAAGCTTACTGGAGGATCAACTTTACGCATGGTCTGTCCGCCATCTTCAGAATATACATTATCGAGGAACCGAATTTTATCGCGATTCCCCATGATGTCTTTCCAAGTAGTTCCAGACTTAGCCAACACTCGAATATAGGTATTATGTCCAGTTCCAAGCTGCTTGAAAGGAACGCGATTAAACACCTCATATCCTTCCTGCTTAAGCATTTCCAAAGCATTAGCAAGACGGGTTTTGGTGATTCCCATATATAGCTCATTACCAGAAGAAACATCTCAATAATCCTTTGCCTAATCTCTCCTTCGGTGGCGACTTTATCTACCACAAAACCTTCTTCTATTTCTAGTTCGGTTAACTTCATAATATACTCCTTGTTATTATATTACAATAAATTGTTTGTATATTCTAACACAAAGTAAGATATTTGTCAATAGTTTAAATTAAAAAAATTAAAATTTTAAAAAGTTGAAAATTTATTTATTTGTCTTTATTGGGACAAGATATGTAAAATCAAATTTTAATTCCTGGTCGTATCTTCCTCCGACTTTATTATCTTCGGTTAAAAATAATCCGTTATTTAAAGCCAAAGTGAGAGATATTCCATTTTCAAATACAAATTCTCTTTTAATATTTAATCCAAAATAAAAA
>OQVL01003033.1_pt1 | contig 10291 bp, 8 predicted proteins | sample 1691501 | NCBI WGS metagenome assembly OQVL01 (sample SAMN03418253, study PRJEB22391) | human gut metagenome | biome: human-gut; feature: organic feature; material: feces | host: Homo sapiens | place: Tanzania | collected 2013-01
TACAAAAAATCCTTGTTGCGATTATAACGTTTGTCAAATAATTTTAGTCTCATGTCAATTTTAATCCCTCTCTCTATATGTATTAATGTATCCTAATATAAATTATTGTAATCTAATTTTAAATTTATTGCAAGGAAAATATTTAACACCATCAAAAAAATAAAAGTATGTATAAATATAAAAGTTATATGCAGCGGAAGATTTTGCGGAAATTTATTTTATATGGAAAATGTCCTTACATAGAGAGAATCTTGTTAGTTGACTGAGAATACATATGACAGGGATTTTGTATATGATGGTATAATTATTATTCTCCTATATTTATGTATGTGGAGCTAATTTGAAATCATGGCATAGTATATTGTGTATTTTGTGAGATTGGGGGACAATATTAAAGATTTATTTGCAAAATGTACCCCAATACATATTGACTATTGGGGTACAAATCAATATTCTCTTCTAAGAAATTGTTCCCCAAAGGAGGAACTGCAATGATAGCACTTCGAAAGCAAGAAACACAGTGACGAAAATACTTTTGTTAATAATAATGTTGGTGGGCTTACTTGCTTTCTGTATGCAGATTCATGGGTAGAATTTCTACGGTAGCAATTTTTTTATGTTCCTGCCCTGATATGTACAAGTTGAGATTATCATCCCGTTCTGTGATATTATATAAATAAAGTTGTCACCTCGCTCTCAAGGAATTAATATATACTTATCACATACCCATTTTTTTAAATAGATTATTGCTAATTTAACTGATATATGCTAATATAATTATAGACCGTAGGAAGGCAAGGGTAATGCCTGAATCCAAATATTCTATTGGCGGGATTAAGAATGGTATATCCATTCTTTTTTTTTACTGTGAAAGAGGGTGCATTGAATGCCGAATACAGAATTGCCAATAGATTTGGAAACACAAGTTGTGTTAATGAAAAAATATTTAAATTTTCGCCGGAGAAAAAAGATGAGGGATTTCCTTGAATATGCAGGATATTTTAGGGCAAGTCGTTATGGAAAGTATCTTTTGACACAAGTTAATGTGTTCGGAAGTAAGGCTGATTCAAAGGTTTTCTTTGCCCTTTATGATTTTGACGTGCAATTAAGATTACTACTATTCAAATATTGTAAAAAGGCAGAAGTTCGTTTTAAGAGTGCTATAGCTAATGCGGTTTCACTAAAGACGGGAGATGCAGGTTTTTATCTGGATAAGCAATATTATACACCAACCAAAAGCGAGAAGGATAAAAAAAACAGAAATAGAAATGTTTCATTCTTTCATACAAAATTTTTTGCAGGGTTGATAAATGATGAAGAAAAGTTGAGAAGGGATGTTGTGAAACACCCTGAACTGAAAGAATATAGAAAAGGTGGAACCCGTCAAAATAATGTATTGCCTGTATGGGCAGCATTTTCATATTTTGAAATGGGAACAATGGTAATGATTTATTCATATCTGCGAGGTGATTTGAGAAAAGAAGTATTAGGTTACACATATTCACATAATAACTATAAAAAAGAAGTAACGAAACAGATGGACACATGGTTGGATGCCGTTAGAAATCTGAGAAATTATTGTGCTCATAATTCTATGGTGGTTGGTATGACTTCTTCTGTGGTAATTCCAGATAACAAGGATAGTGCAGATGTTCTTCCAGATAATACGAATCTTTATTCTCGATTGTATGCGTTGAAGAAAATATTACCACAGGAAGATGCGAATATGTTGGCAACAGAATTAGAAAGGCTTATCTCAAGAGCCAAAATTGATGTATATAAGATGAATATACTGCCGGCAGACTGGAAAGATTTATATGACCGAATATTGTTTTTATAGGGATAATAAATCAGTTTAAGAATATAATAAAAATGAACGTAGGAAGGAGTGGGTAATGCCCAAATCCAAATATTCCATTAGCGGGTAGGCAGCTAAAGAAGAAATAGCCGCCTATTTCTTCTTTATAAGCTGTAATTTTTGTTTTAGCATCATGGAATTACTAAAGCTGATCGTAGAGCCTATAAATCAGGGGATCTTTTAAAGCGAAATTTTCAGTCTATAACACCTCTTAGGAAATGTGTTATAGACTGAAATTAAGGCCAGTGATGGCAAATTGTATGTTTCTACTATTTTTGCCTGCTTTGATTCAGCAGTTTTAGGATTATCTATAGGTGCAAATATGCAGGCAACCTTATGTGTTAATACATTGGATAATGCCATGATGGCTTATCCTGACCTCAAAGGTGCTATTATCCACTCTGATAGAGGCTCACAATACACCAGCCAGATTTATCGCGACACTATCGCTAAATATAATGTTATTCAAAGTATGAACAGTGATGGTGGTCGCTGCCATGATAATGCTCGCTGTGAAAGTATGTGGGCTCGCATGAAATCTGAACTATTTTATGGACGTTACGATACCCAAAAACTTACAAAGAACGAACTCAAGATAAAAATATGGAGATATTTCATGAGCTATTGGAATAATCGTCGCATTTGCTCTACTAATGGTGGTTTACCACCAATGGTTAAAAGAAAAAAATATTATACTTATCATGAAAAAATAGCATAAGTTTAGATGCCCTTGAGAAAAAAGTGTAAACCAATATTGACAATATCAACTTGACGGGTAGCACACCATATATAAGGGGTTATGGCATATTTAAGAATAGAATAATCAAGCTGAAAGTCTGTGCTTAAAAGACAGCAAATTGTACGATTTCAGTGGGGCAGCATACCCAAAAGGATAGTTGGGTATGTAGGGACAATGTGGCGCTGAAATGGGGAACATATCGACTCTGGAACAGGCATGGTTGCTGGTGTTAGGTTGATATATTCGGTTTGACGAGCCTTTTTTATAGGTTGGGTATGTGTAAGTGCTAGGCTGTGGGGATGATGAAAAATCCTCAATAATACCCAATGACTTGGGTGAATTTTTTAGGTTGGTTGTATAATGAACTTGAACAGTTAATCAAAAATAAAAATCCATAGTGACTACCTGTGTTAAAACGGTTTTGAAAGAAATCATCAACAAAGGAGTAATCACTATGGAGCAACTACATTCTAACACAATTGAGACTTCACATAAACCAGGAAAGCACTTAACTTTAGATGAAAGGGGTATAATTCAGGCACTTCACCAGCAAGGACATTCTTTGCGTTATATTTCCATCCGCATTCCAGGACGTACAACAGACGGGGTAGAAGTGGCAATATCGCAATTAGAGGAGCAGTACGGCTCTAAACATTTCAGCACAGTATTCAAGACCATGACTGCGGATAATGGACCAGAATTTACAACATTCTCCAAGCTTGAAAGCCTGGGAAACAAGGTGTATTTTGTACATCCATACAGCTCATGGGAATGTCCTCAGAATGAACGCCACAATGGCCTACTGAGAGAGTTCATACCTAAAGGGACTTCTATAGAGCAGCATACGGATGATGATATCCTTGATATGGCAGATACACTTAATCAGCGTCCACGCCGTATTTTGGACTATCATAGTCCAGCAGAGTTGTTTGAAGCATTCCTTGATGAAGTCTACGCTATTGATAATATTTATTGGTTAGAAAAATGTTCAATTTCAACTTGCAATTTACGTATTTTTTTTGCTTGCTATTATGTGCCTTCAGAGTGATATATGTACATACCAAAAAAATCATAAGGAGGTACAAAACATGGTACTACATTTCAATGTAACAAAGGACAAACGAAAGGCTATGGTTCAGGCAATCGAGAAGGAAATCGGGGGAAAGGCAAAAGATCTCGGAGTTCCTTCCTGTGCCTATGAAATTGGGAACTTTCCGGTAGGAAACACAGGTGGAGCATTATACAGAATTCATTGACAGAAATCCTGAGTGGCAGCTTGCCGGGATTTATGCCGATGACGGTATTTCGGGTACCAACACCAAGAAGCGTGAAGAATTCAACCGCATGATTGAGGACTGCATGGCATCCAAGATCGACATGGTCATTACCAAGTCCATCAGCCGATTTGCCCGCAATACGCTGGATTGCCTGAAATACATCCGTAAGCTGAAAGAAAAGAACATTTCCGTGTACTTCGAGAAAGAAAATATTAATACGATGGATGCCAAGGGCGAAGTTCTTCTGACCATCATAGCGTCCCTTGCACAGCAGGAATCGCAGTCCCTTTCCCAGAATGTAAAACTGGGATTGCAATTCCGCTACCAAGCCGGAAAGGTGCAGGTCAACCACAACCGTTTCCTCGGCTACACCAAGGACGATGAAGGCAACCTGGTCATTGTCCCGGAGGAAGCGGAGATTGTTCTGCGAATCTATAGAGAGTATCTGGAAGGTGAAAACCTGTTCCAGATCGGACAGGGGCTGGAAGCGGATGGCATTAAGACCGCCGCCGGAAGTGATTACTGGCTGCAAAGTACGCTAAAGAAGATTCTCACGAAAAAGAAATACATCGGCGATGCGCTCCTGCAGAAGACCTACACGGCGGATTTTCTCAATAAAAAGCGTGTGGCCAACAACTGCATCGTTCCGCAGTACTATGTGGAGAACAGCCATCCCGCTATTATTCCCCGTGAGAAGTTCATGAAGGTGCGGGAAGAAATGTACCGCAGGGCGCACATGGAGTGCGGACCCGATCAGAAACGAAGGATTTACAGCAGCCGATACGCTCTTTCAAGCATCGTGTACTGTGCCCACTGCAATGACATCTTCCGCAGAATCAACTGGAACAACCGTGGGTGTAAGTCCACAGTTTGGAGATGTCTCAGCCGGGTGGAAAAAGACCGTCCATCCTGCACGGCAAGAACCGTAAAGGAGGAACTTCTGCATGAGGTGGTTGTCCGGGCGGTGAACGAAGTCATCACGGGCAGTGCCTCCTTCATCCCCGCTCTGCAGGCAAGTTTTGAGAGATGCCTTGGGGACAGCAACAGTGCAGCTGTGAAAGAAATCGATGCCCGCCTTCTGGGACTTCAGCAGGAACTCCTGAAAATGGTAAACGCACAGCAGAACTATGATGCCCTTGTCGATGAGATTGATGAACTCCGAGCAGAAAAGGAAGAACTGCTTTTGCAGGAAGCCCACAAGGACGGCATCCGCCAGCGCATGGCTGACATGGTTGCTTTCCTGCAAAGTGAGCCGGGAGAAGTCACCTAGTACAGCGAATCCCTGGTCAGAAGGATGATTGATAAGATTACAGTGTACGATGACCACTTTGTGGTGGAATTCAAGTCTGGGATTGAGATTACGATAAACGAATAAAATGGAAATAACGGTGTGACGCTCGGGCTTCGGTCCGGGCGTTTTTGTCATTCATGGAAAGTTTATTAAATGGATACACCTTTAATCGTTGACAAGGAATGTCGAAATCTGTATAATTGGGGTAGAAATATTAAATGGATATCCGAAAAGGAGTAGGACATGGCCGGAAAAGGTAGACCAACTGTAGATGATAAGCGTGACAATCAGTATCGGGTTCGTCTCAATGATGAAGAGAACCAGATGCTCGCATATTGCAGCCAGATGACGGGACAGCCTAAATCGCAGATTTTTCGCAAGGCCTTAGAGGAGTACTACCAGACCGTTCAGTTAAATGAAATGGACATGGGCATGGATGGCATCAGTATGAGACGTGTTATCAAGTGCCCTCACTGTGGTGCTGGCAATGCAATCGATCTTTCCGATTACAGTACAGGAGACTATGAGTCTGAACGCCAGATGGGTCCGGAAATTCAGCATTGTTTCGATTGTGATGATTACGAATGCATCGGATGTGGCCAGACATTTAGAGTGGAAGGCTATATTAACGAATATCCGGTTGGTGCATATAACTTCGAAGAAATGAATGTAACGGAGTAGTAAAGGTGTCTGAAAAAAGAAATTTCGATTATGTGGTAGGCAAACTGCCACGCAATGATTTTTGCTAACCCAAATGCTATTTCGATGGCTCATTTGGATTAATATAACTTATATGAAGAAGAACAAAAGAATAATAAGCTTAAGAAAATGGAGGAAAGTATGTGTGTATGTGTTCCTTACTCAGAAGTTAAATCGGAGATACAGCAACAGTTAAAAAGAGCGGCGCTGATTCCAATTTTAGGTTCTGGATTTACAAGAGGTTGTACCAGTCGAAAGGGAACAGTTCCTTCCGGGGATGATTATAAGGAATATATGATAGACCAGATAATAAAAACACGTGGTTATGATGATTCAAAAAGACTCAACTATGAAAAGAAACAATTTTCTGATATATCTACGATCTATCATGAGATTGTTCCAAAGAAAGATCAAAGAGATTATTTAAGAAATAATTTTACAAAGGTTGAGTTATCTTCGGAAAAAAAGAAGTTTCTCAATATCAACTGGCCATATGTTTATACATTAAATTCTGATGATGCAATTGAAAACAATAGTAGATATACTACTGTTGTTTATTCTAACAGAAAAATATTGCATGAGATTTTTTCGACCGATAAATGTACAATCAAACTTCATGGTCATATCGGTGATATTTTGGTATATGAAGACTCAAAATGTGAGATTTTTGATCTTCCACAGTACATCCAGAGTTTGAACGAAAACAGAATCCTTTTGGATAAGCTGAAACATGATTATGAGTTCATGAATTTAATGTACATCGGGTGTAGCCTTTCAAGTGAGATTGATTTGTTATCAATTGCTTCAAAAGCTGCAATTAATGGCAACCGATATTATTGCACTGTAAAACAGCCTGACGAAGATGATCTTTTGATGCTGTCTAAATACGGAATTACTCACTGTGTAATATTTGATTCTTATGATGCAATATATACTGAACTAGTAGCTTCTGCGGAAGAGGCTGAAAAAATTGGAAAAAGTGACTTAGATGAATATAAAACCTTTGAGGTTACAGAGTCGCCAGATGGATTTGATATCAATAAAGCGTATCTATTCCATGGTAAGTCTTTGATTAATAAAGAAAGGCGAGTGTGTCTTCCTAGCTTTTTCATTTCTAGGGAGATTACAGATCAATTGGCAGCAAATATAAAAACTAAAGGAACTCAAATTTTAGTTGGTTCTGGATGCAGCGGAAAAACATATGTTACAATTGATCTTGCTAGAAGAATCGTTGATAAAGATGTCTTTGTGTTTCAGACCCGAGAACGAATAAATGATGACGCTTTTTCATCGTTGCTCCTTAGAGAGAATTGTTTGATAATTACAGATAGCAAGGCACTTTCTGGGCAACAGATTGAAGCTATCATTCGAAGCGATTTAGAAAGGATTAAGCGGCAGAATTCATTTGTTATTGTAGAAAGCAAAAGTAATCATGATTTAATGAGCCTTCTTTCACTTTTGAGGATAACGGATGTAATTAAGAAAAATGAACTAATTCCATATGAACTAAAAAACAGATTGACTGCCGAAGAAAGCAAAGAACTAAACGAGAAATTAGTTAAATCATCGTTTGGTATTTTTTCTGAAAGCAAGTCGATTTCTGACAATATTATTGATATAAGTGAACGATTAATCCAGAAAAGCCAATTTGATAGGATTACTCCGAGAATGGAAACTGTGAAAGAGATTGCTTGTTTAATCGCCTTAGCAACGATGGAAAAAATATATTCTGAGGATGTAGTTATTCTAAATTTTGAAGAAGAATTTGTTTTACAGAAAAAGAGTGCATTTCCTTTAATCGAAGATGAAGGAACCTGGGATTTTGAAAGAAGTACAGGCAACAATTCTCAGATGAAGTATGTGGCAAATGCAGAATATTGGTTGTTTAATCAATTAGACAGTCTGGCGAAAACGAACTCGGGACAAGAAAAGATAATCAAGGCTTACCGATATATCGTTCAAAAAATTATTGAACATTATGGAAAGCCAGATTTAAAGCGTGGAGAAAGAAATGCGCCATATAAAGAATATATTTTATTTGATAATATCAATCAAATCTTCGCCTCTCAGGGGAATGTGCTAATACGCGGCATATATGAGAGTCTCAATGATTTATTGTCCACTGATCCCAATTATCTTCATCAAAGGGCTAAATGTTATATTAGATCTTCATATATAACAAGTGATTTTAATAAGAAGCAACAATGGTTAATCCAAGCACAACGAGATGCAAGCTCATCACACAAAATATTTGAAGAACGTTATATAAAGAGTAAGAATGAAAAGGTACAAATCTCTTCAGGTCATGCGCTATATACGGTTGCACTTACACTATGCCATTTAACAAAATTAGCAAATTATAAAGATTTGAAGTTAAACGAGAATGCTATTAACAATTTGTACTTGGCGGTATCTTCTCCGTACAATTCAATGGAATTCATAAAGAAAGACAAGGTTTATAACTACGACAATGTTATCGACGAGACAATTGCAACATTTGCTGCAGATACATCTTTGATTCCGAGTGAAAAAGCGAGGATGAATGTAGCAGAATTAATTAAAACTCAAATCTTAGAGAATTAATAGTCTGATGTGTTAGAGCATTTTGGATTATTGATTTATTCCCAAGGACTATTGATGAAAACTGGGACGAGGATAATCAGTCGATTTGTTTCCGAGGACGAACGGGGGTCAGGTGACATCAATACTGTTTCCTCGACCCATGTGGAGACGGTGGTGTTGATGTCAAAGGTAAAATAGGCAAAGGCAGAAATGTCTAGAAATTAAGTGGTTTAAGACCAATGGTAGTAATTTGAAGTGCTGCTGTTGGTCTTTTTGTTTTTGATTGGTGGAAATGTGTCTGTTCGAAGATGTTCCTGTTGGAGGGTTGCTTTGAAGAAGAACTATGGATAATTGGTGGGGGAGAATATAAAATGGATGACAAAATGATGAGAAAATGCTTGATAATATTCGTGAATGAGATTAAAATAAAATAAATGAAGGGAGAATAAATTATGGACTATTTACCAGTACAAGAGTTTTCTAATAAATGGAATATAAGTAAGAGAAGAATACAGATTTTGTGTAAAGAAGGACGAATAGAAGGAGCAAAGATGATTGGTAATATGTGGGTAATTCCTGCAGATGCAAAAAGACCGAATGATGCTAGAACGAAATCACCAATAAAGCCTAATACAGAGAGTGTGTCTGAAGTACGCCGGGAATTAAAAAAAGTACTTAAGAAATTGTATAACATTACGGAGAGACTTTATATAAATGAGGATGACAAAAAGAGTGTGGTTTTGGCTACAATAGCTTATTCATTGTACGAATTTTATATGGGCGATAAAGAAACAGATGAAATGTATAAAATAATATATAAAGATATTTCTGGGAAAGAGAAAGAAATTTCTTTAGATCTTTCATTAAAGGAAATTGTAGCTGAGTTTATAGAGAAATTCTGTGATGCTCCAGATATTAATAATATTCTATCTTGGGCGTACCAATATTCTAATAAAATTATTGATGGGAATATATATAGTCAGACTCAATTTTTTACTGAAAAATACATGATAGATTACCTTGTTGGGAATGTTGTTGATTATGATAGAACTAAAAAGATTGTTGATCCATGTGCAGGTGGTGGAAATTTTTTAGTGGAATGTTTAGATTATTTGTGTGACTGTTTAGGCGAAAAAATAAATGTTGATGAAATTATTATAAATACAAGTAGATTGTACGGATATGATATTGATAAGTCAATTGCCAGAATAGCAATTGTGAATATTAGATTAAGAGCAATATCTATAATGAAACGAGCTAATATTGATATTACAACTGAATTATGGGAGCAGATTTGTCCTAATATCTTTGTTACAAAAAATGAAGATACGATTTGTGGTTCTCTAGCAAAAGATAATCGTGTTGTGGTTAATCTTGTAAATGGAAATGAGTTGGGGATGGATGATGCACTTTCAAATGCAGATGCAATAATAACTAATCCACCATTTGCAACCATAAAGGGAATGCGTCAAGAAGAAAAAGAATTTTTGAAAAAAAATTATCCTGATGCAAACTGCGATACATGTGTTTCGTTTATGGTAGCAATACACAATCTGTTGAAACCAACCGGTGTATGTGGAATAGTATCTCAAAATGCATGGATGCATTTGAAGTCATTTAAAGAAATAAGAAATTATTTCTCAACGCAGTACAATATTCAGAAAATAGCGAATCTAGGTTCTGGTGCTTTTTTTGACCTTAGCGGAGAAAAATCAAATGTTGCTCTTATTGTATTATCGAATAAATACAGACCAGAAAATAAAGTTGAAATACTCAATTTATCTTCATTTTCATTAAAAGAAAAAATTGAGTAGATCGGAAGAGCACACGTCTGAACTCCAGTCACTAGCTTATCTCGTATGCCG
>OQVL01003035.1_pt1 | contig 10291 bp, 4 predicted proteins | sample 1691501 | NCBI WGS metagenome assembly OQVL01 (sample SAMN03418253, study PRJEB22391) | human gut metagenome | biome: human-gut; feature: organic feature; material: feces | host: Homo sapiens | place: Tanzania | collected 2013-01
ATGGCTATGGCCGTCCACAGGGTGTATTTCTTTTCCAGTTTGTTTTCCATCTGTCACCCTGTCCTGGGTATGGAAGGTTTCTGAACAATCCTCCTGTTTCAGCATTCTCTGGTGTAGAGCCAAGTGATGTTGTCCAACCACCGAACTCATCCTGTGCCCAAGATTCACACTCCTCGAATCCGTCTTCTACAGGTATTGCTGATTCAACAACTGCAGACCATGTAACCTTCACGCTACCGTCGCCGTTTTCCGTTGCATTAACTGTTGCCGGACGTGGCTTGTTAGAGATGTCGTATGCTACAGATACAGACTTCGCATTGTCGTCTGGGTTCAGGTCGATGTCGTAAACAACCTCTGCCTTCAGTTCAACAGCGTTGTTGTTGTCCATAACGCTTGAAGCATATTCGAATGAGTAGGTCTTTGATGCAAACGGAGCAAGTTCTGCCTTCTCCTCCTTGCTTTCAACAAGCTTGTCGCCAGCATAGAGTTTCACGGTGTAGTTCTTAGCCTTGTTGCTACTGAAGTTGCTTACAGTAACGTCTACCTTTGCCTTTTCACCCTTCTTAATCTTCTTAGGAGCAGTGATGTCCTTCAGGGTAAGGTCGCTTTCTAATACGTCGCGAACATAGAACTCATCAAGGTAAATTAATTCGTTAGCGTTTGCAGTAGCCTTGAATCTCAGGATGACGTATGGTAGAGAGGTGTATTCAGGCTTCAGAGCTATAGCATCGCGAACCCAGCTGCCTGCGTCCTTCTCTGCGTCGATAGTTGCCAGATCCTCTACAGTGCCATCAGGCTTCTGTACGGAAACCGTAATCTTGGCGTTAGAAGCAGCTGCTGCGTTGTGGCTGAATATAACCATCGGGTTAGTAGCACCTGCTAACTTGATCTTACCGGAGCCGAGAGTTCCGTATCCGTCGTCAGCACCACTTTGCATTGCGAAGCATCCGCCGTCGCCGTCAGAAGACTCCTTGGCGAGACCTAAGCTGAAGTTGTTTCTTGCGATCCACCACAAGCCGTATGTCAATTCTCCTCCAGGAGCACTCTCGAAGAATGGAATGGTATAAGGCTTACCGATGATTACAGATGGTGTGATAGCAATATCGCCTTCTCCAGCTTCGTTGGCCGCAGATACACCATACTGCTGTAATGCCTGGTCACCCTCGTCGGTCTTGATGGCTGTTTCGTATGAGCTTGTTCCAACAGGAATTTCTGCCTCTAATTCTGGTATGGTACCGAATGCACTTTCCTTAAGAGTATAGAATTTGTGAGATGTATTCTGTGTGTCAACATAGCCACCGTTTGCACCCTTGTCGCTATCGGTCCATGAAACCTTGATAGATGTGGTTTGGTCGGCTGCACTCAGTTCTGGCATGTCAGGTGTGTCGACACCTACATAAATCTTTACAGGTTCTGTGGTACGTCCTTCACCTTCAGCATTTACAGAAGTTACGCTGTATGAGTTGAAACCGTTTTCTGGAGTTGTATCCACGAACGACTGCTTAGAGCCTGGAGCCACGTCGGTCAATTCCTTGATGACAGTGCCCTCACGCTTAATCTTAAGGGTCAGCTTGCCTGTAAGGGCAGAGCCGCCGATATCCTTAGAAGGAGCAGTGAAGCTTATAGTAGCACTCTTGGCTCCCTTATCGCCCGGAACTGCTGTCAGCTCGCTAACTGCATCAGGAGCAGTTGTTGACATACCTGCGCCAACGCTGATGTCATCGAGTTGGAGGTAGAACATGTCGGCGTCACTTACAGCATGGAATCCGATATACAGTGTGCCGTCCTCAGAAGCTGTAATTTCCTTGGTGTATTCAGTGAATTCACTGCCAGGAAGATCTGTCGGCTCCAATATCACGTTCTTCATACCCTCAACGGTGTTCGTTGAGCCATACTTAACCTCGAGTCTTTCCACGAAAGACGACTTGTAAGACTTAGCCTTGAACTTGACAGTATAGATCTTGCCCTTCTCGACTTTGAGAGGAGGAGTGATGAGCCAGTCGTCACCACCGTTCTTAGAATTGTATGTGTATCTAACCTCACCAGAGCCATCGCTGTTCTGATAATAAGTCCATGTGGATTTATCATCGTTGTTGTTGATGACTGTGAAGTAAGCCATTGCATCTTTGCTGTCGAAGCCTTCAGCGTATGGAGGAGTGATAGGATCACCGTATAGCTTGTAGTCTGTTCTTGCCTCAGCACCTGTCTTCTTGTCGTTGTAAGCCTTCACGCCGTAAGCATAAGCTGTAAGGTCTCTGGTATTCAACTTGTCTGTGGCACTGGTTGCTGTGACGCCCTTGGCAACTACTGTCTCGCCCGGATAACGTACAACATCGTACTTGATGTCGCCGATGAATCCGTCGTTGACACCTGCAGTAACGGCATCCCATGTCAAGTTGACGTCACCGGTCTCTGCGTTGATGTCGAGTTTCAGGTTGTCAGCTGCCTTAGGTGTATCGTAGCCGATATACTGGGTAATCTTGGTTTTCTTTCCCTTGCCTTCGGAATTGGAAGTAGTAACAACGATACTCTTCTTTCCGTCCTCAGCAATTGTTACGCTCTCTGTAACGGTTGCACCTGGAGTACCAGTACCGGTCTTCAAAGTGTTTGCACCCTCGGTGATGGTGTAAGTAACTTCACCTGTAAGGTTGTCGCCCTTGATGTTCTTTGTAGGCAACTTGAATGAAACAGTACCGCTCAGACTACCGTTTGCAAAGTTTGCAGCCAAGTCTGTCGCTGCTGTAGGAGCACCTTCAGCAAGAGCCTCCGGAACGGTCATCATGGTGACGATGTTCTGGTTCGTGAATTCTCCTACCACTTCGGCGGCACCTGTTGTCAGGTTGATGGTATATAGCTTAGAGCTTCCGGAAGTGTCAATACCTGCCCAATAGAAAGTATTGTCCTTCTGGTCGATTTCACCACTCTGGAGATAGTACGCTCCTTCGCTGTCACTAATGTTAAGACCTGTTTCTCCGACCAGTGTCTCTTGTGCGGTTGAAGTGTCAATCTTGTATAGGGCACCTTTCGTTATTACTATAAATTCTTGTTTTGTCAACGGGTTCGACAAAGTTAAAACAAGATTATATTGCCAGTTGACACAGTGGAACTCGTGTTGACCGTCTACAATTATAATCAGCCCTATTAACATAATTAGCACTAATTAATGCGTTTTTCAATCCCTCTTTTTGCGAAAACACCAATTTCGGCACTTTGAACAAAGAAGCGACATTTTGTCGCTTCTTTTTGTTGTTAAGGCACATTGATATTAACCTTGTTGTGTTGTAAACTGTTTATAGACGAAGACGCAGAACGGATGTAAACCCCAAACGAGACAATGGCTCTGATTTAACAATTCTCTTATCAATATTACGAGAGGAGTGGAGCCGTATGACCTCGTACATCACATGGCAAGACCTTGTCCAAGTCGGCATACTTTTGTGCGCCGTAGTTTCCTTATACTACCAAAACCCAAACAAGTCATAGATTCAACTTGACCCATAAAGCCTAATCGTTTTGGGGTTTACTTTTCGTGCGCCTTCGTCCGCGGTGTCGATTATTATACCACAATAAGCACGGGTTTGCAAGCATTATTTTTTGTCCTTGTAGAATCCGCATATTATCAGGTTTACTGCGTTTTCCTGAAGCAGTTAAGAATTTCTTCTATCTGCTCTCTTTGAGAGTCCTTGATTTCCTGAACCGCCTTCTTGTCAGCATCGCCGTTAACGACTATATCGCCGACGGTGACGTTTACGGGTTGCGCGTATATTACAGACGAAGCCCTGTTTTTGAACGAAGCGATTTTCTCCATAACCGTGCCGACAAACGCCTCGGGCGAGTTGGCGAACTCCCACAAAGCCTGTGTCGCACTTGCGTTCCAGACCTTGCTTGAGGGCGTGAGCATCGTAAACTGTCCGCGGCGTACATTGCCCGCGATGACCTCTGCGCCGTTTTCTTGGGTGACAGAGGGGACAGAAGACGTGCCGCTTGCATATGCCCTTGTAATCGGGACACCGTATTTCTTTGCGAGATTTATAACCGCGTCGCGTATGGCGGGTACGTCGTTACTTATTTTGTCAAGAATATCTTCTATAGATTTGATTTTTGCGTCAATGCTCTTTTCCTGAGCTTCGTAATCCTTGTCGATTTGGTCTTTTGCTCTGTCAAGGGCTTTGTCTTTTTCAAAATCGGCAAGCTCTTCTTCTTTCTCTTTGAGTTCCTTTTGAAGCTCGCGGAGCTTTTTCTGCGAAGAGAGAGACAAAGTGCCTCTGAAAGACGCTATCAAAACCTTGAGCTTGTTAATTTCTTCGCGCTTTTCTGTTTGCTCTTTTTTATATTTGGCTTCATCGTCTTTGTCCTCAAGCGCCTTTTTGCGGGCGTCGGCGAGGTCTTTTAAATCAGACTTTTGCTTTTCGAGCGCGTCCTTCTGCGCGTTAAGGTCATTTTGATAAAGCTTCTTAAAGCCTTCGTACACCTCTTGCGAGTATTTTGCATACTGCTCAAGATATTTCTTCTTGCCGCCGTAATATGAACGGTATTTTGCGTCAAGCGTCTGCAAGAATTTCGTCTCGCTGATTATGTTATTGTCTCTCTGCCATTTCAGGCGGGTGTACCAATCGTCAAAAGCGTCTTTGTATGCGTCTGTGGACGATTTGGACGACGACTTTTTCGCGGTAGTTTTCGCTGACGCCGAACCGCCGCTAAGCCCTATTTTCTTTATAAGAGCGTCTATTTCTGCTTGAGCATCTGCCGCGAGCTTTGCCTGAGCAAAATACGCTTCCAATTCGGCTCTCGTTTTGGAGTCGATTCCATAAGCTATGTCTGCTCCGTAAACCCTGTCCGCGTTACGAAGAGCTCTTTTTTCTGTGACTTTGCTTGTTCTTTGCAAAACGGCGCGGGCGATAGCCGCCTGTGCGTCCGCGTAAGTTTTTAGAGCAGAAAGTTCTACCCCCATATCTTTAAGACGCATTTTAGTTTGCTCAGAAAGAACTTGGCTCATTGCATTTTGAGCCGAGACAACAGCTCTTGCCGCCGCAAGATACTGCTCCGCGACCTTTTCACTTACGCCGCTTTCTGTCAAAAGGTTTGCGACTCTTGTAACCGTAGCCGCGTTAAGGTCTTTATTAGCGATAGCTTCTTTCGTAAGACTATTTGCAAGAGCAATAGAAGCCACTTCTGAGGCATTGGTTACGCCGTTGGCTTTAAGCCGCGCAACCGTGTATGCATATGTGTCTTCGGTCACGTCCTCTAAAACATTCTGTCCGTCGATATAAGCACTGTACAGCCCGTTCAGAGCGTCTTGCAATTCTTTTGCCGTGGACTTACCAGATGTGAGCACTTTTATATAGTTCTCAAAACCTTCTACGTTCTTGAAGTCCGTAAGAATGGCGTCCATAGACTTATCGGAAATACTGCCGTCATCGCGTATTTCGGCAAGTATTTCACTTATGTCGGACTTTTTCTCTTCTATGTTTTTAAATTTGCCCGAGAGAGATTTTATGCTTTCAAGGTACGGAGAAAGCTTTTCTGTCGCTTTGTCGGTTTTATCGGCAACATTGCCGAATGAATTTGCCACGCTGAGAAGAACCTTTGAAAATTCTTCGGAGTGGGTCGAGGCAAATTTAACCATTTCGTCATACGAAACAAGTCCGTTGTTGGTGGTGTCAAGCTCCTTGAAAAGGTCTTTGCCGAGAATTTCTTCCCACGGAACGAGGTTGGCTTTACCCAACATCTCAATGAATTTCCCAAACTCCGAAGAAGAGTTCCAAAGGGTTAACAGCTTTCCTGCGCTTATTTCGCCTGACTCTCCTAATTCGGTGAGTTCGTCTCTGATGTCTCCAAAACGGGGGATAGCCGCTATCTGTTCCCAAGCTCCTTTAATATCGCCTGAAAACTTTAGAGAGCGGGCTGAAATTACCTTGTATAAGTCAAGTAATTCGTTTACTTTTTTTTCGTCTTCGGTTGTCGGGGACTCAATATATGATAATCCGTCAACCTGCTCCTTGATTTCTGAAAACTTGTTGCCGTGTTCTTCCGACATTTTGTCTGCCGCAGCTTTGTACTTTTCGGCTTTTTTGGTGTCTCCGGCGTTGGAAGCTTCTTCGTATTTAGCCTTTAAGGTTTCAACAGCTTTTTCTGTGTTGGCGAACCATTCCTCAAGGTTAGTACTTCTTCGGTCTCGTAACTCTTGGTTTTTGATGCGAGATGTGCCATACTCTTTTGCGTCATAAAGAACATTCGACTTGTGTACATCAAAAAATTGTCTTTTCCCAATATCTGTGTCCTGCGCCGCAGCCCACTTGACGAACGTTGAATTTTGTGCGGCTTGCTTTTCTTTGGCGATTGCTTTATTAAGTGCAAGCTGTGCCGAAAGCTCGGCATTCGTTTGCTTTAACTGCTTCAATTCATTCTCTTCGACAAGAGAAAGAGACTCTTTACCTTCAAGTTCGGCTATTTTTTGCTTTGTAGTTTCAAGCTCTTCGTTAAGAGATGAAGCCTCAGACTCCAAAGAATTTAAGTCATTCTTAATGTTCGTGAGCTTCTTTGAAAGGTTTTCTACAGTGGGAAGAGTTTTAGCCCATTCTTGTAGTCCCCAAGAAGCAAAAGAAATTATAGCTGAAACAATCAAATTTCCGGCAGCCGCCTTGAGCGTGTTGAATATCTGCATCGCCATCGTCGCTTGCGTGGTTGCCGCTTCAATGGCTTCCATACTAATTGCTCCGTCTCTCAAGCCGACAGAGAGTTTTTTTACCGTTGCGTTTGATTCGTTAAGCCTTTTTGCAAACTCCTCAGAAACAGTACCGCCGCCTACAAGAAGCGCGTTGTATTGCCTGAGAAGGTCAATGTCTCCCGCCTTTAAGTTAAGAGATTTAACCGATTTGAACCCGAAACGGGTGCCCTCGCCGAGCCATTTCCCGAGCGCTTTAGTGCTTTGACGGGTAGCTTTGGTCTTTCCTAAAATTGTGACGTCTCCTGCCTTGTCTGTGCCGAACAAAAGACCTTTGTTTGTCGCAATAATTGAAAAGATTACAGGCAAAAGCATTTTCGCTTTCGCTAAACCATTAGCCCCCTCAAGAATTTTTTGGACAATATCTGCAAGCATTTTCAATATATCACTGCTTAAAACGCTTCGGCTTATGTCCTCAAACTGAGCTTTAAGCTGGGCAATTTTGCCGTTAACGCTGTCAAGGTATTTTTCGTTTTCGGCAAGAGCTGAACCCGAAGAGTTTTGTGATACAGCAAGAACTTTTTCTATCTCGCTGAAATTCTTTATAAGAGCGCTGGTTACGTTTGCGTTTCGTTTTCCGCCGATTGCTTCAAGAACGGACGCCTTATTTACATCGGTTAGGTTGTCCCACACCAGAGACAGCTCTTTTAATATCTGATAAGTGCTCTTGAGGGTAGTCCCATCTGCTTGAAGAATGTCAACTCCCGCAACCCTGTTTAAGAGCTTTTGCAGCTTAGGCGTGCTTTCGACCATACCTTCAACAGATTCTCCTGCGTTTTTAAGGTCGGCCTTGGCACTCCTAAGGTACATAGAGACTGTTTTTAAGGCTGTTCCCACCTTTTCGGGGTCTTGAATTATGCTGTTGGCTCCGGTGCCCAACGCTATTGCTTCGTCTAATGTGTTTCCGGCTGTTTGTAGCGCCGATGCGGAGCGAAGAAGCACATCTCCTACGCCCTTTGAACTAATTGCGAACCTATTTCCAACTTCGTTGTATTTATCTACAATCGTCATTGCGTTTTCGGCGTCGATGTTAAACGCCCGCATTGTACTGATAATGCTTTCGCTTGCGGTGCTTATATCGCTGATACCGTCACCGACGTTTTTGTACACAATAGAGGCATCTGCTAAGCTTGAAGCCGCAGGCATGTCATATCCGAGCCGGGCAAAGTCCGCGCTCGCTGTGATAACGTCTGCCATTGTCGCGCCTAACTTTTGAGCTCTGTTTGCCGCATTATCTAAAAATTTGCTATACGACTCGTCTGATTCGTCGGTAACTTTTTTTAGCTCGGTCATGGCTGTGTCAATGTTAACGACATTTTTGTACACCTGAGCAAGAGCCTGACGCGCCCCTATAGCTAATGCGGCAAGAGCGCCGACGCCAAATTTCTCGCTGAAAAGGCGACTGACCTTCTGCCGCAAACTTTCCGTTTCGCCACCCGCTATTCTCGCATTTCCGGCTATCTCTAAAAACAGCTTTTGAGCTTGTCCGGGGTTTGCCGAGTATGCTCCCTCGTTTAATGACTTTATGAGGTCGGCAAGCTGGGTATAGGAGCCGGGAGCGTTTTTGGAAAGGGTCGTCCCGTATTTCTGCATATATTTCGTGGCTGTGTCAAGAACCTTTTGTTCCGTCAACCCTTTATTCTCTAAATATACGTTATTTTGGTGGGTGTCCTTTAACCGAGTGTATTGTTGCTGTAGTTCCCGAAATTTGTTTAGATATTCTGTCGCTTGCTGAAAATTGGTTGAGTCAATCTTAAACGCGTCGCCAACGCGAAGCCCTTCAATCGCCGATTTATTCTCCCCGCACGTCTTTGAAAAATCTGCAACAAGGTTTTTGTCTGCAAGAAGCGTTTGGCTGAACCCTTTATCCGAACTCATTTTTGTGAGCTGGGTAAGAGCGCCTTCTAACTGCTTTGCCGTCGACTCATACTGTCTCTTTGTGTTGTCTTCGTCGGGCTTCGGAATTTTTAATACGAGGTTTCCCTGTATTTTTTTCAGCTGTTTGTTAATTTTCTCGGTTGTCCCTGCTTCATCTATGGAAGCCACAATATTCAGTTCGAGTTTTTTTGCGAGTTTGTTCAGTTGTTCGGCAATTTTTGAGCCGCTTTCTCCGTTTATATTTTCTCCGCCGCTTACTTCAAACAGAATACCAAGAGAACCATCGTTTTCCGCCATAATTTATCACCACCCTGTTTTGAAAAAATATGACGCCGCATTGTGCACGGCGTCGTGTGTTTCTTATTTTGAATGCCAAAGAGAAGGGTAGTTGATTTCCATTTTATAGTAAGGATATGCCGCACGGAACGCCCGTATTGCCCTATCCACAAAGTCGTTTGGTTCAAGACCCGCCTTCCCGTTGAGCAGCGAATGAGACCTGACATAAGCGCTTCGCTTGCTCCAATAGCCGTACACGAAGCCCTTGTCCCTCTTATATCCTTTAGTCCGAAGTCCGATAAGGTCATACACGCCATCGCCGATTGGCTTGCCGGTGCTCGAACTAAGCAAAGAGTCCCTTTTCAAAAGCTCTTTGTTAAACGAAAGCGTTATCTTATACCTTCCGTCATTTTGCTCCTTGACGCCGTTGATTCTAATGCTGGCATCGTTGTCGGATAAAAACGAACCCGAACTGCATACTGTAGAGGAAGCCTGTACGACCATTGTCCTAAGAGCTTTTGCCGCTTCTTCTGTCTCTTCTTTGGCTACACCGCAAAAAACGCCGTTTTCTCGCAAAAACTTTTTGCCTTCTTCTGAGGCGACAAACTCGTGAAGCATATTCATTACTTGACTTGCGGTTAACATATCAATCCACAACCTTTACATCTGACATTTGCGTATGAATGTCGTCAACGAAAGAATTACCGTGCAAGTGGTCTTTATAGTTTGCATAGGTCTTTAAAAACAAGTCATATTTGTAACGCGGAATTTCGCCGTGCTTGCCGTACCTATACCAAATATCTGTGATGATGTTTCGCTCGTCGTTTCTTTGGGCTTCAATTGTGCCTTCAAGCTGTTGGTTTGTTGCGTCAAGTTTTTCGTTTACTTCACTGATTGCTTTCAGGGTCTCTTTTCGTTCTATATCGCTTTGCTCAATGTGTTTTTCTAACGACTTCTGCATATTGTTTACGGTATCTACCAGATTGTTTATTTCCGTATTACACGTTGGAACGCCTGATGTACCCACAATCCAATCTGCGATTTTCTTGCGAATCGGGCGGAAAACCGCAGCCGCAAAACCTCCGATTACCGCTAAAGAAGAAATGACCGTTGAAACAGCCTTTATAATTTCTACAACATCTTCCATAATTACCCCTTCTGTCACACCGACAAACGGGGTGACATATTGTTTTTATTTTTTGCCTTTTTGCTTTTTTGTTTTTTCTGTGCGCTGATAGTCGAGAACAGCTTTTGCTATCTCCGACTCGCTTTTACTGCCGAGCCTTTCCGCCGCAGAAGTGAGCTTTAAAATCTCTTCAGCTGTCACTCCGTCAAGATTTGCGGCTACCGCATCAAGAATGTCGCACAGCTTGTCTGCCACAGAAGCGAAAGGCGATTCGTGAACCAGCTTTT
>OQVL01003037.1_pt1 | contig 10290 bp, 25 predicted proteins | sample 1691501 | NCBI WGS metagenome assembly OQVL01 (sample SAMN03418253, study PRJEB22391) | human gut metagenome | biome: human-gut; feature: organic feature; material: feces | host: Homo sapiens | place: Tanzania | collected 2013-01
AATGATTCCCGTCATCCGCTCCAAACATAGCAAAATCCCGAAGTCATTGAAACTTCGGGATTTTCTTTGTTTATCAATGGTTTGCGGCGTTTTTGTGCCGTATATTTTCTAACTTTATCGTTTGGATTTTCGCGCAAAAACACATTGTTTAACGCGCAATTTTACGACAATTTTACGACAACTCAGGTCTACTGCTTTCTTTTAGTCGGAAAAATGGGTGCACTTGTATTTAGTTTGAAACAGCTTGGCGTAATCAAGTAGCTTTATTTTTCTTATGATGCTTTTTCAGCCCTCGGCAGGTGCGCCGAGGGCTGTTGTTCTCCTAATTCGCTTGTTCCCGATATCGTCGGTCTTGTCCTTGAGTTTTTTTATCCCGCTCGTGAGCCAGTTCGGAACAGGGGCGCCCAATGCCTGGGCATTCTCGGCTATCGATCCGATTTCCGTGAATATGTACCGCATTGTCACCAGAGGTCCGAATTAAGCAGCATGAGCACCAGAGTTCGATGCTGTCCTTGTGCCGCTCGAAGAATATGTATGGGGCAAAAAAGCGGTTTATCTGCCGCGTCACTTCCTCGGTGTTCTCTATCTCCGGGAAGTCCTCCAGTGCCGGGAGCAGCGCCGTGCTCATCTTCTCGTACCCCATGTCACAGAAATGCCGACAGATCTATAAGCAGGTCGTCGGTCTTTTCCTCATGCTCGCTCAGCTCAATGCGCATCTGAAACTTGACCTTTGAGCCGGGAAAATTCCTTAAGCGCATCCTTAACGGCGCCCTTCATCGCGTTGCCGTATTTGTCGAATTTGCCGTTCTTGCTTTCGTCGTCAAGCCGCTTTTCGGCCGCTTCAACCCATTCGCTCATTCCGACCTCCCTGCCTTGTAGGCATGCAGTCCTGCTTCGGCGCACACCGTGCAGCGCGAAAGGAGCTTTTTCAGTATCTCGGTCTGGATGTGGCATTTAAGCCTAAGGTCAACGCCCGAGCCGCCGGATGAGCATATGACCTTCATGTCGCCTGAAACGCCGTTCTCGTCCGGCTCGAACATGCTCGCCTGCGCCGAGTCCACGCTCGGCGTGAAGGTGAACGTAAGCGGATAACCGCCGTCGTCGATGGCAAGCTCGAAGTCCGTGTTCTCCTTCGTGAATTTCTCAAGCTCCCTTTTTGCGCTATCATAGTCCAAAAGCGCCTCTTGAATGTACTTGTTCATAATTCCTCCTATTGTTTTTCCGGAGGATCCGTGTTATTCTTGAGTTAACGGATCCTCATGGATTGTGTTTATTTAACCGTGGCACGGCTTTGGTCGGTGGTGCCGCGGTTATTTTTTGCCCTTATGCGGTATGTTGCGCCCCATGCTTTCCGGGCGCATTTTTCGCATCTTGCGTTCTTCAGCTGCCCCGGCAGCTCTTCGAGGTCATAGCCCTGGGCCATATCTGCGGCGCACGCAAAGCATAAATACAGTGTTCTTTCCATGTCATTTCCTCTCCTGCAGCAGATCTATAGTGCGCAGCATGCCGTGTACATAGAAAAATTCGGTCTCGCTCAGCTCTTCTTTTTCCGTTATGGACTTGTCCAGCATATCCAGCACCCGGTCTATGGCATGCAGAACATGCAGCGTCTTGGCGTTCCAGCCGAGGGCAAAGGCTATTGCAACAGCCGCTATGCATATGATTATCTTCATCGGTAGTCCTCCCTGAATGTATTTTTCGTTCCGCCGAAGCCGGACCAGAACTTGATCCCCGGCTCCCACGGTCTGGCCTCGCCGTTTTTGATGCCGTACCAGCTGGATAAAACCTCTCTCGCGGCCTGCGTGTATATGTCCTTCGGCCGTCTGCTCGGATCATACCCGTATATCTGCCCCGGCTGAGCACAAACGCCCTGTATCGTGTCCGGAAAGCTGTACATACCGCCTGAATAATCTACGCGGTTGCATATAGCCATGCCCACTTTAAGCATATCGCCGTATTCATTTTCATAGCATTCGCCGCTCATTGCCTGTGCCATAGCCAATATCTCTGCCTCCGTCGGCTGCGACATGTGCTTCACCGTAACCGTGCACAGCCCTTCGGCGTTCATCTCCGGCGCAGGAATGTGCTGCTCTTCCTCCGGCTTGCTCAGCGCAAAGGCTATAAGTATCAGCAGCGCAAGGCAGGCTGTGCACAGCAGCGTGATCATCACCGTGTATCTGTCCCTCACTGCCGTCTCCTTTTCGCGCATTCCCGCTCCGCTGCGTCGGCGAATATCTCAAGTCCGCGATAAATGCCGCAGATTACCGCCAGTATCGCCGCGCATATCCAAACAAAAATGCCTATGTTCATTTCTCTTCCTCCTCAATTTCAATATCCTCCATCGGAACAAGCTTAGTAATTCCCTTGTATTTAATCTCGGCAAGATTGCCTTCAATGCCGATCCTGCATATAACACATCGGGTGCCGTGCCACCGGCCCACAAGCTGCCTCGGCCATCGCCCCATGCCGTCACCTCGCTATCAGAGTCCGGAATTCGTCTATCGGCATATCAAGCGCCCGTGACAGGGCTTTGACTTCTTCGATTTTCCATGAATCCGACGGGCCGGAGAACATCGTTCTCAGCCGCCCGGTGCTTATGCCCATCTTCTTCGCGAGATTGACCTCGCTTATTCTGACCGCCGCCTTGCGTCCGAGCACAAGCTCCTTCAGCGGATCGCGAGCGATCTTATCAAACCTTGTTTTCGGCATTGGCTGTCCTCTTTTCCAGCACGTCCAGCGCCATTGCGGCGCCGTCGAGCTTGTCTGCAAATTTGTCCTGAAGCTCCGGGGGGAGCTTGGCTATTTTCTCTATCATGCTTTTTTCTTTTTCACTCATTGGTTTTCTCCTTTCTCTCCCCTCATTTCCTGTGATATGATGGAATTATTCGGCCACCACCGAAAAATCACAGGAAAGGAGGGACTCTTTTGAATATCGACACTGGACGTCTGCGTGAGTCCGTTAAAAACTTTAAATTTTACGGCGGACCGATTAGCCCGGCAAGAGGTCACTGGTTGCCGCCGGTGGCCTCTTTTTCTATCTTCAAAACGCCGAGGCTCTCCAGCTCCCAGAGGCAATCTCGTATTGTCTCCTGAGCTTCAGTAAGGCGGTTAAATATATCCTTCATCTTTCCCTCTGTAACTTCTATTCTAAGATGGTAATTGTTCATCCCGCTCACCTCCTTTTCTCTTGCGTCGGTTTGGTGTTTGTGTTATTCTTTGCCTGAGCCGTCCGGGGTTACCGCCCCGAACAACTCTTCAACGCTGCTGTCAACAGCTCTTGCTATGCGGATCGCCGTCCGCACTCCCGGCTCGTTCCGGTCATATTCGTATGACTGGTAAAGCCGTTCAGCAATTCCCACTTCCTTTGCGACCTGCGCCTGTGTCTTGCCGGACTTCTCGCGGGCCGCTCTCAGTTCCATATTCAAGTTCTCCTCTCTTTCTGTATTTTTACGATATATTTATCGTGTATTTGTGATATATCACGCTATATTTATCGTGTCAATACCTTTTTGTCATTATGTTTTTGGAGGTATTACCATGAACCTGTCTGACGCTTTAAAGCGCTTCCGCAAGCAGTATAAGGTAACACAGAAACGCGCGGCCGAAATTGCCGGGGTTGCCGAGCGTGTATACCAGTCATACGAATACGGAAAAGTAATCCCTGCTGTGACTGTCCTTATCGCCCTGGCCGATTTCTTCGACGTTTCTCTCGATTACCTCGTCGGCCGCTCCGATGAGCCGGAACGGAGGTAACGGCATGAAAAAATACAGAGTTGACTTGCGCGGTCTTACGCCTGCCGAGAGAGAAGCTGTATACAAACAAATTGACAGCCTTGCGTTCATGACCGATAGGGTCTTGGGTTCAACGGGGCTTGAGGCGATGGACGTGTTTTTGAAAGCCGATGATGAGCCATCCCTATCCAAGCTCATCCCTCCGGGGTGCTCGTATACTCCGATTCTGTGATCTGCTTCTCATCCGCCGGCCAGCGCACGCATTGAAACAGTGCTCTCGGAAAGTTCGGGTCGTAGTCGAATATGATCCGGACCTTTTCATTTGGCTCAACGATCAGCTCCAGCGCCTCGGGCAGTTCCTGTATATTGCGTGGGATAGTCTCGCCGTCGTTCGCCCAACAGCCTGTGCCGTGTTTTGGCGCATGCACATTCTCGTAGCCGAAGTGCTTAAAGGTTTCATCTCGTGTGGCGTCCTTGTCCCACTCACGCCGGACAGCGAACACGCTCCGGCATAATTTCTTCTCGCTCATCCCGCTCACCTCCTTTCATTGCCTCGTTGTGTTGGCTAAGTGTTTACGAACACATTATATACACAGCAAATGCGTTTTTCAACACTTTTTAACGCAGTTTTCGCAAATAATTTGTGTTGACAAACGCAATAATAAATAGTATTATCTTCACGAGGAGGTGAAACCTTTGCACACAAGGATTAAAGAAGTCCGCGAACATTTAGGACTGAGTCAAACCGAGTTCGGCAAACGGCTCGGGATAAGCCGCGACGCCGTAAGTAACCTTGAGTATAATCGTCTTAAAAAGCCTGAACAGAAAGAGCCTATCATCAAGCTCATCTGCCGGGAGTTTGGCGTCAGTGAAACATGGCTGCGCACGGGCGTCGGCGAGCCGTATGAGGTCAGGACGCGCGAGGAGGAAATGGGCGATCTGCTCGGCTCGCTTATGAAGGACAGCCCCGAAAGCTTCCGCTCAAGGCTTATAACCGCCCTGCTGCGCTTCGACCCCGACGGCAGCGAATGGCAGGTGCTTGAGAATATCTATAACAGCGTCGCCGCCGAAGCCGATGAAAATAATAAAGAGACAGACCTTTGATCGGTCTGTCTCTTTGTTTGTCTGGTTGTTAATATTAAACTGCAAAAAATTGCGCAAATGTGTTGATTTTCAGCATTCAGTGGCATATAATAAAAATGCAAGCAGCAATGCTTGCGCAATGACTAAGAACTTTATGTTCCTCGTCTTGCCCCAAAGAGGAAAACCCTTGCCTTAAGTAGGGACTGAAAAAAGCGGATAACCTGAGCCGAAAGTCAGGACTGAAAAAAGCGGTGAGCCCTTACCGTAAGTAGGGAGCGAAAAAGGCGAGATAGGCTTTCCTGTCTCGCCGATTTCATAACTGGAGAAGATATGAATGCACTAAGGATCTACAGAGTTACCGACCATTATATTGCGTTTTTACATAGTCGTGATTCTCGTGTTCAGTTTAACAAGCAAACTTCGCGGCCATATGTCGGCGTTGTTCTCCATGTGGGGGAATTTAAGTACTTTGTACCTATGGAGTCGCCGAAGCCGCACCATAAGAAAATCAAACCGGGCACTCATATTTTGAAGATGGACGACGGTCGTTTGGGGTTGCTGGGATTTAACAATATGATTCCTGTGCGCGATGATGTTCTGATAACCTTTGATATAGCTGAAGAACCGGATGCAGACTATTCAGCCCTGTTGCAAAAACAAGCATACTTTTGCAATCGAAACAAAAGCGAAATTTTCGGCAAAGCAGCACGGACATACTATGATGTTGTCAACGGAAAAAACAAATTTCTTGCGTCAATCAGCTGCGACTTTAAAAAACTCGAAAAGGCCTGCAAGCAATTTGATTCGAACCGCTGACGGGTAAATCTATTACGAATAACTATAGCACTGTACAGGAAGGAGATGATACTATGTCGGCAACGGCTCAGAACTATGTTTATCGTGTAAAAATCACAGATGAAAAAGCCATGCAGGATAAGCCTTCTATTTCACGCGAAGAATTAGAAAGAATCAAGCGCGAAGTCGCACAGTATCTTGTACGGCCTGGTGAACGAAAGAATTGAATTTAACTCTTTATCAACTCCGTATGCGGAATAGCGCATATTGCGGTTGCATTATTTCGAGCATTGTTATACAATGATTTCATGATAAAGGCTCCACCGCGCCTCTCTTCGATGCGTACCATGGTGGGGTCGTTTTTTTCGGCACTGAAAAAGGGCGGCAGAAATGCCGCCCTTCGTCTTTCTCTGGTTATCTGCTTGTGATATGCAATTCGTTTTTGAGTGCCGCTTGCAGGACGGCAGAGAAATTCACGCCGGCCCGCTCCGCTTCAAAGTTAAGCCACGACGGAATTGTGCAGTTCTTCTTCACAACTCGCATATCGTTCTTCCTGCGATACTCCGCGAAATCAACGTCAACCAGCGAAACGATTGCGCCGTCCGGCGCTTCGGCTTGTGCTTTTGCGATGCTCGACGCTTCCGGCAGCACCTCACCGTCGTCCTGCATATCAATTCCCATAAGCCCGATCGCGTCGCGCGCCATCTCGATTGCGTCCGGAATGTCCTTGCCCTGCGTATTGATATTGAAATCGGGGACAAATACCACGATGAACTCTTTTCCTTGCGTCATAAAGATAGGATACGCGTTTTTCATTTTGATTACCTCCTTGAAATGCGCTGATGTATTCTATTATCACCAAGGGCGGTGGGCTTATTTCAGCCCACGCCGCTTGATGATGGCTTTTGCTAACTCTTCGTCGGTTTCTCTGTGCCTTACGACGCTTTCCCTTTGTCCGTCTTTTACGTATATGTCGTGGTTTGCGCCGTGCCGTTTGAACTTCCAGCCGTTTCGCTCTAAAAGCTCGATAAGGTCTTTTGTTTTCATCGGCTGCCCTCCTTACAGTTATTATTATACGCATTCAATGCGTATTTGTCAATAGGTTTCAGCAAAATTTATGCGTATTTTATGCGCATATGGCAAAAAGCGGCGAGGGACTCACCCCATAGGCGTCGCTCAGCTATGCCATGCGCAGCAGCAGATGATAAACAAAGCGCAGATCTTTTACCGTCTTTTCTTCGAGCAGGCAAATTATTTCCGTAAGTAACACTTTTTTCTCCATTACCTCTTTTGTTTCCATATCATTCTCCCTTTTTAATCAGCTTCCCATAATTCTTCTACCGTTCTTCCCAGCGCACGGCTTATCCTGATGGCAAGCGCGACATTCGGCAACCGTTTACCCGATTCAATTTCGCATATGGTGCTCGCCGCTGTCCCGGCCATCTGCGCAAGCGCGCGCTGGCTGATTCCTGCGTATGTCCTGTAGTGCTTTACGCTGCACTTTCCTGTGTCGCCCATATTACCACCCAATCACATTCTTGTGCGAAAAAATTCTGAAATCAGAACATGCATACTAATTTTTGTGTATTATGTGCATTTTTAACCTGAATTATTATAAATTGTCATAATTGCGTTGGGAATTGCAGGGTGATAAAATGATGTGGTAAGTTAAAATTTGTAGGGAGGATAGACATAATGTCGAGAGGATTTAAAAACTTTTTGGGAATAGTGCTGGCGTGCATTGCTTTGAGTGCGTTGTTTTCTTCGCCTGTGGGATTTTTTGATGTGGTTGTCGCCGTGATGTGCATTATCGCCGCTATATTGTTACTTAAGCCGACCGAGTCGGAAAAAGCAGCAAAGAAAGCGAAGCAGTCAGGCAACGAATCTAAATCTATGCCAACAGCAAATACAACCGACACCGCAATAGAAACCGTTGAACCCACTCAAATAACAACTCAAAACGAAGGCTATTACTATGAGCCCGAGCCTCCTGTGAAACCTATTGTTGAGCACTACTCGCGAAATGACGATGTTGTGTATCTGAGGCACGAAAATTCTCTGCTGCGAGCTCAATTGTCAACAGATCAGGGCGATCTTGTTGACGCAAAATCCGAAGCACTTAAAATTCGTGCTAAGAATGAAGAGGCAAAGAGTGAGCTTCTTAGCACGGAAAAGCGGTTGGAGGAAGTAAAGAATGAGCTGATTGAAACCGAAGAGGCCGCTTTGCTTCAAAGCTTCGGCTTATACACACCGCACTTTGAATTTGCGCGAGCCGATGATTATAAAGCGCGGCTTTTGGAGATCCGTGCGAGGCAAAAAGATGCTGTCAAGGATGGTATGGCAGTCACGGGCAACACTACATGGTCTATCGACGGCAGCCAGACAAAAGGGCGTAAGATGGTCGCAGATATTCAAAAGCTGCTCTTGCGCGCTTTCAATGCCGAGTGCGATGACATTGTAGAGCATGTCCGTTATAACAATATTGAGTCAAGCGAAAAGCGCATAACCGCATCGCGCGATGCAATATCTAAGCTCGGCCAGATCATGGGAATAGGAATAACTGCCGGATATTATCGCATGAAGATTGATGAGCTTCATCTCGCGTTTGAGTGGCAGCAGAAAAAGCAGCAGGAAAAAGAAGAACAGCGCGAGGCGCGAGCAGAAATGCGTGAGGCGGCAAAGCTGGCCAAAGAGCTTGAAAACGAGCGGCGAAAACTCGAGAAAGAGCAAAGCCACTATGAAAACGCGCTCTCTAAAATCAACGAGCAGCTTGCGGCAGCAAGCGACGACGAGGTGGATGCCGTTCGTGAGCGCAAGGCTCAAATTGAAAAGCAGCTTGAGAAAATCGACGCTGCCTTTGGTGATGTTGAGTACCGTGAAGCAAACCAGCGTGCCGGCTATGTCTATGTCATATCAAACATAGGCGCGTTCGGCGAAAATGTTTACAAGATCGGCATGACGCGGCGGCTTGACCCGATGGACAGAATCGACGAACTCGGTGATGCATCTGTCCCATTCAAATTTGACGTTCACGCAATGATTTTCTCTGATGATGCGCCTAAGCTGGAAGCTGCGCTACATAATGCCTTTGCGGACAAAAAACTAAACTTTGTAAATCAGCGAAGAGAGTTTTTTAACGTTTCGTTGGAAGAAATCAAACAAGTTGTAAGGGATAATTTTGACAAGTCTGTCGAATTTGTCGAAATACCCCCTGCCGAGCAGTACCGTGAGTCTCTCTTGTTGCGCGAGGCCTCAGAAGTCCATGCATAACCGTGAGGATATTTGCCGTGCCTTGCACCGCTATGTCGATGAATATAAGTGGGGCTGGGGCGTAGCTCGGAGGCAGCTGAAATTCCGTTTTGGCGTAGATTTTCCTATCACTGAGCTGAAAAGTCTATACAAGCAAGTAAAGGTCACTGGCATAGGAGCTGTTAAACAACGATGAAGTGCCGTAATTGTAATGCTGAGCTGCCCGATGAGCTGCATTTTACTTTCTGTGGCTATTGTGGTGAGCGCCTTGTCCGGGAGCGCAAGAAGAAAAACGAAATAAAAATACCCACGCCGCGAAAGCGTGGGCAGAGGTGGTATGTTGACCTCCGGCGCGAGGGTGTAACCGTCATTGAGGACACCGAAGCCGAAGTAAAAGCCAAAGCGATTGCTATAAGAGCCGGGTTTATCGATGCGAAGAAAAAGCAGCCGGCATTAACATTGCGAGCTGCAATAGATAATTACATTGGAGATCGAGATAACGCTTTGTCTCCTGCCACCGTCCGAGGATATATCACCATAAAAAATAATGCTTTTACACCTGTGATGGACACCGATATTTTTTCTGTCCGCAACTGGCAGTCTGTAGTGAACGTGGAGGCCGGGCGAGGGATATCCGCTAAAACACTGCAAAACGAATGGGGACTCGTCAAAAGTGTTTTAGACAAAAATAAGATCGATACTTCTGCGGTTTCGTCTTTGCCGCAAGTGGTTCAAGTGGATTTGCCATGGCTCGACTATGAACAGATAAAGATATTCCTTTATGCCGTGCGCGGAGATGAGTTCGAGCTCGCTGCACTTTTCGCGCTGCACTCATTGCGGCGTTCCGAGGTGCTCGCACTCACGCCAAGACACATTGAGAATGATATTATCCACGTTTCCGGCAGTGTCGTATATGACAAAGATTATAAGCTTGTCACGAAAAAGGAAAACAAAAACACCTCATCAAAGCGCGACGTTAACATCGTGATACCTCGGCTTTTCGAGTTGCTCACTGATTGCAATAACAAAGGAAATATCGAGCCGTTCATCAAATGCGCACCGGATACTCTCCGGAAGCACGTGAACCGTGCATGCGTTTCTGCCGGTCTTCCGGAAGTCGGCATGCATGGGCTGCGCCGCAGTTTTGCCTCCCTCGCCTACCACCTCGGCTGGTCTGAGAGACAAACAATGGCCATGGGAGGATGGGCGGATCTCGGCACGGTTCATCGAATATACATTAGCTGGCCGAAAAAGATAAAAACGCAGATATAGAAAAGATGAAAGCGTTTTATAATCAATAATTTACGTCAAATTTTACGACACTAATTGAAAAGTCATTGATTTTTCAATATTTTTATGCCGTAACAAGCGGGTTCGATTCCGGCAGCTGAGATAATTCCGGTGAACCGGAAATGATAGAAAAGACTGTTT
>OQVL01003041.1_pt1 | contig 10285 bp, 14 predicted proteins | sample 1691501 | NCBI WGS metagenome assembly OQVL01 (sample SAMN03418253, study PRJEB22391) | human gut metagenome | biome: human-gut; feature: organic feature; material: feces | host: Homo sapiens | place: Tanzania | collected 2013-01
ACCGGCCTCCTGAGCACCAACATGTTCGCGTATTGCGAAAATGACCCGGTGAACAAGAGTGACCCGACGGGTGAGGTTGCCCCTATACTGGTCGCCATGGCAGGCGGTGCGCTGGTCGGAATTGCAGAGCAGTTCATGACGGATGTCATCTATGCGATGGTAACCGGTCAGCCGTTGGACGCATGCTTCAGCTCCGTTGGCACATATGTGTCATCGGCAGTCGGCGGCGCAATGTCTGTGCTTCCGGGTGGAGGCGTTATGAGAGCATTTTCGGAAATAATTCTAACGTCTTATATTAAAGAAACTGTTGACATGATTGTATATCCAGGGCGGTATACTGAAGTTGATCCGAATAGCGAAATATTGGAGAGCGCTGCTGGGAGTGGTATGTCAAAGTTAGGAGAGAAGGGATCGGCAAAAATTGCAGATAAGATTAATAAAACTGCGTCAAATATGACGAAGCACTCTTCAAAGGCCAGCAAAAATGCAGTTAAAAATGCAGCTTCTAAGGCTGGTGGCGCACTTAAATCATTCGGCAAATATTTTGGCAATATATTTAGTATTGTGACAAGAATATTTGACTGATGAGAACAGGCGGTTTTCTGTATGGACTTTTCAGCATATACGGATTTGCTATGGGGTACAGTGCTGTTCGACTTAAAGATCATTGCAATAATTGCTCCATTCTGCTTGGCTCCTGAAGTGCTGTATCTTTGTTTAAAAGTAAAACTGACAAAGAGTACGAATAAAGCGTTTCAAGACATGAGTACGCTGATGATATGTGTCTTGATATTCTTCTTAATAAAATTCGCGGTGATATCGATACCGATAATAAAGGATATTGCCGGTGAGCATTATTTATCAGCTCATGGAGAATATACAATTGAGAGATACCCTCAGACGCTTGGCAGTCGATCAGTATGGATTATAATGATAACAGATGATGGAGAACGAATTGCTATTGGCTATCCGAAAAAGGGAGAAGAGCTTATTGATTTGCCCAAAGACGGCGGTAGAGGTACAATTTGGTACTCCAAGAATTCTAGTTACATTTTAGATTTTATCCCCGACGAACCCACTGACGGCAATTAGCAATTAAAATCAAATTTGCAGGAGCATATCGCATGATATGCTCCTGCTTTCCTTTTGCTCGCAAAATACCAGTACGAAAGCGGCGTGAACGATCAGGTACAATAAGTTGCGCAAAAGGGAGCAGTGAAAAAGAAGACGTAGTTTGCAGACTCCGGCTGAATGAAGTCAGCTGGAGTCTGCAAACATTTTTGTGCATAAATCTTGATGGTATCTGCTATTCTCAGCCCCCTTCGCTCAATGCTTGAAGCTAAAGCGTTTTGCGGGATACCTCTACCGGCACAGCTGGTAGTTTACGAATCCAATAAAGATAAGAAGGCTGGCAAAACATTGCCAGCCTTTTTGCTTGAGAATATTTAGCTTTATCTTATTGAATACTCATTTTGCAGTTGTGATTGATGTTGTATATGAACGGGTATCTGAGCCGCTGCTGTTCTTCGCAAAGAAAATGACGACGGCGTAGTACTTTTGCCCGGCCGTGCCGGCGTAGGGGACAGAGTCGCTGTGGAATGTGGTGTTAGATTTCATCATGTATTCATTGCCCTTGGTGGCGTGCGATATCGTGGCTATACGCGTACCGTCTGACTTGTATATGTAAATTAAGCTGGCCCCTAGCTTGGTCATCGTGCCGGTTCCGACAACTGTGAATTCAACATTGATCTTACCGTTGCCTGATGCAACAACCGAAGCACCGTAGCCGGTAAACCATGCGCTGGCTCTCGCCTCGGCGGCAAAAGCATACACGGGCGCGCTAACTAAAAATACAATCACAAGTATAATCGAAATCGATCTCAGTATTCTTTTGTTCATTGTTTTTTCTTCTCCTTAGCTTTGGTTAAGTGAGGTTATCATTTTCAAAGCTTCATCGTGAGTTGAAATGCCGGATATTGTACATTCAATGTTCTCCGAAAGCCAGGTGACAAAGTAATCATCCATATTTGACATTATATAATATGTAGTTCCGCCGCTTTCGTACTTTTCGGGAGAAAGAGCGTCCTTCTCAAGCTGAAATGAGGTGGAATCACCCGAGTATATCCTATATATGAATAGGATGTCGTTTGAACCATTGCTTAGCTGACAAAATATACTATCCACATCAGCAAGATCGGTGTATTGCAGATCAAGAATTTTATATCCATCAGGAATATAACCGGGAATCAAATCATCACTCAGACCATGTTCAATCATTAAGTTTTTCAACTCGGCTAACTCTGCGGGTATTTGCTTGATGTAGGGTGTGGGTTCGGGCTCGTTCATGTTGGTCTCAAAGCCAAATGTGTCCTTTGTCCAAACTATGATCGCATCCCATATGTCATATCCGAGCGCTTTGGCGGTAAACGATCCAACTAGGATTATACAGATCACTGCGAGACTGTCATATTGCAGCAGCTCACGCCCTACGGGGAGCAAATAAAACTCCTTGACTTCACCGGCCGCCTTTCCGATGCACCAGCAGAGCAGCATATTGAATTTCAGCCCACGCCTGTGGCTGAGTCGGTAAAGCGGCGTCACATCCAGTGCTTTGAAGAAGGTCACCATGGGGTTCGGCGCACTCATCCAAAGGTCAAACGCCGCAGCGCGGGTCGTCGTTTTCGGGTCGATAACGGTCGGTTTCATTCTACATCCTCCAATGCCGCAAGATTGCCTGACTGAATGGCAGAGATGGTATAGTCGCCGACTTCAATGTTCGGCCCTGTGACAATGTCTTTCAGATAAACCGTCTGCTTGTCGTGCGGACGGGGATAGATTTGATTCATCATATTCTCCCTATCCTTTTTGCTTCTGCTTCGGAAGCGGCAATTCATCGTACATGGCAATAAACAGTTTTGTAAGGAACTCTTTGCTGTCAACCTCGTCCACCAGCAGCATTTCTTTCGCTCCCTCATACGGAAGCTCACAAATTGCCGCAGGCATAAGCTCCAAAGCAGCTTTTGTTTTCTTTACAAGCAACCTGTCATCATAGATTCCGCCGACGATTTTACCTCGGTAATAGAGGATGAATTCTCCCATCATAGGACGGTAAGAAATATCGGCCAAATCGGATATCTGTTCCAAAATGAGATGAAGATACTCTTTACTGGATGCCATTTCCCCCCCTCCAGTTCAGAACAGCTGTCCCGGCAGCTTCAGCTTTTCCTTTTGATTGGAATTCATACCAACCTGCATAAGTGAATACGGCCACCATAATCCATGTCCTCTACTCGCCATAACGGTTCCGCAGATACCACCAAACAAAGCGATAAACACCGGCACAGCAAAGCTGCGAATCAGCATGGATAAAATCATTTGCGCCGCGATGACTGCCAATCCACCGATAACACCCCGCAGCAGAAAAATAAGTGTATCCATCGGTGGAAGTCCGGAAAAATGCGCAAATACTTTTCCACAGAAAATATACAACACAAAAGTGAACACTTGCGTCAGCAATACCATCTTGACGATAACCAAAAATTTCGCAAAAAAAATATCCATCCGATGAACCGGCGCAGAGGCAAGCAAATTCCAATTATGTCCGAGGTGTTCCAATCTCCACAAGTACGCCGCATAAATTCCCACCATGGTCGGAAAGAAAAACAGAGAATAGAACAAGGTATGTTGTGTCCAGAGGCTATACCAACGTTCGTGCAAAATCGAAAGGTTTTGCAAATAATTAAACGTTCCATATGCTGCTGAAATCACCGGCAAAGCAAAAAACAGAATCCAGATCGGCGAGGCATGCAGCTTTCGATTCTCTGCAAGAATACACCGTTTGAGCATAGAGTCATACCTCCTTCTTTTGAATCACGTGCCAAGTAACAACAAACAATGCGCTCATAAGCACCAACACCCAGATCAACAAGGGCCATTGACAGCCTTGTACGCCATAAATAACCGTGTGTGTATCTCTGCTCCAATCTTTTATATAATACCTGCTGAGGGGAATATAATATCCCCACGGCACAAACAAGCTAAATCCTTTGGGCATAAAAGCAGAAAAAAGTCCAACAAGTGCACCCGCGATGCCCACGCACACGGCCGGCAATGGATTCTTCAGCAAGATTGTCAATAGAAATTCAAAGAAAAACAACATGATATTTACAGATACGGTACACAGCAGATAGTACGCAATTTGCCCAGCCGACAAAACGTCGGCATATTGCTGTAAGTGTCCATTCACAGCAAACAACGTCATTTCAATTCCTGTAATCAAGAATATCTCCGCGATGCCGAGCAAGGATTTCGCAGCAAACAAACTGCGTCTGCTTTGCAAAGTATATAACAATTTTGGTGTATTTCCTTTGATTTCCACATCCCACAAACGACTTGCCAACATTGCCATGGCGATCGGCATAATGACGGCGTGCATAATCGTCGAGGTAAACAGCAAGGACATATATGCCGCGGCTGCCTCTTGCGCTGTTTTGGGTGCGGCCTGATACTCCCATACAAATGCAACAAGCGAAACCAATACGCAGATCAAGAAATCATGCCGCCGCTTTGCCTTGTGCAGTTCACAACGAAAGCTGTTCATTTTCCCACACCTCCTGTGTCGATTCCGTTAAACTCAGGAAAATATCTTCCAGCGATTTCGTGTGTCGAATGAGTTCCACCACGCCTGCACCGCTGTCCGCCAATTCCTGTACAATTTCTGCCAAACGAAAATCCGGCATCGGCGGAAGTGTCAGCACACCGTCTTTTTGCACGGTCGGCAGTCCCCTTCTCTGTAAAATCGGCATCGCTTTCAGCACATCCAGTACGCGAAGGTTCAAATCACCTTGGCTATGTTTTCGCAATGCCTGCAGAGAGCCATCAAACAATGTCTTTCCGTGATGGATGATGCCCACCCGATTCACCATTTGTTCCATTTCTCCGAGCAAATGGCTGGAAATCAACACCGTGGCACCGGTTTTCTCCGGCATTCCCGCAATCAACGCACGCATTTCCTGTATGCCTGCCGGATCTAAGCCATTGGTTGGTTCATCCAAAATTAAAATTTCCGGATTCCCCAACAACGCCATGGCAATCCCCAGCCGTTGTTTCATGCCCAACGAATACTGTCCGACTTTTTTATCTTTATCCTGTGTCAGATGAACCACTTCCAACACGCGTTCAATTTCTGTATGCTTGACGTCTTTTAAGTCTGCAATAATTTGCAAATTTTCCTGCGCCGTCAAATGCAGATAACCGGACGGAGATTCAATGAGACTGCCGGTATGGCGCAGCAATCGAATTCGATTTTGTTCTGTCACTTCCTGTCCCATTAACCGCACACTGCCGCTCGTCGGATGAACAAGCCCCAACAGCATTTTCATACTCGTCGATTTGCCCGCGCCGTTCGGTCCAATAAAGCCATATACACAGCCTCTCGGCACACAAAGATTTAAATGATCTACCACAGTGCGATTGCCATATGTCTTGCAGAGATCTTTCGTTTCTATCATGTTTTGCATAACCGTCGCTCCTTTTCTCTCGCTGTTTCTTGGAACGATATCAGTATAGCAAGCAATTCTTAATCTCCGCCGTGCCCCGCCTTAAGAATACCTTAATTTTGCCGCCGCTTTCTGGCGATGCCTGCGCAGACACAGTATAATAATCATGAGGTGAATCACAGTGAGAACAATTTACGAAGCAAAACTTCTTTTGATAGATGACAATCCGGATTTGATTCAATTGTTATGCGAGCAATTGAATCACGCAGGCTATACATGGATTCAAACAGCATCCAATTGTGAAGAAGCCCGCACGGCATTTTCAAAACAGCGTCCGGACTGTATGATATTGGACATCAATTTACCGGACGGCGATGGATTTTCTCTTTTTCGGGAGCTGCGCGCGCAGGCAGATATTCCCACCTTGTTCCTCTCAGCACGAGATGCCGATGCCGACCGGCTGTTTGGTCTCGGTTTGGGTGCAGATGACTATTTAACGAAACCGTTTTTGATGCAAGAGCTTGTCCTGCGCATCCAACATCTATTGCAGCGCACCTATCGGGCGGAATTGCGCCAAAGCATGTCCAGTCCGATACAAATTGGCTCTCGAAAAATCTTACTGTCCGATGCTTTGATACAGCTGCCAGACGGCAGCACACTGTCTCTGACGGCAACCGAACGCACCATTCTGCAAAAGCTCATCGAAAATCGCGGCCATATCGTCACATACGATGCTTTATGTGAAGCGGTTTGGGGCGATGGATATTATGGATATGAAAACAGCTTAAACGTACATATCCGCCACTTGCGCGAAAAAATCGGTGAAAATGCCGGCAAGCCTCAGTATCTCATTACGATGCGCGGTATCGGTTATAAACTGACGGAGGCGCGTTGATATGCATACATTTGCGCGATTGATTCGGCGATATGTTCTTGCCGCCATCGGCATCCTACTCTTTCTCGTCATTCTTTTTATCACATCATTATTTTGGTTTGGATACCATGCCGGTTTCGACTGGCAAATCCATATGGCATATGGCACCGGAGAAATTGCCGACGCCATCATACAAAAAGACAATTCCCTGCAATTAGACGATGTACACACGCCTGAGCAATGGATGGAAGGATATTCTTGGGCGATGGTATTGGATGACAGCGGTCAGATCATCTGGCAGTATCATTTGCCCAATGATTTAAACCATTCCTATAGCACACGCGAAGTCGCCGGATTCAGCCGGTGGTATTTGGGCGAGTATCCAGTATTTTGTCACGCAAAATCTTACGGTTTGTGCGTCATTGCGCTGCCGCCGAACAGCATCTGGCGGTACAGTGTTTCCTGCTCTCTCAGTCTCATGAACGCAATCCTTCACGGCATGCTTCCCGCTGTTCTCATGATCGTGTTTGCTATTTTATTCTGCTGTCTGCTGTTTAGTTGGCAGGGCGCGCGTTCCTTGCAGAATATTGAGCGCGGACTGGACACACTTTCGGAAGGCGAACCGGTTTCTCTGCCGGTATCCGGATTTACCAGTGATTTGGCGAAAAAACTCAACCAAACCAGTGCGCAGCTGCAAAAGCGCAATGAAATCATCTCTCGCAGAGATACCGCCCGTACCAATTGGATTGCCGGTGTCAGTCATGACATCCGCACACCGCTTTCTCTCATTCTTGGCTGGGCAGAGCAATTGGAGCACGATTCCGCACTTTCTGCGAAAACACAGCAAAAAGCACAGAAAATTCGGATACAAAGCGAAAAAATCCGCTCTCTCATCGAGGATTTAAACCTGACCAGCAAATTACAATACGGTGCACAGCCGCTTCGCTGCCACCCTGTCATCCTCGGACCATTCTTACGCCGTATTGTTGCAGAATTTTATGATTCACCGCTTGCGAACGGCTGTATCATGGATTTACAGCAAGCAAAAGACACAGAAAATTGTTCTCTCTGCATAGACTCCGCTCTGATGACGCGAGCCATAGAGAATCTATTGAGCAACAGCATTCGGCACAATGCCGCGCCGGTACATGTCACCGTGCAAACCCAGCGTTTCCACGGCGTTTTGCAAATCATCCTGACAGACACCGGCACCGGTTATCCTCCCGCCGTCCTGCACGCGCTCGTGCACGGCGAGGGAGAGAACACGCCGCACATTTTAGGCCTTCACATCGTTGAGCAAATCATGGAAGCGCACGGCGGCGAGGTACGATTCACGCAAAACATACCCAACGGCGCCAAAACCATTCTGACGCTGCCGCTTGCATAACAAAAAAGCCCCTGTGCAGGGGCTTTTTGTTATGCTCAGCCGTTTTGATGCAGCGTTCGATACGTTGCAAATTGAAAATGGCGATCCATCCAATCGCCAACGATGCCAACACCTTTTCCCATTGTCAGGGCTGCGGCAACCGTGCCGATGCCGAGACCGTCCAGATGTCCCAAAAAACACACCGTCATCACGCCCGTGACCAGCAAACAGGTTGCATCAAAGCCAATCTTAATCTTCGGATAACCAATTTTCGTAATGTCCTCCAGTTCTCGCGGAAACAGGTCGGTCGGAACAATCGGCATCTGACAGCGATTGGACAGCGCAATGCCAACGCAGATAATCAAATAGCTGAGGATAAAATAGATGATTCTCCAGTGCAGCGCCGTCGGCAGAATGTCAATCCAAAGCTCATGGAAATCCAGCAATTCGCCGAAAATAAAGCCGACGACAAAGCTAAACAGATATGGCAGCACAAATCGCTTGCGCATTACCATCAAACTAAAAATCAGTAGTCCCTGAAATAAATATGTCCAAGTACCCAGCGTCAAAACCGGCAGTACTTCGGAAAACGCAAATGGCAAACTGGAAATTGCCGAAATGCCTGCGCCGGAATACAGCATCAGCACAACGCCGAATGCATCAATAAAGACGGCAAAAATCAGCGCCAGCTCTCCGCGAATCAAAATTTTATCTTGTGTCACCATAATACGAAAACCTCCTGCGTGTACTGTATCGCAGGTAGTCTAAAAGAGCAAATGAATAGTTTGAATAAAACGATAGTTTTTATCTATATTTTATGGTATACTACTGTCATGTTACAGGAGGAACTGCGTATGAACTTAGATTATCTCCGATATTTTGTAAAGCTTGCGGAAATGCAGCACTATACCAGAGCCGCAGAACAGTTATGTATTTCTCAGCCCAGTCTGAGCCACGCCATCCGGCAATTGGAAGCCGAACTCGGCGTCCCGCTGTTCGAAAAAAACGGCCGCAACACAACGTTAACTCGTTTTGGCACAGATTTTTTATCCTGTGCACAGCGAACACTCGCCACATTGGATGACGGAGTAACCGCACTGCAGAAAAGCGCGCGCGGCGAAGGTTTGATTCGTTTGGGTTTTCTGCGCGTCCTCGGCATTCGCTATATTCCGCAGCTCGCCGCACAGTTTTTGGCTGCAAATCCAGACAAGCACATTCAATTTGATTTCCACAGCGATCGCACACAGGCGCTGCTCGACGGACTTTCCGCGCAGGCGTATGATTTGGTATTTTGCTCCAAACCTGCACCTAACATGCATATGACGGCAATTCCGGTCACACAGCAGGAGCTGGTTCTGATTGTTCCGCCCGGCCATCCGCTTTCTCATCAGCACAGCATTGATCTCTCCGAAGCCCTGCCATATCCGATGATTTATTTTGCCAAAGGCTCCGGTCTGCGCGAAGTCGTGGATGATTTGTTCGCTTCCTTTGGTGCAGTCCCGCGCATCGCGCTGGAAACAGAGGAAGATCAGGTCATTGCCGGTCTTGTCGCACAGGGATTTGGCATTGCCGTGGTTCCGTACATGGATTTGCTGCTCAAGCTGGATCTCTGTATTTTAAAAATCAGCGCGCCGCCGTACAAGCGCGAATTTTTCATGATTCACAACACCGATGTATTTCTCTCCCCCGCAGCCGATGCCTTCCGAAACTTTGTGCTCGCGCGCGGACAAAGCGATTCCAATCATGCAGCCAATCTATAATTGTATACATACAATTGATACAGCAAAATCCACCGGCGTGTGCCGGTGGATTTTGTTTGATCGTCATGATATCACATCTGCGCCGAACGGCATCAGGGACAGCTTTGCCATCTTAAAGCACTGCAGTCCCACCGGAATGCCAACAATCGTAATGCACCAGACCGCACCCAGTGCCAGATAGCCCAACGCCATTTCCCATCCGAAGAAAATCAGCCAAATGATGTTGGCGAGAAAGGAAACGCCGCCTCCGCCATATACGACATCCTTTCCAAACGGGAAAAATGCCAGCGAAGCAAATTTAAAGCACTGTAATCCAAACGGTATGCCGATAATCGTGATGCACCAAATGCATCCCGCCAGCGTCCACGCCAAACCGCCGATCAGACCGCCAAATAAAAACCACAAAATATTTCCCAATGTACGCATATATTTCCCCTCCTATTCCTGATTTGTTCTGGTATCGACAGCATACCACATCTTTCTCCCGCCTGTAAATACATCTGAAAAAATTTACAGACTTGTCATTTGAACCGGTTGTCAATCCGCGTAAAAAGTGAATAAATTATGAACAAACAGCAGAAAAAGCGGTCAAACCGTCTCATTTTAAGCACTTTGATTTCCAACACTTGCTTTCTATCCAACACTTTTATGCATATTGATATTGAATTGCGTCAAACAAATACAGTATAATATGTATTACATATTATCTTCCAATCGAAGAAAGTTTTAGATACACACGAGGGAGATGTCGATGCGGTATTAGCAGATTGCGACGTGGTTGTAGAAC
>OQVL01003042.1_pt1 | contig 10283 bp, 10 predicted proteins | sample 1691501 | NCBI WGS metagenome assembly OQVL01 (sample SAMN03418253, study PRJEB22391) | human gut metagenome | biome: human-gut; feature: organic feature; material: feces | host: Homo sapiens | place: Tanzania | collected 2013-01
ACTTTACTTGGAAATATTGGCAATTGGCAATCTGGAGCTACTCCAAGCCGATTGCGTAAAGACTATTACAATGGCGATATTCATTGGTTAAAAACCGGAGATTTAAACGATGGTGTTATTAAGTCCATACCTGAGACTATAACGAGAAAGGCCTTGGAAGAAACTTCTGTCAAACTAAATCCAATCGGAAGCGTCCTCATTGCCATGTATGGAGCGACTATTGGAAAAATTGGAATATTGGCATTGCCAGCTACTACAAACCAAGCTTGTTGCGCTTGCGTAGACTATATATGTGACAAAATGTTTTTGTTTTATTTTTTGCTTTAAGCCATAATGGCAGATAATTAATGTTAAAAGCGACAACATGACAGCAAAAAGCACGTTTTTTGATGATTTCTTTTCCGGCTGAACTTTCTTATTGTATTTATAATGTTCGATGTTGACTAATTCGTAATTGCTATCGCAAGATAGCATTTCATCTGAAAATTGTTGGTCCAGGGAGGAGTTTTTTTCGGACTTTGTTTGCTGCATCCATTTTTTTTTCTTAACATGGAAATCGGTTGGCCTACCCAAAGTATCGAATTTGATAGAAAATTCCTCCTCGATCATCGACGTGCTCATCGTATCGCAAGCAGATATCAGACTTGATGCGCTGCTTTTCTCCTTGGCAATTTCTTTCTTTGTGCTGCATTTGTGATTCTTACTGGTGCGGTTGTTATGACGGCTGTGCGGTGGAATTTGTCCAGTTTTATGTCAAAATCCAATTTCTTGTCATCTAGTTTAACCAAAACCTTTTCCGCAAAGTTTTTTGTGTCAATTGGATAGTTAAACGATACAACCGCAACACCTATCACGGATTTATCGGCGTTGGGTGCCGGATACAGATTGAAACTGGATACTGTTGCGGTAATCTTTGGTGTTGTAAATGATATCGTGTTTTTATCCACAGACACATCGTCATTAAATAAACGTTTATCAATGCGAAACGTAAAATCGGTGTCGGCGGGCCAATCAATCGCTGGGGTGAATACGATTTCATCACCGCCCCCCTGGGTGCGAAATGCGCCGCGCACAGTTGGCGTGATTTTTATGCCATTCGTAATATCAGACTGGGTCAGGGTGGGTTTTAATACCTGTTGATATGGGCCAGAATACCAATTATAAGAAATGATCAGTGGCACAATGCTAGACACTGCACGATTATTGTTGACGGTTGGAACATTATTTGCGCCGAACAAAACCGTGTTGTCATCAGTGAATGTTGCCGCCGTCACATCAGAAACAGAAACACGCATAACGGTTATATTTTCAGACCCGTGTGCGATAACGCGCCAAAACATAATCCCGCCAATTGTCGCGACAATGGCAACCATTGCAGCAATAACAATACGATGCCATTTGTGTAAGCGGATGTTGTTATTCGGTTTGCGTATGCGTTGATTCTTTTTCATGATGTTTCAGACCCCTTGTCCCGAGAATACGTGTTTATTCTAAAAGGTGAAACATAAAAAGACAAGTCTAAATATGTTTTTTTGTGTTATAAAAATCCTAAATTTTGGTATTTTTTATCACTGGGGGATAGATTAAGAAAGGAGGCAATAATAATGTAACCACCACAGGAGTGCAAATTGATATACGGATATATACGTGTGTCGACAGACCACCAAACAACAGAAAACCAACGGTTTGAAATACAACGCTTTTGCGAAAACCAAAATATATCTATTGATTGTTGGATAGAAGAAACAATTTCGTCAACCAAGGATTTGTCAAAACGCAAATTGGGGCGATTGATAAAACGATTACAGAAAGATGATTTATTGATTGCGTCAGAATTGTCACGTTTGGGGCGTAATTTGTTACAGGTTATGAGTATTTTACATCACTGCATGGACGTTGGGGCAAAAATATGGACGATAAAGGATAATTACCGTTTGGGGTCTGATATTACCAGCAAGGTGCTGGCATTTGCATTTGGCTTGTCGGCGGAAATTGAACGCAATTTGATATCCCAGCGCACTAAAGAGGCACTGGCCCGTGTCAAAGCCCAGGGGGGTCATATTGGTCGCCCATCGGGCAGTCGTAATGCGTCTAAATTGGCGGGACGTGAACGATATATTCACCAGAAATTAAATGATGGTCGTTATCGATATGAAATCGCGCGGAATTTGCATGTTCACAGGGATACGCTGAACAAATTCATCAGCGAGCATGGTATTGCAACCGCTGAACCATCAAGAGATTTAGAACTGCAAACGCCATGTTCCCAACATGTATAATTCATCGGTGCCGTATGGATTGTCAACAAATCCGACGGTTATGAATTTATATTTTGCTGAAATATCAATCGATGGGCGCGTAACCAAATCGGCGATATAATCGTCGTATATTATCGTGCCATCTGGTGCGCGTCCCGTGGGCAGGCGCATTGTCATATTGCCTGAAATCACGGTGTCTGGAATGGCAATACTAAACGTCCAATCGTGAACGCGAGTGGCGATGGAAAATGATGCGGTCGTTATGTCCGAAAATCCAGTAACAAATGAATTGGTTGTTGTGTGCGGTCGTGCAAATCCAATTGTTGCGTTTTGTGATATTTCGGTGTCCATAAATTCCCACGTGTTGGTTGTCCCAATAAAGCTGATGAAATTTTGGTGGTCTGTATTCAAAAATTCGCTGGCTGGCAAGAAATCTGCACTGCGCATTCCTATTTGGATGTTGCCAGCAGTAATGGTCGTGGCCCCACGTCCGTCGCGCAAGTGTCGCCACCCCATTGATGAGTTTTGAATAGAGATATTGTCGTTCAAATTTCCTGCAAATGCGCGACCGTATTTATCAAAAAAGGCAAATTTAGGTTTTGTGGATTTTATACTGTGGGCAATCTGACCTGATACGCGTGCAGTGCGCAATGGTTGCATTACGTCGTTTTCCATTGGAATTAACGCGGTGCCGACGGGACGCGTTGCGCGTTCCAAATCCAGCATCCCGTGACCATATACTGCGTCAATGCCAGGTGCGCCCAAGTCGCGTGCAGTTTCGAATAACAAAGCCGTTACCTGGGCGGCGGTCATATATGGAAAGGCTTGGCGCACGGTGGCGATTGCTGCCGATACGATTGGAGCGGCAAAACTGGTGCCATCGGCGTGCATGCCGTCATCTGTAATCAGACTACCTGGGGCGGTTATGCACCAGTCGCGTGTGATGCCACACGCGTTGCTGTAATCGGCCAGTTGCCCTGTGGCATTATCAAATGCAACGACATTTATGAAATGACCGCGTAATTCCGGAACAACATTCGGCATTGCGGACAGCATGCTGGATTGGTTCGCCCCATCGTTTCCGGCAGCCCAGACGAAAATTGCGTCACGTACGTTTGCTGCATCAGAAATTTCGGCGACAAACCTAGCGTTGGTCAGTCGTTCCAGTTGTGCGCGTGATTTTAATTCTGTTGCACGCATACCGACGGACCAACTGGCGTTATATACGTGCGCGTCGTGTGCGCTGGCGATAACGTTTGCGATTTCTGCGTATGACAGAAAGTCCATATATTCGTTGGTAATTTTGTATTCTGTGACGTTGGCGTCTGGGGCAACCGCGCCCGATGCAAATGATGCAACCGTGCGACCGTGCCATGTGTCCAAACCTGCATCCAGCACGGCAATATTTGTGCCGGCCCCGCGCCATCCGCGTCCCAATGACCAGGCCAGGCGGATGCTGGTATATTGGTCAAAATTGCGTGAAAACGCGTCTGTGCCCATTATCCCGGCCAGATGTGCAGAATCTACGTCGTTGCCGACATAAAATATATTGGTGGTCAACGTGGGTATTGTTGCGCTATTGTTGCTGCCACTGCCACCACCACTGGACGCCAATCCCATCAGGGCCAACGCACTGGCTGCAATGGTTGTGCCGCCAATTAGTGTTGTTGCGCCGCCGAAAAACATGTTACATTCGTCAGGGTTATTTTTGCGATATGTTGGTTTTGTGCAATTATTGGCCGCCAGTGAATCCGTGCACACAGTGGATATAAATACGATTGCGGTAATGATTCCTGGCAATGATTTTATATCAAAAGATTAGCACATAAAAATATTTTGTCAATATAATTTCTATAATATAAATATAGGCAAAAATTTAATTTCTGCTTGATTTTATTGAGCAATTGTTCTATCATCGGGCTACACGCTGGTGCGTGAATGACACAACCGTTGGACAAAATTTCTGTCCAGATTTGAAAAATCTGGTCTGGGGTTCACGGCGAGGATAATAACAGAAAAAAGGATAAAATCATGGCATTGCCAACATTTACTATGAAGCAGTTGATGGAAGCGGGTGTTCATTTTGGTCACCACACACGTCGCTGGAATCCGTTGATGACACCATATGTTTATGGGGTCAAGGATAAGATTCACATCATTAATTTGAACAAAACTGCACCGTTGCTGTATCGTTCCCTGGTTGCATTGGAAGCAATCGCGGCCGCCGGCGGCAAGGTTCTGTTTGTTGCAACCAAGCACCAGGCTAAAGACATTGTTAAAGACGCCGCCGAACGTTGCGGTCAATACTATGTTAACAACCGTTGGTTGGGTGGTATGCTGACAAACTGGACAACAGTTTCACAGTCTATTCGCCGTCTGAAAAAGATGGAAGCGGACATTGCAAACGCCGACAAATTGGGTCTGACTAAGAAAGAAGTCGGTGTCATGACCAAAGAAGTTGAAAAACTGCGTGAAATCTTTGGTGGTATTTTGGATATGCACGGCACGCCCCAGGCGATGATTGTCATTGACGTTCCACGTGAAATCAATGCGGTTCGCGAAGCGCGCAATCTGGATATCCCAACAATCGCCATCTGTGATACAAACGCGAATCCAGAATTGGTTGATTACCCGGTTCCGGGCAACGACGACGCCGCACGTGCAACCCAGTTGTATTGTGATTTGTTCGTTGATGCAATCTTGTCTGGTATTGAAAAACGTTTGGGCGGCGCGGCTGGTAAAAAGGTCGAAGCAGACATGTCTGTGGCCGATGATTTCGAAGCAGGTGTCAAAGACAAAGAAGCGCGTCAGAAATCAAAAACATCCGAAGCACGCGCAGAACGTCGTGGCAAATTAGCAGACAAGGCGGATAAATAATTAAATCTTAAATAATATGGGAGAAAAACAATGGCAGAAATAACCGCAAAAATGATTCAAGAACTGCGTGAAAAAACATCCGCAGGTATGATGGACTGCAAAAAAGCATTGGTTGAATCAAATGGCGATATCGAAGCGGCGGCCGACTGGTTGCGCCAAAAGGGTATTGTCAAGGCGGCATCCAAGGCCGGCCGCGTTGCGGCATCTGGCTTGGTGACCGTTGTAAAATGCGACAATATGGGTTGCGTTGTTGAATTGAACGCTGAAACAGACTTTGTTGCGAAAAACGACAAGTTCCAGAAATTGGTTGCTGATGTTGCGGCCAAGGCATTGGAACTGGGCGGTGATTTCGACGCGACAATGGCGGCGGTCAAAGATGACATCGCGGCAACTATTTCCACAATTGGTGAAAATATGACATTGCGCCGTATTGCCAAGGTTTCTGGCCAGCATATTTACACATACATCCACAACGCATTGGTTCCGGGTATGGGCCAGATTGGTGTTGCGGTTGCAATTGATGGAAATTCCGACAAAATCGACGAAATCGGCAACAAGATTGCAATGCACATCGCGGCAAATAAACCTGAATTTATGACGATTGCCGATGTTGATCCGGTCGCGGTTGAACGCGAAAAGAAAGTGTTCATCGAATCCGGTGCCACCGCTGGCAAGCCAGAGGCTGTGGTTGAAAAAATGGTTCAAGGGCGTATTCACAAATACTATGCGGAAACCGTTCTGGAAGAACAGCCGTTCGTTATGGACCCATCCAAGACCGTCAAAGACGTTGTTGCCGAACACGGTGGCAAACTGGCTGGATTTGCGTATTATGTTCTGGGCGAAGGTATCCAGAAGCGCGAAGACAACCTGGCGGACGAGGTTGCAAAGATGTTGGCATAATTTACATTGCCGATATAAAAAAATACCGCCACCCGGCGGTATTTTTTTTCAAAGTACAAAGTTCAGAGTTCAAAGTTCAAATAATAAATATTTGCGCGGGGGCCGAAACTCTGCTAGCATAATGGACACAAGGAAAAAGATATGAAAAACGAATTATTACAGGAATTAGAGGCGCGCGGTTTTATTAACCAATCGTCAAATATGGATGGGCTAAACGATGCATTGAACGCGGGGCGCGTGACGGCATACTGGGGAACCGATCCAACTGGGGATTCGTTGCATACGGGGCATTTGGCGTCGTTGATGTTGATGCGTTGGCTTCAAAAATATGGTCATCGTCCAATCACGTTGGTTGGCGGGGCCACGGGCCGTATTGGTGACCCATCGGGTCGGGACAAGGGACGCCCAATGTTGACTGATGCACAAATCGAACATAACTGTGCGGGATTGCGCCATTCAATTGAAAAATTTATCCATTTTGATGGTACATCAACTGGTGCGGTTATGGTTGATAATAACGATTGGATGTCTGGGTACAGCCACATGGATTTCTTGCGTGAATTTGGCACCGATTTCACAGTGCCGCGTATGTTGGGTATGGAAAGCGTGCGCCGTCGTTTGGAAAACGGTATGACATTTTTGGAATTTAACTATATGACATTCCAGGCGGTTGATTTCCTGACACTGTATAAAAAATATAATTGCACTGTGCAATTATGTGGCGCAGACCAGTGGGGCAACAGCATTATGGGTGTTGAACTGGTGCGTAAAAAACTGGGCAAAGAAGTGTTTGTTTTGTCAACCCAGTTGATTACCGACGCAAACGGCGTAAAGATTGGCAAATCGGCCGGCAACGCGGTCTGGGTGAACGAAGACAAAACGTCGCCATACGAATATTACCAGTATTTCCGCAATACGCCGGATGATTTGGTGGAAAAGTTCTTGAAAATCTTTACGGAAATTCCACTGGACGAAATTGCACGTCTGGCGGCGGCGCGTGGCGCAGAATTAAACGCAGTGAAACGTGTGTTGGCGTTTAATGCAACCGAAATTGCGCACGGTCACGACGCGGCGGTGGCGGCCCAAGATGCGGCCGACGCACTGTTTGGGGGCGGGGCAAAATCTGAAAATATGCCGACGGCCCAGATTGATTTTGCTGCGGCAATGGGTATCTTGGATTTCCTGTGTGTGACCGGGCTGTTCACATCCAAGTCCGAGGCGCGTCGTAACGTGGAACAGGGCGGAATCCAATTGGATGGTAAAAAAGTTACTGACCCGAAATACACGGTTGTGCCGGTTGACGAAATCATTGTGCAGAAAGGCAAAAAAACATTTTTACGTGTCGTAAAAAAATAATGAAAAAACTGTTGGTTGGTTTATTGGGGTTGATTTTGGCGACCGAACCTGTTTTGTGCGCCAGCGAGTTGTCGCGTATCAACGCCCAGATTGCCAAAACAGAACAAGAAAATAAAAAACTGAGCCAGCGTGTTCGCACGTCTCAGGCCGAGGTTGAAAAGACCAAAAAGAAACTGGTTGCGGCTGGTAAACAGGTCAGTAATCTGGAAGAACAGCGTGGCGTTGTCATTCGCAAAATTGCTGATCTGGACGCCCAGCGTGACCGATTGACACGGTCATTGGACGAAAATCGGGCGCGTATTTCTGATGCTGCGGCCAGCATTTTATTCGTTGCGTCGCACCCAAGTTTTGACACAGATAATATGCGCGAATACGTTTTGACATCGGCGGTGTTATCGGGGGCGTCGGCGCGTTTTGATGATGAAATCCGCGATGCCACGGTCAAAATTCGCGAATTAGAAAAAATCCGTGATGCGCGCGCGGTAGAGAAAGAAAAACTGGATCGCACGGCGAAAAAATATGTGGCTGAAAAAAATGAACTGGATAAATTGTTACAACGTCGCGCAGCGCAAAATCAAAAGTTAAAGACCGAACAAGCGGCGTTGCAAAAAAAATTGCGCGAATTGTCGGCACGCGCAAAAAGTATTTCAGAATTGTCTGCCGGTGTGGGCAGTTCGCAAATGTCGGGTGATTCCCGTTTCTCATTTCGTAAATTAAACCAGCCTGTGCGCGGTCGTGTTGTGGTGCATTTCGGCGAAAAAACGGCGTTGGGGTTAAAGTCAGATGGTTGGCGCATTCGCACGCGTGGTGCGGCGTTAGTGATGGCGCCGGCAGACGGCACAGTAAAATTTGCAGACAGTTTTCGTGGGTTTGGTCGTGTGCTGATTGTATCGCACAAAAATGGATACAACACGGTAATGACAAATTTAGGTGATATTGATGTGATGGTAGAACAAGACGTTCTGGCAGGGGAGCCGGTGGGACGTATGAACCCGGACAAGCCTGAAATGTATCTGGAGGTCAGACGCGGCAACGTCGCGGTTGATCCAGCGCGTTTGTTCCGCGAGGATTGATTTGTATTATTTCTGCAATGTGCGTCCCAGGCTTTGCAAGTATTGCATCCATTCACGCATAAATGCGACTTTTTCGATGTTGTTGCGACGACCCTTTTCGTTTTGCGGATTCAGACGCAGGTCGTCAGACGCCTTGATAAAGCGTTTTAGAACAACAGTCATCAAACGGTATTTCATAATGTTTCTCAGATTTTCGTTTTTTGCACTGGGCATTTGCCACAATGTTTTGTCGTGCATTTTCAGGTATGCGTCATAGACTTGTTTCCAGATTCCTAATTCAATTTGCAGCGACGCAAATATATCACGATAGATGAAACGATATCCGGCTTCGGCGAAATCAATGAAGGATAGTTTGCTGGTATTGGCGTCGTATAACACATTGCCTGGATTTAAATCACAGTGCGACCACGCCAGGCGTGTCATGTATTGAAACGAAGCGATTTCGTCACGGATACGTGACATTTGGCGAATCTCGTTTTTATTAAACCAATATGACATCTTGGTGCTGATAAATGTGTCCAGACGTGAAAATTTCAATTCAGATACAATTTTATGTGTCTGAGCCGGACCAATCGGTTGCGATTCGTTCATATCAACCAGAAAACTGGCCAGACTGTTGATGATTTCATAGCGTTGACGACGTGACAAGGTGCGATATATGTCCACTGTTAGTGGCACGCCGGTGGCGCGTTCTTCCAAAATTTGGTATTCTTCATCGTTGATGAAACGCATCGCTGGCACGTTATACAGTGGGTTACCAATGGCACGAATGCAATCAATGACATTTTTGGTCTTGTGTTGTTTGTCCAGCCACGCGTTTTTTGCATCGTCACCAAACGTCGGCAATGGACGTTTCAGGACGAATTCATCACCGTAATATACGGTGTATGTTTCACGACCATGAATCAAGGTTTTTATTTTGGGGGTGTTACTCATTATAAAGTCCGTGATTTGTTTAACAGCCTGATTATCTCGCGCTGGGTGCGCAACATACATGAATACATATAGTGTGAATATGTTTTGCAATCGTCGTTTGCGCGTGCACGCAGGGCATCCATGTATTCGTGTTTGTCCGCCGGGTGGTTAAATAATATCGGGCGATATCCGTTCTGGACCAGAAACCAGTTCATCACCATGCGTGATGTGCGTTTGTTAAAGTCATTAAATGGCTGGGCCGCGATAATGTCATAGTGGGCATTAAATGCGCGTGTCAATACTGGTATGTTTTTATCGCCCAGGTTGTATTGAATGTCGTCCATCTTGTATAGCATGTCGTTAAAGCCAGGGGCGGATGTGCGTAAAACATATACATCAACCATGCGATATTGTCCCCCTTGGATATCAGTGCCGTGCGCCAACAGCGAGTGAATCTTGCGAATTGCCATGTTGTCAATTACGTGTTTGGGACTTTGATGCTTTAAAATATACTCCCATGTTTTGGCCAGGTTGCTCATTGATGTATAATCCAAGCATGCGTCACGCTCGGCTTTGGGCATGCCATCGGGGCATTGAAATAAAATCTGGGTTTCGACCGTTAATTCGTGTGTAATCCAATTCAAATTGTTCAAGCGTTTTACTGTATCACGACCAGATAACAATTTAGAAATTGTTTCACGATTTTCTTCGATTTGTAATTTTATCTTGTTTGTTTTCATTATTTTATCCCCCATGCATCAATATAAATATAACCCAAAAAAGCAATTTGTCAAGTAAGCGTCGTTTCTGGCGCGTAAAAAATGGCGGGGTAAGAAAAAATCGTGTTGCGGGCGTGCGGAATTTGTTTTATGCTGGGCTATGTCAGAGAATAGTTGTTTATGGA
>OQVL01003043.1_pt1 | contig 10277 bp, 9 predicted proteins | sample 1691501 | NCBI WGS metagenome assembly OQVL01 (sample SAMN03418253, study PRJEB22391) | human gut metagenome | biome: human-gut; feature: organic feature; material: feces | host: Homo sapiens | place: Tanzania | collected 2013-01
ACCGGTATCAGTGAGCTGGATCGGGTGCTGGGCGGCGGCATTGTCATCGGCAGCGTGACGCTCATCGGCGGTGAGCCGGGCATCGGAAAATCCACAATTTTGCTGCAGCTCTGCGGCGAGGTCAGCAAAACCAAAAACGTGCTCTATGTCACGGGCGAGGAGTCGGCAAAGCAGGTGAAACTTCGTGCCGAACGGCTTGCGGCTGGTATGGGTGCAGGAGCCTCTGATTTCTCCAACTGTCTGATTTATAGTGAGACACTGATGGAGAACGTGATTACGGAGGCGCGTGCTCTGATGCCGGACCTTATGGTCGTCGATTCGGTGCAGACTATGTATTCGCAGGCTGTTGAGTCATCGCCTGGTTCCGTCTCGCAGATTAAGGAAACAGCGGCGATGCTTCTGCGTTTCGCCAAGGAGACTGGAGTTCCTGTCATTCTCATCGGTCACATTACCAAGGAGGGAAGCATTGCTGGACCGAAGATTCTTGAGCATATAGTCGACGTCGTGCTGCAGTTCGAGGGGGATAACAGGGGGGCATACAGGCTTCTTCGCAGCATCAAGAACCGTTTCGGCTCCACTTCCGAGATTGCCGTATTCAAAATGACAGGCACCGGGCTTGTCGAGGTTCCCAACCCGTCTGAACTGCTGATACCGATGCACGCCGACAATCTGAGCGGCATTGCTGTCGGGGCCATTCTCGATGGTACCCGTCCGTTTCTCATTGAAGTTCAGGCTCTTGTCAGCACAGCAGCCTACGGCACTCCGCAGCGCTCGGCCACCGGTTTCGACACGCGCCGTCTCAACATGCTGCTCGCTGTCCTGGAAAAACGTGCGGGATTCAAGCTCAGCATTAAGGACGTCTTCCTCAACATGGCCGGCGGGCTGAAGATTACCGAAACAGCCTGTGACCTCGCCATAGTCAGTGCCGTGCTCTCCTCCAACATCGACTTTCCGATTCCGTCAGACGTCTGCTTTGCCGGTGAAGTGGGACTCAGCGGTGAAATCCGCCCTGTCGCGCAGGTTGAAAGGCGCATAGCCGAAGCCGCACGCCTTCAGTACCGCAAGATTTTCATTTCATCATTCTCTACCCTTGACTTCAAAGTCGAAGGCATTGAAGTGGTGCGGGTGGGGGATATACCCGAGCTTTGCCGCAACCTGTTCAGAGGGAAAGAATAAAAAGCGGATTGCTGCGTTACTCGTCTTGATAAAATCCTCTATTTGATATATTCGGAGAGGACGGACTCTATGTAGTTGCGCAGGCGTGTCGTGGACTGGATGCTGTCGTTTATCATGATTGAGAACGCTATGGTTTCGCCGGTTGAGGTCTCCTTTGATGTCCCTGTTGGAGATATGGCATTGGATTGCGGGAGGATGTAGCCGCAGTAGCAGAGCACTCCTCCCATCGAACCGCTTTTCAGACGTATGCGACGGCGGATTCCGAGAGCAGAGGTGCTGAAGATATGCTCGTCAGGACCGGGATTGTTGAAGCTGCGGAGATAGGTGCCGAAACAACTCTGACGGGACATGGCGGTGAGGAAGCTGACGAGAAACCCGGGACTGACGCTGTTTTTTCTGGAGAGGCCGCTACCGTCCTCAATCCGTACGCGCGATGTGCTCACTCCCATGTTTTCGATGATGCTCATTTCTGACTTCAGGGCATCATCCGTGCTTCCACCGGGCCCAAGGGCTCGCAGTAGAGTCTCTGCGTAGAGGTTGTTGCTGACGCGAAGGGTTTCCCTGATGATTTCGGAAAGACGCGGAGAGAGAGTCGTGGTGATGGTTGTGAGTGAATCCTGCGGTGTGAAATGTCCGGAGTATGTCAGGCTTCCACTTGTGTCGAAAGTCTCGAAGCCGAGACTTTGTTTCCTATCGTGATTGTCGTATGTGCCAGGACATTTTTCATGCGCCGATGATTCTGTATTATGGAATATAGCTGTCGGGAGAGAAGAAAAGGTCGATTTTGTACAGTTTGAGATAAATCGGCAGCAGTATCTCGAAATAGATGTACCATAAGAACGGGTGTCTTGTGGGAAGGGGAACGACCACGGGCTTGACGTTCGGAGCGAAAACAAATTCAGGGTTGTAAGGTCGGTCGAAAAAGAAAATGAATTCGACTTCCGGGTGGTCGGCGGCAAGTCTTTGCATTGTTTTAAGGGTGAAATACCCGATTCCTTCGAGCTTGTCTTTCAGCAGAAGCCTCGTATTTACTCCTATTCTCAATTTTTGTTCGTTTTTTGCGTTGCTAAACCGAGGCAAAGATACAATTCTTTTGTAAATTTGCGTCTTGGAATATGAGGAAATTCTTTGTAACCAATTTGTTTCCTGTTGACTTTGAACATTCTCATAAAGTCATTCTGGATTCTCGGTATCGACAGAGGCATTCAAAATGCTGTCTCCGCACAAGAGTACGGGGTTTATTTCGCATTGCTCAATTTCACTTTCCTCTTCAATATCCTGCTCGATTTCGGCATAACTAATTACAACAATCGCATGATTGCACGGCATACAAACCTGTTGAAGAAATATTTTGCGAGGATAATACCTTTGAAAATACTGCTTTCGGTTTTGTACATGCTCGTTGTGATTGTTTCGGGCTTGTGTTTGGGTTATGATTGTTGGCAGACGAAGATGTTGTTTTGGATGTGCCTGACGCAGGTGTTGAGTTCGTTCATCTCTTATTTCAGAAGCAATATCACTTCCCTGATGTTGTTCAAAACGGACAGCATAATATCGGTATTGGACAGGTTCTTGCTGATTGTGGTATGCGGTTTCATGCTTTGGAACAGCCGATTGAGACAAAACTTTTCGATAGAAAGGGTGGTCTATGCACAGTTTCTGACCATGCTCATAACCTTTCTGGTCGCTTTGTCGGTCTGTTTGGTGAAGACAGGCTTCGTAAGAATGAAATGGAACAAGGCTTTCGGTTTTCTTTTGTTGAGAGACGGGTTGCCTTTTGCCGTCTTGGGGCTGTTGATGGCTTGTTACAATAAGATGGATTCGGTTATGCTTCTCTCCCTTGTGGACGACAACGGAAAGAGTTCGGGCATTTATGCCTCGGGATTCAGGCTTGTGGATTCGGCGAACATGGTTTCGTATCTGTTTTCCGTCATTCTGCTGCCGCTTTTCTCCAAGATGATAAAGGAGAACAAGAAAATAACCGATGTGATGGGTGCTGCCTTTCATCTTCTCCTCATAATAACGACAGCCTTTGTGGCAATCAGTCTGCTGTATTCCCGAGAGCTTATGGAACTTCTTTACAACAAACATATAGAAGAAAGTGCGGAGGTTTATCGATGGCTCAGTTTTTGTTTCGTTCCAATATCCATGACTTATATTTTCGGCACATTGCTGACGGCGAACGGTTCTTTGAAGTATTTGAACATAATCGCCGGCTTGGGAATGCTCATGAACATAGGATTGAACTTTATTCTCATTCCTCTGTTCCAACAAAACGGAGCTGCAATCACGAGCCTGATTACGCAAACCGTTACGGCGGCGTTGCAGGCTTGGCTTGCATTGAAGATATTCAAGGTGAAGTTCGATTGGAAGTATTGTTTGAAAATAGTGTTTTACGTTTTTGCCGTGGCAGTTGCGGCAGTTGCGGTACGATATGCCTTGTCGGCAAGCTGGATTGTCAAGACGGCTGTGTCGCTTGTGCTGTTCGTCGTCATGGCTTTTGCCGTGAGGATACTGTCTTTCAAAGATGTGAAATCGCTTGTTGAATAGGGAAAATCCGATGGAAAAGATATTGTTTACCAAAAAGGAACTTGCAAATTTGGAGTACTCGTTGCAGCGGGAGGTGTTGCGAGCCAATATATCCAATGCTTATTCCTGCACCACTCTTCCGAGTTGCAATACGAGGAAATACCATGGCCTGCTCATAGCTCCGCAAGCCAAGGTGGACAATCAAAATCATGTTCTCCTGTCTTCCTTGGACGAAACGATAATTCAGGGCGGACAGGCTTTTCATCTGGCACTTCATCGCTACAAAGACGGAGTTTACGACCCCAAAGGCCACAAATACCTCGAGTCTTACGAACTCGGCTTGTTGCCGACGCATACTTACAGAATCGGAAACACCGTATTGCTGAAACAAATGCTTTTCCAAGAGAAGCAGGACAGGCTTCTGATAAAATATACCTTGCAGGAGGCGGAAGGAGACGTCGCTTTGGAACTTATGCCTTTGCTCGCCTTTCGGCAAATCCACCGTTTGTCGGTGGCGAACGATGTTGCGAATACTTCTTACGAAGTCGCACAGCAGGGAGTGTGCTACAAGATGTACAGGAACTACACTCCGCTTTACATACAGTTCTCGAAGAAGGTGGCGTACGAGCATAAGCCGTATTGGTATTACGATTTCGAGTACATAAAAGAGAAGGAGAGGGGATACGATTACTTGGAGGATTTGCTGTCTCCCGGAAAGTTTTCCATGACTTTGCGTTGCGGCGAGAGCGTTTTCGTTTCCTGCGGAGTGGAAGAGGCGAACCCTTTTCTGTTAAGCCGTGATTTCGTCAAGGAAACCCGTTTCCGTTTTCCGATACAGTCCATGGAGGACGTATTGCGAAGAGCTGCGAGAATGTTCTTTGCCCGCAAGGGAACGAGGGTCGATGTCGTTGCAGGCTTTCCTTGGTTCGGCAGGTGGGGACGGGATACCTTTATTTCGCTTCCCGGACTTTGTCTTGCCATAGGGGATTGGCGTATGTTCAAAATGGCAATCGACAGCGAATTGGAGGATTTCCGCGAAGGCTTTTTCCCTAATATAGGCTCGGGTGCCGATTCTGCTTACAACAGTGTCGATGCCCCTTTATGGTTTTGCTGGTGTGTTCAACAGTATGCTTATATCAACGGGGCAGAAGAGGAGGTTTGGAAATTGTATGGCAAGGTCATGAAAAGGATATTGGATAATTTTGCAGAGGGTATGAGCAATGTGAGAATGGATAGCAATTATCTTTTATGGCAATCGCAGGAGGGCAAGGCTTTGACATGGATGGATGCGGTAATCGACGGTGTGCCGGTAACCCGTCGCAACGGCTATGCTGTGGAAATAAATGCTCTTTGGTTCAATGCCGTCATGTTTTACAGGGAATTGGCAGAGAAGGCATGCGATGACGGTGAGGCTGCAAAGTGGGACGAGTTCGCCACGGTCTTTCCCGAAAGTTTCAAATCCACCTTTTGGTCCAAGGAAAAGGGTTACCTTGCCGATTGCGTCTATGGTATGGACAAGGATTTCTCGGTGCGTTGCAACATGATATTTGCCGCAAGTCTTCCGTACACCTGCCTGAGCCTTAAAATACGTCAGCTGATTGTCGAAAAGGTAAAGCAGGAACTGTTGACACCATACGGTTTGCGTTCTCTTTCTCCCACGGATGCGAATTACCACCCCCGATACAGGGGCAACCAAGCGGAAAGGGACAGGGCGTATCACAACGGCACGGTGTGGGCATGGCTCATAGGTGCATTCGCAGAGGCGTATATGAAAGTGTACGGCAGGAATGCCGTTCCGTATATTGAACAACTCTACCGGCAATTCGGTAATATACTGACCGATTACTGTGTGGGCAGCATTGCTGAGGTGTATGACGGCAATCCTCCTTACAGTCCGGGCGGCAGTATATCGCAGGCGTGGAGCGTTGCGGAGGTTTGCAGAATGAAATATTTGATAGACGAATATAAAAGCATGAAGGAGGATAAGGAATGAAAGTTCTGATGTTCGGTTGGGAGTATCCGCCGCATATTTCCGGAGGTTTGGGAACGGCTTGCTACGGTTTGACCAAGTCCCTTGCGAGAAAAGGTGTGAACATTGACTTCGTCGTTCCGCGTCTTTACGGAGACGAACCTCAAAACGGGGCAAGGGTGCGTTCGGCAAGCGGAGTGGTTGAAACGCTTACGCAGGAGGAGCTGCTCCCTTTTGAAAAGGATTTCTCCTTGATGACAATAGACAGTTCCTTGCTGCCATACGAAAGCGAGGCTGATTATGAGGCGAGAATGAAACGCCTGAAAGATTTGTCGAAAGGGCGTAATGATTTTTCCTTTCGCCCTTCCGTCGGAACGAAACGGGAAGAGAGCGTAAGCGGTCGCACGATAGACCTGCACGGCGGCTACGGCGGCAATCTCTTCGAGGAGGTGGCTCGCTATGCTTTGGTGGCAGGCAGCATTGCAAAGCAGGGCGGCTTCGATATAATTCATGCACACGATTGGTTGTGCTATAAAGCGGGAGAGGTGGCGAAGAGGATAAGTGGCAAACCTTTGATTGTACATGTTCATGCAACGGAATTCGACCGCAGCGGCGAGAATATAAACCGCAGGGTTTACGAAATGGAACGCAGCGGCATGGAAGCGGCGGACTTGATTGTGTGTGTGAGCGAATATACCTGCGATACGGTGATACGCAAGTACGGTCAGCCTCCGCAAAAGGTGGTATGCGTTTACAACGGTGTGGAACCACAAAAAGATAACGATATGCACATTCACAATTCCTTCGGTAAAAAAATGGTGGGCTTCATAGGAAGAATTACTTACCAGAAAGGGCCCGATTATTTCATAGAGGCGGCGTCCAAGGTCTTGGAAAAGGACAAGGATTTCTTGTTCGTGATGGCAGGAGCGGGGGATATGCTCGATGCTATGGTGGCTTTGGCGGCGAAGAAGCGTATCTCGGAGAATTTCTTCTTCACGGGCTTTTTGCAAGGGGAGGAATTGAAGAGGCTTTTGCAGATGTGCGATGTATATGTCATGCCGAGCGTATCGGAGCCTTTCGGCATAGCTCCGTTGGAAGCCATGGGCATGGGCGTTCCGACCATCATAAGCCGTCAATCCGGCGTGTCGGAAATTTTGAAGAACGTGATAAAGGTGGACTTTTGGGATATAGACGCAATGGCAGATGCCGTTTATTCCATCGGAAGGCGGAAAACCCTTTCCGCAATGCTGTCCGAACGAGGTAAAGCCGAAGCAGGAACCATCACATGGGACAAAGCAGCCGACAAATTGAAGAAAATCTATTCCGAAATGATACATTAAAACATTGAACCATGAAATCTATATGTTTTTACTTTCAAGTACATCAGCCCTTCCGTTTGAGAACGTACAGATTTTTCGACATAGGAAAGCGGCATGATTATTTCGATGATTTGCAGAACGAATGGATTTGCAAGAGAGTGGCGGACAAATGCTACAAACCTGCGAATGCGATAATAAAGCAGTTGATAGAGGAAACGGACGGGAGGTTCAAGGTTGCTTATTCCATATCCGGAACGGCTTTGGAGCAGTTCGCCGCCTGCTGTCCCGAGGTGATAGAGAGTTTTCAGGCATTGGCACGAACGGGCTGTGTGGAGTTTTTGAGCGAGACGTATTACCATTCTTTGTCGAGCCTTGTGGAGGGTGGCGAGTTCGAGGCTCAGGTGGAGCAACACAAGAGAAAAATAGAGGAACTCTTCTCTCAAAGTCCCAAGATATTCAGAAACACAGAGCTTATTTACTCCGACCAAATAGGAGAGAGGGTCGGCAAGATGGGCTTCGAGGCTCAGCTTGCCGAGGGGGCGAAGCATGTCTTGGCATGGCGTAGTCCGAACTATCTTTACAGGAATTACCCGAAAGGAAACATGTTTTTGCTGTTGAAGAACTTCCAACTGAGCGACGATATTGCCTTTCGCTTTTCGCAGCATACTTGGAACGGTTTCCCTTTGACCTGCGAGAAGTTCGTGGATTGGTTGAATGGAACGGAAAATCCGGATTGCATAAACCTCTTCATGGATTACGAGACCTTCGGAGAACATCAGTGGAAAGAGACAGGCATATTCGAGTTTTTGAAACACCTGCCCGATGAAGTGCTTTCAAAGAGCGGGTTCGATTTTGCGACACCTTCGGAACTCATAAACAGGTATGAGGCGAAGGATAAGATAAGTTCCGTTTCGCCCATGAGCTGGGCGGACGAGGAGAGAGACCTGACGGCATGGCTCGGCAACGATTTGCAGAACGATGCCTTTGAACAGCTCTACGCCTTGCAGAGGGCGGTTGACAAAAGCGGCGATACGGATATATCAGATGCTTGGCGGAAACTGCAAACCTCGGACAACTTCTATTATATGTGTACGAAGTGGTTTTCCGACGGCGATGTGCATAAGTACTTCAACCACTACGACAGCCCTTATCAGGCTTACATAAATTATATGAACGTATTGTCGGATTTGCGTTTGCGATTGAAGGAATATTTGTAGGCAAAGCAATATGACGACAAAGGAGATATACAACCGTTTTTGCGAGGCGAACCCTCGAATGTCCGTTTTCCTGCAACCGTGGTGGCTCGATGCCGTTTACAGCGAAGGTTGGGAGGTCTTGTTGTACGAAGAGGGTGAACAGGTGCTTGCCGCAATGCCTTATTGCAGGCACAGAAAATACGGTTTCACCGCCATATTGCAACCGAAGCTCACTCCCGTGACGGGAATGTGGATTGCATACCCGGAGGATTGTAAAAGAAGCAAGCGTTATGCCTTGGAGATAAAAGCAATGGAGTATTTTGCCGAGCAAATCGACGATATGAAACCGGCGTACTTCCAAACCATGTTGCATTTCAGCCTTACATCGTGGTTGGGCTTCTTTTGGCACGGTTATAAGCAGACGACACGCTACACATACCGCTTCACGCATTTGGAAGACTTGGATTACGTCTTTTCGCAGTGCAGTACCGAGGTCAGAAAGTGCATACGCAAATTGGAAAAGCAGGACTTCACGGTGCGTAACGACCTTCCGTTGAAACGATTTTATGAAATCAATACGCTGACCTACGCAAGGCAGGGGGTGAAATGCCCTTTCTCTTTCGAGGATTTCGAGAGAATAGAGGCGGCTGCATTGCCTTTGCGTAGATATATCGAATATTTGCCATAAGGCTCGGGGTGTTTGGCATTCCATATTTGCAGGTTCAGACCCTGAATTGAGAAGTTCCAATGCCGCAACACTGCTTTTGTGGCATATTCTCAAAGAAGCCTCTGCCTGCTCTTGCAGGGAATATAACTTCAACGGCTCGATGATGAGACCGATAGAGACTTTCATAAGACACTTCGGTGCAGAGCAAACGCCGTACATGATGATAGAGAAGCATTACTCCGGATTATACACCTTTTTGAAGTCTTTGAAGAAATGAACATAAAGCTTATAGTGGTCGGAAAGAGCGAAGAGAGGTATCTTTGCGAGGCTGTGGATATTTATCTCAAAAGATTGCAGCATTATGTGGGCTTCGAGTTGGTCGTTCTGCCCGATGTGAAGAATGCGAAGAGCCTTCCTGTCGGGGAATTGAAAGACAGGGAAGCCGAGATGATACTCAAACAGACGGCAAAGGCGGACAGGGTGGTGTTGTTGGACGAAAAGGGCAAAGAGTTTTCGAGCATGGAGTTCTCGAAGTACTTGGAGAAACAGATGAATGCCTCGGTCAGAACGCTGGCATTTGTCGTCGGAGGGGCGTTCGGCTTTTCGGATAAGGTGTATGAGGCTTGCAAGGAGAGGCTTTCGATAAGCAGAATGACTTTCTCCCATCAGATGATAAGGCTTTTGTTTGTCGAGCAACTTTACAGGGCGTTTACCATAATAAAAGGAGAACCCTATCATAACGAATGAGCTTTTTAAGGAAAGGGATTTATGTTTGAGAGAACGGAATTGATGATAGGTGCGGAGAATTTGGAGCGTTTGCACTCTGCACATGTGCTTGTGGTCGGATTGGGCGGCGTGGGAGCTTACGCTGCGGAGATGTTATGCCGTGCAGGTGTGGGAAAACTTACCTTGTCGGACGCAGACAGGGTGAACAGAAGCAACAGGAACAGACAACTCATAGCCCTCCGCTCGACGGAAGGAAGATTGAAAACGGAGGTGTTGGCGGAACGTTTGAGGGATATAAACGATGAGGTGTCTCTTGTCTTGATGAGCGAGTATCTGAAAGAGGAAAGGGTGGGAGAGGTCTTGGATGCGGCACATTACGATTATGTTGTGGATGCGATAGATACCCTGAGCCCGAAACTCTATCTTACGGCAGGTTGCATGAAACGGGGTATTCCTTTGGTGAGTTCCATGGGAAGCGGCGGCAAAATGAACCCTTCATCGATTCAGGTAGCGGATATATCCCAATCGTTCAACTGTCCGCTTGCCCGAATGTTGAGAAAGAAACTGCACAAGTTCGGAATATATGACGGTTTTGCCGTTGTGTTCTCTCCCGAGGACGTTCCTTCACGTTGTGTCAGGGAGGAAAGATCGAAGAAAGCAAAAATGCTGCTTGATATGGTGGAGATGGCCGATCG